>Ga0224731_1147_pt1 | contig 10512 bp, 16 predicted proteins | sample IA1ulk_2_FD_161639 | JGI IMG/M metagenome (GOLD analysis project Ga0224731, IMG submission 161639) | Enriched cells from agricultural soil in Iowa, United States - IA12soil_GW_FP2(bulk) | ecosystem: Environmental > Terrestrial > Soil > Agricultural land | place: USA: Iowa | collected 2017-05-08 | reverse complement strand
TAAAAAAGAATGTCATATCATGTCAATAAGATTATGCACGGTCCGTGAACGGACATACTTTAAAAAGTTTTTATTGGTGGTGTTGAGTGGGAATATATGAATTTATACCAAACTAAAGACGTTTGTCGCCTTTTAGAGGTTGCTGACTCGACTTTGAGGAAATGGTGTATAGAACTAGAGGGGAACGGATATAACTTTTATAAGGGTATAAAAGATTCTAGGGCGTTTACTGACCAAGATATAAAGGCATTACTAAGATTTAAGGATTTAATTAAGGTTAAAAAAAGAACAAAAGAACAAGCTGCCAAAATCGTAGTAAATGAATTTCGAAGAAAGGAGGAGAATGAGGGAACGACACCCGCCCCGATGGATACAGACCAATTACCAGAAACCATCCAAACATTTATGAAAGAAGTACTTGACCGTTTAGAAAAACAAGAAAAATCTATTGAAGTTTTGACTAAAATGATAGAGGAAAAACTAAAAAGAGATTAGAATGTAAAAAGAACGGTTAAGAAAATGTTTGGCGGTGTTTTAAAAATGGATAAAATCGAGAAAGCATATTGGACACATGAGGTATCTAATCTTTTAGGTATAGGGGACAGTACATTAAGAAAATGGTGTATAGAGCTTGAAAAGAACGGTTATATTTTCATCAAAGGAAATAAAAATTCCCGTGCATTTACTGACCATGATCTGCTTGCTTTAAAATACTTTAAAGAATTAACAAGAGATAAAAATCACACCTTCGAACAGGCTTGTAAAGCTGTTGTAGAGAAGTATTCAAGAAAAAATGAGAACGAGGGAACGACACCCGTTCTAGAAGGAAATAACCGTTCTGTTGACGTTCTTGATTCGCTCGAAAAAATGGTTAAGGAATTGTTGGATAAAACACAAAAGCAAGAACAATTCAATAAAGCTTTAGTAGAACGTTTAGAGAAACAAGAACGTTATATAAAAGAATCAATAGACAAGCGAGATCAACTTTTATTAGAAAGTATTAGAGCGACACAAGAACAAGCAGCAGCACAACAAAAAAAATCCTTCTTAAAAAGGATTTTTGGAAAGTAATATCATTTGAGTCCAATTTTTTATATTTTAAAAATTGGACTTTTATTTGTTTTTCCGGAAGTCGGTAGACCATTCAATTAATTTGTCACGATTAATTAATACAACATTATTAGTTTTTGCTAAATTTTGTGCAGCTTTAGTGTAATAACTATTCGTTACAACCCAAGCGTTTTGGGCTTTATAGTGTGATTTAGCTGAATTTATTTCTTGAACTGCTTTTATGCCGACATTACTCTTATAGCATTTTGCTTGTACCACAGTTTTTATATTGTCTTTTGTAATCAATAAATCAGCGCCATAGTCGCCAGAAGGTGGAGTAACCGTAACTTTATATCCTTGCGATTTAAACAGTTCACCTAAATAGTTTTCAAACTGAATACCTGTCATTTTATCAATTTCTAGAATTCCTGACTTCCTCATTTTTTCTTTATACAAGTAAGTCCTCAAAAAGGCTACAGCCATTATTAAAACAAATAATAGTAAAAATACCGTAATGGCAAAGGAAATTGAATTTGTTTTTAAATATATATAGAAACACAGAATTATTATTGCTCCGCCTATAACATTAACAAGATCATCCTTTTGTTTTCTCTTACTTTTAGCCATTTTTTCACCTCCTAAAATAAAAAAATAGCCTATAAAGGCTATCTATTATTTTATCATTCTATTTAAATAATCGTCCTGTAATCTTTCCTATCATTCTGTTTCTAATCCGTTTTCCAATCGTTCCTCTTTTAACTGCGTTCACGTCTCCAAGTAGCTTGGCGACTGTATATAGAATCGTTCTTATCTTGCTAATAGACATGTGTTTAATCCTCCCATCCGATTATTAAATCCCCATATTTCCCTTTTGCTTTGCATATGTACTTTTTGTCGATATACCAAGCATTAGAAACAGAATAAATATCTTTTTGAGGGAATTTGCTTTTTAAGAAATTAAACCAACTTTCAAACCCGTTTTCTTTCACAATCCATTTGGCCAGATCATGAGGAACGATTAAATCATAAAGCATTATTCCTTTTCCCTCCCTTTTTCTTGATTAATATATCTATATAGAGTGGCTTGGCTTATTCCTGTAGCTTTAACGATCTCGCTTATGGAATAATCTTTAGAGTGATACATTTTTAAGGCGGTTTTTACATCCTCTGATTTTGCCCTTGGGCGCCCGCCCATTCTACCCCTTGACCTTGCACTACTTAGTCCAGCCCTCGTTCTCTCGCTGATTATGTCACGTTCTAATTCGGATATACTTGCCATTACACGAAAGAAAAACCGTCCAATGGGGCTTGATGTATCAATACTATCTTGAATAGAAACCAACTGAACGCCCTCGCTCTCGAATCGTTCGCTTAGTTCTATTAAGTGTTTGGTGCTGCGGCTTATTCGGTCAAGCTTATATATAACTACCTTATCGCCAGACCGTAATAGTTTTAACATTTCCTCTAGCTGCGGACGATCTTTTTTAGTTCCTGTAATCTTCTCTTGAAAGATTCTTTCGCAACCGTATTTTTTTAAAGCGTCAATTTGTAAATCTAAATTTTGATCTTGTGTTGATACTCTTGCGTAGCCAAAAATCAATTTTGACACTCCTAATCTATGCTAAAATAAAAACGGCAAAGCCCTTGCGGTTCTAAGGAATAACACACTTTGATGTATATTTGAAAGAAAGATACGATGTTTATAAGAAAGTCGCGATGTTTATAAAAAAGTTGCGAAGCTTTTCCTCTTTGTAGATTAAAAAGTTATCCCGTTTTATTGTAGATTTAAAATAAAGATGTACCGTTTGTAAAAAAGATGTACCGTTTTGAAGAAAGTTATATCGTATTATCTTCGTACTACTACGAAACAGTACCTTCGCCTAGACACTTTTCACACTCTTGCCAATCAGTTCCTCGTTCATTAGAAAAATACCCTTCTCCTTTACATTCATCACAACTTTTTTTCATTATCCAATTCCTCCTATCTTCTATCCATTTTAGCTATTTTGTTATCCAATCTACTGAATTTGATGTGCGAAATTCAGTTTACAGGTTTCTTTCTGTCTTTCAAAACTTCATAATACTCTGTTTGTCCAGTTATATATAAGTCCTGAAGAACATCAAGTAATTGAGAGATTGTTATGTGTCCTAATCCATATGATTCATGTTGCATAAGTTGTCTGATGGATATTGAATTTCGAAGATGGCTCTCAATACTTTCACCTGCTTATGAACATAGTTTAGTTTGTTCATAATATTTGTTTTCTTAGAAATATCCACCTTTATTCCTCCATATGCGCTAGACATAATAGGTCTAAAATGATTAAACTTTCTTATAAAAAATGATTGAAAAATTTATTGATATTTATAGTTTTGTTCGGTCTTTTGTCAAAACGAGGTAACGGAAATAGCGTATAAATTCTATATTTCCATGCTATTTCTGATTAAACTTTTTTATAAAGTTACATTTGAGCCGAGATGTTTCTAAAGTATCAAGTGATACTATAATTTTCACTTAAAATCAACATTTATTTAAAGTCGGATATAAATAAACAACCATAAAATTATAAGCAATAAACTGATTATAGAAATTGATACTAAATCTAAATGATTAAATATTTTAATAGCAAACATAAAAGGTGCTTGTATCAAAAAACAACCTCCTTAAATTTTATCAAAATGGGTAAGTGGATTCATTATTGATAACTTGATTTTGATAATAGTTTTGGTAAATAAAAACGGGTTATTTCTGCCCGTTTCGTAGATTCTAAAAAATCTTCTCAAAAATGAACGTGTTTTTGAGAAAAACTAGCCTTTGCGAACAAAGTAATAAAGATAAAAGTTCACTACATCAAATAGAACTATGCCTGTCCAGAACCAAAAATGGTTTTTTATACGAACTTTAATATAAAATTTAGCTTGCTGCTCTTTGTAATTCATCATGAACCACATAAACCTTCTTATGGACTTCCTGTAAAGCTGCTATGATTTCTTTAAATTCTTTGTCGTTTCCATCTAATTCGGCTTGCAGCATTAATTCTTCTGTATACCAAGATAAAAAGTAATGTAAAAAATTATATTGTTCTGGAGAAAATACAAGCATATATTCTTGATCTTCTTCGTTAATTAATTCATTTAAATAATGCTTAATATCATTAAAAATAGAAATGTGTTTTTTAGCTTCTAACTTGTCGTAATTGCGTTTTAAACCTTTTTTAATGTTTTTATTCATGATATTTATTTGAAGGGTTAAAATAGCCATTTCTAGCTTATTTATGACTATAAACATATTAATCACCTATCCTATTTTAATTTCTTTGTTCAATTCTTCCGAATAGTATTTTTCTAGCTTTTTTGTTTCCCCTTTTGTAAGTTCGTTGGGTTTCAGCAGAAAAAAGGAATTTCTGCCGATTTTAATTTTTCTATCGTTCCCATAATTTTTGGCACGCTGCCAATGTAAGCAAGCCCACGGAATTAAAATAAATCCTTGTCTATGGGCTAAATCTTCTGCAACCTCCAACGCTTGATAGAAAGCGAATTTCTGCATTTGCTTTGCATAGGATACTAAATTTAGCCTGGTCGGATATAAATAAGCCAACGCCCTAGGGTCTTTATCTTTATATTTCTCTGGAACCAATGAAGGTATAAGCAAATAAAATCATTCCTTTTCTCTCGATTGTTCGTTTTTCAAAGATAAATATGCAGCTGCAGTTGATTTATTTTGGATCCTAGATCACCAAAAAACCGAACTTTAAACTACTAATAATTTTCTTTTCTTCGCTCTATATTCGTTATGAATGCTCTCTAGTTCTTCAAAGAATTTTTCCCCTTCTCTTTCTGTTTGGGGGATAGGGAAGTATTGAACCATTGTTTCAGTATCATATAGATTTAATTTCATAATTTGCTTGGCTTTATTCATGGGTAAAAATTGTTTATGCATAAATTCGCCTGTCTGATAGTCTACAAAGTGATAAGAAAACCCTTTGTCGCCAATTCTTCTTGCGGTAATTAAAACCTCAACGATCTGCCTAACCCTTGAATCTACAAAGTTAATTGAAGGAGAACAATAAATTTGAACGGATTTCATTTTTCTTGTCATCATCATTACATCAGTAAGAACGTTCTGACCGTATTTAGACCATTTTCTATTACTAAAAGCCATATACGTTTCATCCCAACAGCAAATAGACCCTTGAGCCTTTGCAACGTCATACCAATCGGTAAAATGTGTCATTGGTTGGCTATCTAATAATCCATAGTTAGAAAATAGCTTTAATTGACCTCCCCTTTGCTCTACTTTAGCTTTCCAGTGATGGGCAAGGATAGACATTAAAAACGTCTTTCCAGCCCCTAAATGACCTTGTATGAAGAAATGGTGCGCCATTACTTTTTCCCCTTCTCTCTTTCTGCCATTATGATCGGTTTCGGTGGTTTTGGTATCAATCCCTCGATTGTATCTAAATAATAATCTGGATTAGCAACCCAAATTTTCCCCTTCATAATGTGATCGACTATTTCCGCATAAGGGTTTTTATCGTGAAGGTATGTATTTTCGCCCATTCTTTTTAAGAGTAATAATGCTTTAATCTGTGGCTCCCTTAAATTTTGTGCATTGTCCCTCATTTCAGCTAATACTTGTTTAACATCTGAAATATGATCTACCTTCGGAAACAAATCATCACTAATAACCGATTGCAATTTCTCGCCGTTATCTTGCATTTAGTTGACCTACCTTTCATAAAACAAAAGTTAATTCGCTTGTAGGCTTAATCTCAAGCATTGGTTTTGCTATTAAATCCCCTTGATTGTTGAAAATTTCGTGGTATTGAATATGTGGACGGGTATATCACTTTTTCTTGTTCCTTTTGACCTTTATCAATTAATGAAATGACTTCATTTAAAACCACTTCCATTTTTTGCACCATTGGAAAATTATATTGATCGTGATGTAAAGCTGAGTCTTTAAAACTCGAAAACATTCCTTTTAATTCGTACATTTTGAACATGATTTTATTTTCAAGCATTTTTATTTTCCTCCCGTACATCCAGAAATTCCTAAAATAATAAAGGCTAAAAATAAAAGCCCGAATAATAAGCCTTTAGTCCAATCGAAAGAAGCAGGTGAAACAGGCTCTTTATAAGCCGTAATTTGATTTAAAACCATACTTTTTTCTAACTGCGCTAGTCTTTGAGTTTCTTTTATTGATTGGGAAGGCGCTCTATAAAAGAAATTCCTTCCCTCGGCTCCTGTTGTAATCTCACAATCTAAAATAGGAATAGCATATTTACCCGAAACATAAAGAGTGTTTTCCTCTATTGCGGTTATTCTCTGTATATCTGAAGTTTTTTTCTCATCATCAAAGACAATAAGGAGGTCATTAGTTTCAAAAGCATATTCATCCTCTGGGTTTCTTCTTCTATTCAAAATAGCCATTATACAATCCCTCTTTTCTTCACTCTTGGCGCTTTATTATTTGATCGTTTAACCACTTTCCAACCTATCCAAGCCACGGTTCCAACTCCCAAGGCTGTGCCTAACCCTACAAAATACATATAAATAAAAGCGTCTACCACCACTTAACCCCCTCTTTTATTGAATAGTACATTCTCATAATTGACCTAAAAATCAATAGTGAACCCAATAGCACGGTGGAAATTAAAATGGAGGAGATCGCCAACTGCCAAGCAGTCGGCAAATCTCCAAATATAGAAAAATACGAGCCTATATCTAACCCTTGAGCCGTTACTAATTGGGCGCTTTGCAAATTTTCAATAGCCATATCCAAAAAGGAAATAGGCGGATTGAATATTTTATCTAAAAAGCTATGAATGACACCTTTTATGTCCATTAATCTCCACCCACTCGAATAGAGGATAATAATTTCATTGCAGCAATCGCAGTAATAAACCAAATAACGAAAAGCAATATATAAGCTACAACATCAATTTGTAACACTCCTAAATTACTAAATAATCTTCCTAGCATGGAGGAATACCCGTTCCCACTTCCCCCCATTGGGGAATAGTGCAAACTTGCAAGGGTACGGGCGAATCCTACGGCTAAAGACCATATCAATTTAGCAACCTCAAAAATCACTTGAAATAATTTAACGGCTAGAACTCCAATTTTATAAAGCAAATATAAAAGCCCATCTATCACGGCATAAATGACTTGGAAAAATCCAATTAATATATCTATTAATCCTTGAAATAACTTCTTTATAAAGTTTCCGAGCCATTTTATAACTGTCCATAAAAGCGAGAATAGTTTTTGGAATATGTCTGCAAAAAAAGTAAATATCTTTGAAAATAAACTACCTAAGAAGGAGAAAAATCCTCCAAACATATTCCCAAGTGTTTTAAAAAGTTTTCCAAAAGCGTCTCCGATAAGCCCCATTAGTACCTTCTCCGTCTATCAGAAATAGCATTAAAGATTAAATCAATTAATCTATCTCCGAATAACACGGACATCAATATAAGAAGGAAAGGGGCAAGGTAAATCATATTCCCCTTGAATACTATGTCCATCATTCCTTGAACAAGTGTGCTTGTGTCCATCTGTTTTTTACTCCCTTCTTGTTCGGCTCGGTCTCGGCTGCCTTGGTGTCCACGTTCTTTCCCTTCTTGCTCTTGGTTCCCTTGGAGTTCTTGTTCGTTCTCTGTTTTCCCTAAATAGCCTAATCCTTCTAACTCGTTCTTGTTTCATTTCTTTAGGCTCTTTTATTCTTTCTCTAACCCGTTCTTTAGGCTCTCTTATTATCCGTTCTACCCGTTCTTTTGGTGGTCGATCTTTATTTCCTGTTCTTCTTTCGCTTATTTCAGCTTTTTCTATTTTTCCCTTATCTTTTTTGAATGCTGAAAATAGTAATCTTCTTAACTTCGGAACAAGTAAGAAAACTAAAGCCAACAATACAAAAGGCGAAAGAATCCATAATAAGGATGTACTGGAACCCAATAAATCATTTACACCAAACGGCAGCGAACTATTTTCAAAAGGCTTTGAAGGTTTTTCCACTTCTCCAACCGTTCCATTATCCGATATAGGAACAATCGAAATATCGGGAGTACCGAAAACGGTGTATTTCATTTGTTCTTTTGGAATAGTTATTTTTTGATCGCTTGCCGGAACTATCTTATATTCTTGCCCCCCTACAATAACTTTTACTTTTCCAGTTGTCGGGCTTGTCCATGTATATGTATAGTCCCCGTTTGGCTCTTGTGTTAAATTCCCGCCTTCCATAGTTGGCGGTGGCTCGGGCGGTGTTGTTACCTTTGTGCTAATCCCTTCGCTTTCCGTTCCATCCGTTCCCGTTGTGGTAAGGGTATATTCATATTCTGTATTTGGCTTAACCGTTAAATCATTAAAATATGTTCCGTTCGTTTCAAAAATTTTCGTTTGTGCAGCTGCATAAACTTTTGAACCGAAAAAGCTAGAAAATGCCGTTTCTTTTTCGACTGTATCTCTATAAATATTTACTTTTTTAAAGTTGCTCGTATCTGGCAAATTCCAAGATAGATCAACTCGGTTATAATCTGCTTTTGCCGTTAAATCTGTAATAGGTTTTACTGGTGGAGGTAAATCTTTTGTTGTTACTGTTACAGTCTTTTTATTTGATTTCCCACCATCTGAATATAAAGCTTCAAAATCGAATGTATAGGAGGTTAAAGGTTTTAAATCCGTAAATTCGTAATTGTTTTTAGTTGGGTCTAACTTTGTTATTAAATCCCCGTCTTTATATATGTTTAATCCCGAATATTGAAAGGTTCCATTTGCGGGGTTAGTCCATGAAAATTTTATGCCTGTTGTTGTCTCTGTGTGTTGTACGTTGGTTATATTTGTATAAAGATTGGAGCTTGTAGAAAGCGACCCGAAAAATTCAACTTCGTATATTCTGACGGACGGGGAATACCAAGAGACTCTATCCACATTCTTTTGAGTTTCTTTTAAGTCATAATAATACTGATTAGTAACAGAATAATCGGCGGTATCATTTTTAGTTGCGTCTAAGGTAATAGTTTTAGTAGAACCATCCCAATAAGTAAAAGTAATTTGGCTCTCTTTTGCGGTATTAAAATATATCGTGTCTATATCGACTAATTGGTTATAATCAATATAATAAGTACCCGCAGTCGCCATTCCGCCCGAACTTAAAGAGTTATCTATCATAATTTTTTCTGTTTGTTTTAGATTAATGTTAGTAGTATATCCGTAGGTATCAGTTAAGCCTTTTGTAAAATCATTCCCACTATAAGCAAATGATTTTGAAACAGGTAATACAAAGATTGCTAAAGTTAAAGCTAGTAAAATAGGAATAGCCTTTTTCATTCAATCCCCTCTCCATCAATCTGGTTTATCCTTATAATATGGAGACCCGATATCTTCCCCATCATCACTTGGCTTTGGTGGTGACCCTATATCATCACTCGGATTAGTCGGGGCGGTTGGTGTTTCTCCGTCATCCTTTGGCTTTGTTGGTGCTGAAAAGTCTCCGCCTTCATCCTTTGGATTTGTCGGTGCCGAAAAGTCTCCGTCATCATCTTTCGGGTTTTTTGGGGCAGTATAATCCCCGTCATCCGTTGGAGGCTTTGGAAAACTTGTATCCTGTTCGGTAGGTTTATTTTTTCCGCAATCCCCCGCATTGGTTTGTCCTGGTATCGGAAAATTATCGGTTGGTAATGTACATAAATCCCCCATAGGATCATCAATTTTAAAACCACCTGTTGGGTCTTTATTTTCTTGAATAACAGGCGCTTGTTTTTTTATATCATCCTCACCAAACGAACTATCACCCAAATCTGGATCTTCTTTACCTGTCGGTGCGCTATTTTTGAATCCATGATCGTCTATTCCCTCTGGCTCTGGCGGTTCATCTGGTAAATTGACGGTTGGCACATTTACAGTCGGTTGAGACGGTGCTTGTTGTTCACTCGGTGCGCTTCCAATAACGTCAGCTAAATCCGACTTGATTTGTGGCGCTATTGTATCTCTGAATGTTTGCGCCACTTGGCTCCAATTTGGGGGTGGTGGAATCGCACCTATAATTTGATCTACCTTCCCCATATAGGAATCCCAATTAGGACAATTAAACACGGCGCATGAATCACATCCGCCCGAACTGTCGCCCCCTCCTGTATCGGTTGGGGGGGCGTCTGGTTGTCCGTTTCCGTCAAAATAAACTAGCGTTGCATTTGGGTTGCTAGAAGCCCCCTCTTTTGCGTGTATCTCTCCGCCGTCTAATGATTTCAACTTAAAGCCAAAAGCCCCTTCGGGAGCAATCACGGAATCGGGAACAGGGTCGCTCCCTATTTGATTTCCATTTTTGTCAAACCATAATACTTGCCCTTTTCCAACACCCTTTACAATAATAGTTGTCCAAATATCATCATTTATTGAATTATCAGCCCACATAATATTCTCTGTTGTTGAGGTTGTACCAAAATACGGGGCATAAAAAGTATCAG
>Ga0224731_1143_pt1 | contig 10882 bp, 14 predicted proteins | sample IA1ulk_2_FD_161639 | JGI IMG/M metagenome (GOLD analysis project Ga0224731, IMG submission 161639) | Enriched cells from agricultural soil in Iowa, United States - IA12soil_GW_FP2(bulk) | ecosystem: Environmental > Terrestrial > Soil > Agricultural land | place: USA: Iowa | collected 2017-05-08 | reverse complement strand
AGCGCCAAACTTCAGCGTTATTCAAGCTTTTATTCAGAAGTATGCTCCAACCACGGGCGGAGAAAGCTCTCAATATCCTGCCTGGTTTCATGAAAATAGGTGTTGTTGTGCCAGCCGTAATTAAAAAAGCCATGCTCCATATCATCATAAGTTTTGAACGTAATCGGGTTGCCGGCATCCTGCATTTCTTGAACAAAGCCGCGGTTCTGGTCATACAAATCGTCCCCGGTTCCGCATATCCAGAGCGTCTGTGGCAGGCAGCGCCGCACATGATGGATGGGCGAAATCTCTTCGGCAATAGGCAGCAGCTCGGGGTATCGGCGGGACATAATGTCCACCCCGTCCATCCCGGCCGCAAAGATGACAAGCTTATCGGGAACGGCATTCACGCTTACATCGTCCAAATCGTCGTTCACGTGGTCGAACATGATAGATGATACGGAAATATACCCGCCCGCCGATGCCCCGCATATCGCCACCTTGTGCGAATCGGCACCCAGCTCTTCCGCATGCTGACGCACCCATCGAACGGCAGATTTGACGTCCATGATCGCCTGCAGCGGAGTAAATCCCGCATCACGGCCTGTCCTATAGTCCACGCAGATGGAAACAATGCCGATGGAAGCAAAATAATGGGCTTGGTGCTGAAATTGGGCCGGCGAAAACTTGGGATTCGGCTGAAAGCTTCCACCCTGAAAAAACAAAATGACAGGCCTGTTAGCTGCCTCCGTCTCCGGTTCAAACGCATATAGCCGCAGATTTCGGTCATTTACCTCTTTGTAGGTCATTTCACGCACAGGATAATCAAAAGGGAATTGCATGGCATTCATCCTTTCAACGAATAGAGTGGGATAGATATTGCCAAAATTATACATGATCCGGTCGATCTTGTCGCTCGTTTTCACCGATCACCTGGGAATGTCCAGTACTGAAGCCGTATCCGTTTTGATTCTTCCCCTGCCCTCAACAGATCGATACGGTACTGTTCACGATCTGCCCATCACGGTCCTCCAAAATATGCGTTCCGCTCTCGCAGTTGCTCTTACGCTCCCAAGTTACCTTATATTGATGCCCGGTGTGCTCCACGGCGACGATTTTGAGCTCACCGAACATGTTGTTGCGCTCCTCATATTGCTGAACGATTTGAACCGCCTGCTCCTCGGAAATAATGGCTGGCTTGGTATCCTCTGAATGCTCGCATCCGCTGAGCAAAGCCGTTGTCAGCAGCAGCATGATCATGGCATATTTAATCATAACGCCGTCTTCCCCTTTCGCCTGGATGGGCTGGAACTTTTGATTGAGCCTTCATTCTGTTGTTAAAAGAACGAGAAAGCAGCAGCAAATGTTGCACCCTTCCCTTATTTCCGTGTTCAAGCATACTCCATTTTAAAGCTCCATGAGCCGACGGGACAAAAAAAGGCTGACCTTATAAATAAGGCCAGCCTTTCTCAATCACGTTGATTTACACGAGTCATATGCGATTCATAGCTCTCACTTTTTCATGCCGGTGACTTCGGCCACGATTTCGTACGAACGCAGGCGGGCCGCCGGGTCGTAGACCATCGAGTTGACGATCATTTCGTCCGCCTGGGTCTCATTCAGGAAGGCCTGCAGCTGCTGCTTGACTTCTTCCGGATTGCCGATGACCGATGAACGGATCTGTTTCATCACATGCGCCTTCTCGAACTCGTTCCAATTGCCTTCCAGCGATTTAACCGGCGGGGCGAGCTGGCCGGGCGTATTCCGGATCAGGCTGAGAAACTGCTGCTGATGCGATGTGGCGATAAACTCCGCCTCATCCGTTGTATCGGCCGCGTACACGTTTACTCCAACCATGGCGTAAGGTTTGTCCAGAACCGCAGACGGCTGAAACTGTCTCCGGTAAATAGCCAGCGCCTGCAGCGTATGATCCGGCGAAAAATGACTGGCGAAGGAGAACGGCAGGCCCATCTTAGCAGCCAAAGCAGCGCTGAAATCGCTGGAGCCGAGCAGCCAGATCGGAACTTGCTGTCCTTCCCCCGGAATGGCTCGGACGCGGTTATATTTGGACTTCTCGTCGAAATAGGCCATCAGTTCCTGAACATGCTGCGGAAAATAATGCCCGTTGCTCGGGTCGCGGCGCAGCGCTTCCGCGGTCAGCTGGTCGGAACCCGGAGCGCGTCCGAGTCCAAGGTCAATCCGCCCCGGATACATGGCTTCCAGCGTACCGAACTGTTCCGCAATGACCAGAGGCGCATGGTTAGGCAGCATGATGCCTCCGGAACCGACGCGGATCGACTGGGTCCCTCCGGCTACATATCCGATGACGACAGACGTTGCCGAACTGGCGATGCCCGGCATGTTGTGATGCTCAGCCAGCCAATAACGGTTATAACCCCAGCGTTCGGCGTGCTGAGCCAGGTTCAATGTATTTTTAAACGATTCGGCCGCGGTTCCACCCCTGACGATGGGTGCCAAATCAAGAACGGAAAACTTGATCTGATCCAGCGTTTTCGTATGGTGATTGCTCATAGGTATCAGCTTCTTTCCTGCAAATTTATATGAATGTCGGTAGGACAATGGAATCGTGAGTTGTCATGCAAATGTATGATATTGATCGATAAAAGTGCAGATGCGTAAGGCTCTGTCGCCGGCCGTTAATCCAAATAGCGGCGAATCCGGTTTACAACGCCGGGGGTTTCCTCTTCCGTCTCCTCCTGCTCAGCTTTCACTTTGCGGACCTTCTCGGGCGTAACGTCATTGCCCAGCGGGTCAACCACCGTCAAACGGGAGAACGTCCCCAGCACCTGCCCGCGGATTTCGCGGAGATAATCCTCGCGCAGTGATTGCTGTTCCACGCGCTCAGCGTTAGTGAGCCCTTCTTCTTTTTCCTTTTTGGCAAGCTCATTGATTCGGCTTAAAATCGAAATCATGCTTTTCCCTCTTTTCTCGTTTGTATGTTAGTTATACGACCATTTTTTCGTGAACCCAATCCTTTAGCGATTCAATCTTCTGTCTGTAACGCTCCCGATGTGCATCGTCATAAATGGATGCTACCGTCTCCCGCTGAAGCACGGTCTTCCAGGCGGATTCTGCTTCTTCCATCAAATTGGCCAGAAGGCAGCACGGATCGGGATCGTCCTGCAGCTCCAGCATATCCCGGAAAATGCCGCTGGAGGAATAAAGGGACTGCTGCCCCTCGATGGCGATGTAAATATCGTAGATACGGATATCTTCTGTTTTTTTCTTCAATTTAAACCCGCCTTTTACCCCGGGCACGGAGGTGATCAGATCCGCGCTGACCAGCTTACGTAAAAGCTTCTGGAAATACGTCGGGGAAGTGCCAAGCTGCTGGCTGATCGCCTCGCCGGGCAGAACCGCCTTGTCCGGAAGCATGCTCAGCAGAAAAATCGCATAAACGCACTGCTCCACGCCGGTCTTCATATGCATAGGTCATCACCTCCAATATTAATGTGGTCTCCATCAATCCCATTTGAGCAAAATAATTGGTTTTGCCGACTAAAGCGGATAATCATTGTCCGTATTAGATTATATGAAATCGCACCAAATGTAAACCATTAGTTTTACATTGAAAAATTTGCTGCAACTTCCAGTAGCACAACAAAAACGGATACCCGACAGGAATGTGTCTTCCTGTGAATATCCGTTACTTTTCGCGGCACACCTGATCAGATCCATTGACGCTCGTGCAGATGGTCAAAAATTCGCTGGCACACCGGCGATACGCGGCTGCGATCCGCATAGGTCAGCCAGGCAAACTCCTCGATTTCCGCCGAAGGTCGGAGCTCGCCAGAATAGGCCCCGGTGTAGCAGCTCATTTGAACCGTCACATTTTCCGCTTTGCCATGTGCCTGAGCTTCAAACGTTCCCACGAATGCAAGGGTCTCCGGATCGATCGCTACCGTAAGCTCTTCCCTGATTTCACGGATCAGCGTCTGCTCATCGGTTTCACCGGGCTCCCTCTTTCCCCCAGGCAAATAATAGGTGTCCTTTCCTTTGGAACGTGCGGACAGTACCCGTCCGTCCTGAATCTGAATCCAGGCAACCTTATCAATCATGGTCGTCATATTCAACTTCACTCCTTATCTATTTCCTTGCTCAAACGCAGCAGTCTCTTTTTGAACGGCAGCAGATTTTCCCGCTGGAAGCCGCCCTTCGCCGATTTTGAAAACAACGATTCCGGCCACGATAACGAGCACGCCGATCACTTTGTTCGCAGTCAGCGGGACTTTCTCCAGTCCCATCCAGCCAAGCGAGTCCCAAATCAGCGCAAACCCAAGCTGGGCCGTCATGACTACGGCGATGGCAAAAGTGGGCGCAAGCAGCTTCATGCTCTGCATCAGGCAGAACACAACCCCCACTCCGATCATGCCGCTGAACCAGTACCAGGGCTGCATATGCTGGAGTGTCAGCATGCCTTTGCCTTCGACCGCCAAGCCGATGCCGAACGATGCGACAAACCCGAGGAACAGCACCCACGTGGTTGTGGCCCAGGAGCCGATCCGCTGATTCATTTTACTGTTAAAAATGTTCTGCATGCTCACCAGGGAGCCGGCGATCAGTGATAACACAAGACCAATCATCATTGGTTTGCCCCTCCTTTCGTTACGACTTCATAAATATTTTGTCCAGCCAGATCGCTGAGCCCTTTCCTGTCTATTACGCGGATATATCCTTTATCCCGCTCCACGAGTCCGTCTTTGCAGAACTTTTGGATCACCCGGTTGACGTGGCGATAGCTGGTCCCGATTAAGTTGGCCGCATCCACCAGGTTGATCGCTGTCCGCTGTTCCTCCCCGGACGTGTCCGCATCGTCGAAAGAGATCGACAGCAAGTAGCTGGCCAGCCGGACTTCAACCGGATACATCAGATTAAGGCTTAGAAAATTGGATTTTATATAAAACTTATTGGTGATCATATCCAGCAGAAACTGGAGCATAGGAGCGTAATCCTGTCCAAATTTCCGCAGCCAGCGATGGTGGATGCCGATCATATGCACGGTCGTGACCGCTTCAACGGTATTGACCGTATCCGTTTCCTTGAGATATTCGATATCCCCGATAATCTCCAGCGGTTTCATAAAGTTAAGGATCAGCGTTTTCCCTTCGGGTGAGGTGGTATAGATTTTAATTTTCCCGCTGACGAGCACGTATAAATATTCCGCAGGTGCTCCCTGCGAGCAGATGAATTCTCCCTGGTCAAAGCAATACAGCGATAAATGCGGTCTAAACGGTTCGTAAAATATCGTCTCCAGCTCATATTGACGCAAGTAATCCGCCAGCAGCCCGCGGTCCTGAATCTCTCTCATCTTGAACGTCCCCCTCTAACTTAGGCCCATCATAATGGCGTACGGCAACGATGTCAAAATTTAAGAATGACGACGCCCGCAATCATCATCCCGATCCCGATAAACTGTGCGGGGCTGATCTTTCGTTTTGTCATGCCAAACCAGCCATTCAGATCGACAATAAATGTCAGGCAGAGCTGGGCGATCAATAATGCGGAAATCGTAAAGGTCACTCCGATCGTCTGAATCGACGTCACTTCGCTGAAAATGATGACTGCTCCCAAGGCCCCGCCGATGCGGTACAGCGGCTTGACGCTTGTAAAGCCCTCCCGGCTGCCGTCCCTTGCAAACAGCAGGATGATCAAAGCGAGGATACAGCCGGTCAGTTGGGTTACCGCCGCGGCCTGCCACGTCCCGATATCCCCGCTGATCCGCGAGTTGGCGACACCCTGCAGCGTAATGCAGGCGCCCCCCAGCAGTGCAAATATAATGCCTTTCATAGGTCCTCTCCTTCTGTATTGTTCTGTCATTATTAAAAGGCAATCGCGGCGGTATAGGATAGGACATATGTCCTCAGCTTGAATTGAAAGGATTCTAGTTCATGATGAGTCAGTGTTCAAAGTCTCTATACATTCTTGGCAAGCACGAAAAAACCGCCTTTTCAGGCGGCTGTCATGATATATTTATTAATCTGCGCAAGTGTTAGCTGGATATTCCCGTCTGAACCAAAACGGGTGACGATGCGTAAAATTCAGCTATTTCTGCTTTTTGTGCATCAGTCAACTGCTGCAGCGGCTGCCGTACCGCAGGACAGCGAATGACACCTTGAAGATATAACATGTGCTTTTCATAAGGTATCACATCGAAGCGAAGCATATGGGCAATGACCAAATTAGCCTGTTCCTGCAGCGCTTTAACGTTCATCCAATCGTTGGCAGACCGGGCTTGATACATACGGGTGAATATTTTCGGCATCATATTAAATGTACTGCCTATGGCACCGTCACTGCCCATGAGAAAACCTGCTGCACAGACCTCATCATGGCCGTTCCAAATGATCCAATCTCCCCCGCATCGGCTGCGAATTTGCTGCATTTCGAACAGGTTCATGGATGTAAACTTTACGCCAATACATTGGGCACTGCGAGCCATGTCCTCGTAAAAATCCAAAGACAGCTGCACCCCGGTTGCTCCCGGATAGTGGTACATAATCATCGGAAGGCTGACCGACGACATGATGGAACGATAGTGATCCCTGATTTCCTGTGGTCCCGCCTTATAATAAAAGGGTACGACAGCGGAAACCGCGTCCACGCCTGCTGATTCCGCATGCCGGGCCAGCTTGATGCTCTCAAGCGTGCTGATACAGCCAACATGCGCCAGAACCGTCACCCGCCCTTTGGCCGCGTGAATGACGGTTTCCAGCACCTTCATCCGTTCCTCAGAGGTCAGAATAAATCCTTCGGCCGTACTTCCGCCCACATAGAATCCCTGAATTCCCTGCGCGATTTGGTGTTCCACCAGTCGTTCCAGTGATTCGGTATCCACTTCAAGACGCTCATCCATCGGTGTTACGAGTGCGGTAAAGATCCCATGAAACTTGTTATTGTCCATCGGTACCCCTCTCCCGTCGTCGAATAGTGGTTCGCTAATTTTTGCTGCCTTCCAATGTTTCGCGATCCATCCGGCTATTCCTGCAATCTGTACAAATAAGACCCTTTAATCTGGAAATAAGTCGTTTATGATAGTGATTAATCAATAACAATCGTTTAAACAATTCTAGAGTTAGCCGTCTGTGATGCCTGGACCGATGCTGCGGTGTTTGCCTGCTGCAGTGCTTTGACCGTCGCGGTGATGCCTTCCTCGAACGGTGTTGCGATAATCGGCCCGATCCACTTTTCGTACTTGGCTCCGCTCAGCGTCAGCGGTTCCTCGGTCAAGTAAAGCATCTCTACGATCTCTTTCATAACGGGCACGCCTAATCCTAGCAGAGATAACCCTATTTTCTTCAGCGGAATGACCGGTTTGCTGCTTCCACTGGCCCCTCTCGCGATCCGCACGATCTCCCGTCCCGATATCAGCCCGCCCCCTGGAATGTTCCAGTTTTGACCGTAAGCTTCGTCATGACCTGCCACTTCGGCAATCATGGCGGCGGCGTCCGGCAAGTAGACATATTCGCGGGGAACGGTCATATTGCCGATGAAAAAGGCCATTTTGCCCGCCGCAATCGCTTCGAGCGTTGAACCCAGATAGGACGCTTCATTCGCCGTTGGCCCATAATAATCCGGCAGACGGACGATCATAACCCTTGCCTTTTTCCAGCGCTTGTCGAACAGCATCCGTTCAAAGTCCAAACGAACCTTCCCTTTCTTCGCATGCGGCTGTTTCGGATGTTCTTCGGTGACCGGGTCGGACTGCCTTCTTCCATAAGGATAGATCCCATCAATCGCAACCACTTTGACCGCGAGCTGTTCCGCCGCCTCCATTACGGATTCACCCAGCGGGATCAGCTTGTTGGCCATCTCATGGTACGGTACGTTCGCACAATGAAACATGACGTCAGCGTTCCCAGCTTGCGCGATGATCTCTTCAGGCCGCATGGCATCTCCCACGGCTAGTTTCAAATACACCGGATTTCCCAATCTGCCGGCGAGCTGTTCCAGCTTGTGGCGTGATCTTCCGAACGCAATCGTTGGGATTCCCCGTTTTACCAATTCCTCTGTAATCGCTGCACCCGTTCCACCTGTGGCTCCAACCACCATCGCTTTGTTTATCGTCATATGAAATCGTCCTCTCTGCTTTTTGTGATTGATCAATCACTAACTTGAACTCATCATAACATCCAGTTAGTGATTGGTCAATAACTGATCATGGAAAAAATCCATTTGGATAAGGAGACCTCTCTCACGTCCCCTTATCTTTCCTTTAACTCGGGCAGACTGATCGCATCCGCTACGTTGCACAGCATCCCTCTGGCCAAAAAGAGCATCGTTCTTTCTTCGGGTTGTGGAATCCCCGCCTCTCGAAATGCCTGCAGTACAATTTGACGAACCTCCCGGAATCCGTTTCTCATCGCTTCCTGGATCGCTTCTTCCTGAATCGTTTGGGACTGCATCTGCAGCAGAATCTCGTTCCGGTGGTTCTCCATGATTTTCTCGTATTCCGTAATCAGCTCCGCTTCAAGCCGCTCCGGCGACGCCGACTTCACGACTTGCTGAAACGACTCGATCATCCGGGACCAGGACACTTCCAGAGCCGCAAGCAGCAGCGCTTCCTTCGTTGAGAAAAAACGAAAGACATAAGGCTGCGAAATGTGGGCCCGCTGTGCAACCTGTGCCGTGGTGGCCCGGTAATAGCCGGTTTCGGCAAAAACCTCGATGGCGGCCGATATAATATCTGTTCTTCGGTTGACCGAAGTAGACGCATCTCTTGCCATGGCGCATAACTCCTTTTCAAAACGCAGATTAGTAAGTAATTGATCACTATCTAAGAAGTATAGGGGATAACGAAGCGGAATGCAATTCGCTTCCTCTTGCTGAGCGGTGATAAAACCAAAGAGACGGACCGCCGCTGCGGTTCGCCTCGTATTACGATGATATTTAAAATCTTTGTCCTATGACTACTCCATCCTGTCCCCTACCGCTTCAAAGACGTCGTACTTACCACACCGTATCTCGCTAGCATCCTGCGCCCGAGCAGTCCAACTGCCCGATCCGTCAGGAAGCCCATTAGCCCTAAGCAAATCAGACCTACGAAAATCCAATCCGTCCGGAAAAACAGGCGGGAGTTCCAGATCAGATACCCGACTCCTTCATTGGAGGCGATCATTTCGGCTCCGATGATGGCCATAAAGGATGTGCCCATGGCCAGCCGGATGCCGGTAAAGATGTACGGAACCGTTGCCGGGATGATGACATGAACGACGATCTGCCATTCGGAGGCTCCCATGCTGCGGGCCGAACGAATTTTATCCTCCTCGACGGAGAGAACGCCGGTGAACGTATTCAGAATGACGATAAAAAATGTGGCGTACATGATCAGCATAACTTTAGACGTCTCGCCGATGCCGAACCAGACCAGGAACAGCGTGATGAATGCGATCGGCGGAATAAACCGGATAAAGTTCAAAAACGGCTCGGCGAAGATACGGATGAATCCGACCTTACCGATGATGATCCCGATAGGCACCGCTACCAAACTGCCGAGCGTCCATCCGAGAAGGACACGATAGGAGCTGATGCCAATGTACTGCAGAAGTGTGCCGTCCATCAGCAGCTCGTATCCGCCTTTCGCCGTGTAAATCGGCCCCGGCAGAATCTCCGGCCCATATACGAGCGAGACCAGCTGCCAGATGACGATCAAAGCGATCCAGAACAGCACTTGGAGCGGTCCATTCTTTATTTTCTTGCTCATGGTGATCCCTCCGATCGGTTTCTATTCGTCAAAATGAGCCTGAATGCGGTTGTACAGTTCATGGAATTCCGGCGCGGCCAGGTCTCTCGGATAAGAGAGCGGCACCTCATAAATATCGGTGATCCGCGAAGAGGGCCCGGCGGACATAATACCGATCCTTCCACCGAGAAGCAGCGCTTCCTGTATGTCGTGGGTGACAAAGATTACCGTCTTGTCGGTTTCCTGCCAAATCTTTACCAGTTCGCGCTGCATCGTTCGTCGGGTCATCGCATCCAGCGCGCCAAACGGCTCATCCATCAGCAGGATGCCGGGATCGTTGGACAGCACCCGCGCAAGCTGCACCCGCTGCTTCATCCCGCCGGAGAGCTCACGGGGGAATTTATTTTCATGCCCTTTGAGCCCAACCATGCCGATAAAACGATCGGAGATTTCCTTGCGCCGGGCGGCGGGAATGCGCTTCATCCGCAGTCCGAACTCCACGTTCTCCCTGACGGTCAGCCAAGGGAAAAGTGAGGAATCGGCCTGCGGGAAGACGACGGCCCGATCCTGGCCCGGCCGATCCACCTCTTTCTCGCCCACCCGCAAATGCCCCGAGGTTTTCGACACGAACCCGGCGATCAGGCTGAGCAGCGTCGACTTGCCGCAGCCGCTAGGGCCGAGGAGAACGAAAAATTCTCCTCCCTTCACGACCAGGTCGACATCCTGGATAATATAATGCAGATCGCCTGCCGTCTGCTGTTGACTATAGCTTTTATTCAAGCGCTCAATATAAATCTCGTTTGGTCTGGTTACTGCCCCCATCATCCCAGCCTCCTTATTTCAACTCAATCACGCGGTCCGGAAACGCTTTGCGCACCAGGTCCAAATTCAGCTTGTCGTTCAGGTTAAAATCCTTTTCAATAATGCCGGTATCCACCATATATTTTTTCTGGCCGGCCAGCCCGTCGTAAGCCTGCTGGGTGAAGCCGATCTTCCACGGATTTTTCGGCAGATCCTTAAGCGTGGCCTCTTTCGGCTGCTTCACTTCGTCATACATAATGTCAGCCGTTTCGTCCGGGTGCGCCTGAACGTAGTCGGATGTTTCGTCAAGCGCCTTCAGCAGTTCGACCAATTCATCAGGGTGATCCTGGATCAGTTTGGTACCGGTGATCAAACCTGTGCCGAGCCGTACAGGCGTCTGGG
>Ga0224731_1139_pt1 | contig 10956 bp, 11 predicted proteins | sample IA1ulk_2_FD_161639 | JGI IMG/M metagenome (GOLD analysis project Ga0224731, IMG submission 161639) | Enriched cells from agricultural soil in Iowa, United States - IA12soil_GW_FP2(bulk) | ecosystem: Environmental > Terrestrial > Soil > Agricultural land | place: USA: Iowa | collected 2017-05-08 | reverse complement strand
TGCTGAAGCCGGACGAAATGGAGTATTTCCTGAAAACGGTCAAGACGTATTTTCCGGACTGGTCGGAAGATATTGAATTTTCGATGGAGGCTAATCCGGGGACAACCGACCTCGAGAAGCTGGCCGTGATGAGAGCGGGCGGCGTTAACCGCGTAAGCTTCGGCGTGCAGGCGTTTCAGAACGAGCTGCTGAGCGGCATCGGGCGTATCCATGATACGGATGATGTGTACCAGAGCCTGGAGAACGCGCGCAAAGCCGGCTTTGACAACATGTCGATCGACCTGATGTTCGGCCTGCCGAACCAGACGGTGGACATGCTGGCGGAGAGCGTGAGCAAGGCGCTTGCGCTGAATTTGCCGCACTATTCGATCTACAGCCTGAAGGTTGAGGAGAACACCCTTTTCCATACGATGTACCAGAAGAATCAACTGCCGCTGCCCAATGAGGACGACGAGCTGAAGATGTATTTGCTGCTGATGGAGAAAATGAAGGAAGCGGGTTACGAGCAGTACGAAATCAGCAATTTTGCGAAGCCCGGATTCCACAGCCGCCACAATATGGCCTACTGGCTGAACGAAGATTATTACGGCCTCGGCGCGGGTGCCCACGGGTATGTCGGCGGCATGCGGCATATGAATATCAAAGGGGTTAATCCGTATACGGAAGCGACCAAAGAGGGACTGCCGAGAATGGAGAGCTTCGAGGTGCCCCGGGAAGAGGCGATGGAGGATTTCCTCATGGTCGGCCTGCGCGTATTGAAAGGAGTGTCCCGGACGCATTTCGAAGAGCAGTTCGGCGTATCGATGGAAGACATGTTTGCCAAACCGCTGCATAAAATGCTGAATGCGGGGCTGCTCGAGGAGACGGGCGACGGGTACCGCCTCAGCGAACGGGGAATCCTGTTCGGCAACGACGTTTTCGGCGAATTTATAGGCTCGCTCACCGCAAAATAACCGCTTGAACTTCTATGCGTGTTGTTGTATATTTATTCATATCGTTGACAGCACGTGTGAGGGGGAATGGCGATGCCGGCGGTAGTTATTTGCCGTAAAGCGGTGCCAGAAGACGTAGAACCGCTTTTCGAAATGATCGATGGTTATGCACAGAAGGGGATCATGCTGCCGCGCTCTCGCAAAGTGCTTGAGAAGCAGCTGGACCAGTTTGTCGTGGCTGAGGCGGACGGGAAAGTGATCGGCTGCGGCTCGCTCTGCCAGTTGGGCGCAGACCTGGTGGAGATCCGCTCCCTGGGAATTGCGGAAGGGCACAAGGGGATGGGAATCGGCTCCAAACTGGTGAGCAAGCTCACGGAAGAGGCGAGAAGACAAGGAATTCCTAAAATTATGGCCCTGACGTACGAAGTATCGTTTTTTCTGAAAAACGGATTTTCGGTTGTGGAAAAAGAGATTTTTCCCGAGAAGGTTTGGACCGATTGCGTGAACTGCGCCAAGCAGCATGCATGCGATGAAATAGCTGTTCTTAAGATGCTGAACTGACTTGACAATGCTCATGTCAGTTTGGTATTTTTGTATTAACGGTTAGCACTCATCTCTTTAGAGTGCTAACGATGCTCGAAATAAAGGTCACCAAGGGGGGAATGGTATGCTTACCGAACGTCAAAGAATGATACTGAATGCCATTGTGGACGACTATATTCGCTCCGCTGAACCCGTAGGCTCCCGCAGCATTTCGAAGCGAGGCGATGTCGGCTACAGTCCGGCGACGATCCGCAACGAAATGGCTGATCTGGAAGAGCTGGGCTTTTTGGAACAGCCCCATACTTCGGCCGGCCGCATTCCATCTCATAAAGGTTACCGGTATTATGTCGATCATCTGGATCCGGCCTATTCGGCGCCTCCGGGGGAAATCCGGCTGCTCCGCAAGTTTTTTGCCGAGAAGCTCAGCGCGATGGAGCAGGTGATCCAGCATGCAGCCATGATATTATCCCATATGACGAATTACACTTCCATCCTGCTTGGACCGGAAGTTTTTCATACTTCACTGCGGCATTTTCAGCTGCTTCCGCTTAACGAGGAAACCGCCGTCGCGATTATCGTGACGAGCACGGGACAGGTGGAGAACAAGACGGTTCAGCTTCCGCCGGACGTACCGGTCTCCGAGATCGAGAAAGTCGTCAACCTGCTGAACAGCAAGCTGATGAATGTACCTATATATAAGCTGAAGACAAGATTGTATACGGAACTCGGCCAGGAAATGGAGCGCCATATTTCCAACTATGAAGAAATCATGAAGGTGCTGGACAACATATTCCTGGATGGTGAGGCCGACCATCAGCGCCTGTATTTAAGCGGAACGACCAACATGCTGACCCAGCCGGAGTTCAAGGATGTCGATAAAGTGAAGACGATCCTGGACTTGCTCGAAGAGACACCGACGCTTACGAAGATGATGGCGCCCCAGGATGGGGGCGGCATTCAGGTGCGGATCGGCACGGAGAACGACCATGAGGCGTTTGCCAACTGCAGCCTGATCACGGCGACTTACTCGCTTGAAGGGGAAGCGCTAGGCACCATCGGCATTTTGGGTCCGACGCGGATGGAATATGCGAGGGTAATGAGCATTTTGAACATATTGTCCAAGGATCTGACGGCCATGCTGTCACACTGGTATAAATAAGGGGGAGAGGACGGATGAGTCAAGGCCAGCAGCCGGTTCGCGAGGGTGAAGAACGCTACGCGGCCCTGCTTAACAACAGCAATGCGGTCCGTGCCATCACCTCTGCGGTGGAAGGGACGCTCGGCCCCAAGGGGCTGGACGTCATGCTGGTCGGCTCCCGCGGGGAAGTCATTATTACCAATGACGGCGTGACGATCCTCGACAAGATGGACGTAACGCATCCCGCCGCCAGATTGCTGATCCAGGTGGCTCGCAGCCAGCAGAAGCAGGTCGGCGACGGAACGACGACGGCAACGGTGCTTGCGGGAGCGCTGGTGCAGGAAGGCGTTGCGCAAATCGTCAGAGGTGTCCCTGCTTCCAAAGTGGTCGCCGGTATGCAGCAGGGCATTCGCATGGCGGTGGAAGCGCTGCGGCGCCGAACCCGCGTTATTGAAGGGCTGGACGATCCGCTGCTTGCCAAGGCGGCTTATGTCGCCGGACGCGAGCGGGAGGATATCGTCCGCCTTGTCATGGAAGCCGCTTCGAAGGTGGGGACCCGGAAGCTGAGGGAACCCGGCTATTTGCTAGCCGATGCGGTTACCGCCCACGAGAAAGGCGATAATGAAGTATATGAAGGCATTCTTTTGAAGCAGAAGCCGCTTCATTCGCATGATAGACCCGTGCTGAAAAACACGAAGATCCTCGTCCTGCACGACGCGCTCGAGCCGGAGACGCTGGATGAAGAGGTTTTGACGACGGAAGCCGGCTTTGCCCGGTACATGGAGCTGCGCGACCGCTTCAGCAGCGAGCTTCACGTGCTGGCCGACCTCGGGGTGGGGCTTGTTCTGCTGGAACGGGGAATCCATCCCGATGCCGAGCAGTTCTGCATGGACCACGGCATCATGGTGGTGCCGCGCGTGAGCCGCAGCGACCTGCTGCGCGTCAGCGAGATGACAGGGGCGGTGCCCATGCGGCGCACCGCCTTACATAAGGAGCGCGATTCGCTTGCCAAGCTTCTGGGGAATTCCCCCTATGTGGCTTATGACGAAAGGCTGGAACGCGTGCGGGTCAGCAGCGGGGGGCAGGAGCGCGAGCCGTTTGTCACGCTGATCGTCGGGGCGAGCACCGCGGAAGTCGTCGGGGAATCCGCCCGGATTGCCGCGGATGCGGCCTCGGCTGTACAAGCCGCCGTCTCCGGCGGAGTGCTTCCCGGCGGAGGTACGGCCGAGCTGGCCGTCTCCTACGAGCTGGAGCATCAGCGGGAGGCGGTGAAGGGCATGGAAGCCTTCGGCATTGCCGCCGTGGCGGCAGCGCTGCGCAAGCCCATGGCGCAAATTTTGCTGAACGCCGGCTACAACCCGCTGGAGAAGATGGAAGAGGCGCGTGCCGCCCAGCTTGCGGAAGACTCCGACTCCATGGGCATCGACTGCGATACTGGGCTCGTCATTCGCTATGAGGAGCGGGGGATCGTCGATCCGGCCCTGGTGAAGATTCATGGGCTGGAGGCCGCGGGTGAGGTGGCGGCTGCCGTGCTCCGCATTCATAATGTCATCAAAATGAGAGGCTATGGCGGTCAGGATGAAGATTGAGTTTTTTCGGGACCGCATGAACCGATGAACAAAAGCATGATCAGTTTACCAAGGAGGTGAAGACATCTTGAAAGAAAACCAACCATTTCAAGACAATGAAAACGAATTGAACCAACAAACAAATGAAGAAGTCAACGAACATACAGCCGAGGCGGAGGCTAACCAAGCTGGCGAGACAGCTTCGGAGGATGCTTCTGAAGGGACGGCTGCGGAGAATGAAGCATTGGACCCTGCTGCTCTGAAGAGCGAAGTGGAGCGTCTGCAGGGGCTGGCTGACGATTATCAGCAGCGTGCCATCCGTACGCAGGCCGACTTCGACAATTTCCGCAAACGGACCCAGAAGGAAAAAGAGGACCTGGCAAAGTATGCATCCACTAAACTGGTGACCGAGCTGCTGCCTGTCGTGGATAATTTCGAACGGGCTCTCGCCGCTGCCGGCGAAGGCAGCGAAATGGAGTCCTTTACGAAAGGCGTAAGCATGATTTTCCGCCAATTGGAAGGCGTGCTTCAAGCGGAAGGGCTGCAGGCTATGGTTACCGTCGGCGAGCCGTTTAATCCGGAATATCATCAAGCCATCATGCAGGTGGAAAGCGATGAATACGAGGAAGGCATCGTCGTTGAGGAAGTGCAAAAAGGCTATATGCTGAAGGACAAAGTGCTTCGTCCAGCCATGGTTAAAGTCAGCATGTAAATCCCTGCTGTTTAACATATAAGTATTGATTCACCATTTCTTTTATCCCAGAGGAGGAAACCATACATGAGTAAAGTTATCGGTATTGACCTTGGTACGACTAACTCCTGCGTAGCCGTCATGGAAGGCGGCGAGGCCGTCGTTATCCCGAATCCGGAAGGCGCGCGTACAACCCCTTCGGTTGTCGGCTTCAAGAAAGACGGCGAGCGCATCGTCGGCGAAACGGCAAAGCGCCAGGCCATTACGAACCCTGACCGTACGATCATTTCGATCAAACGCCACATGGGTACAAACCATAAGGAAACGATCGACGGCAAAGAGTTTACGCCGCAGGAAATTTCCGCAATGATTCTGCAAAAGCTGAAATCCGACGCCGAGGCTTATTTGGGCCAACCGGTAACCCAAGCGGTTATTACGGTTCCGGCATACTTTAATGACAGCCAGCGCCAAGCGACCAAAGACGCCGGCAAAATCGCCGGTCTGGAAGTGCTGCGGATCGTCAACGAGCCGACGGCTGCCGCTCTCGCTTACGGTCTGGAAAAAGCGGAAGATCAAACGATCCTCGTATACGACCTTGGCGGCGGTACGTTCGACGTTTCGATCCTGGAGCTGGGCGACGGCTTCTTCGAAGTTAAAGCGACGAGCGGGGACAACCACCTCGGCGGCGACGACTTCGACCAAGTGATCATCGATTACCTCGTAAGCGAATTTAAGAAGGACCAAGGCATCGACCTGAGCAAGGACAAAGCGGCGGTTCAACGTCTGAAAGACGCTGCGGAAAAAGCGAAAAAGGAACTGTCCGGCGTTCTGACGACGACGATTTCCCTGCCGTTTATTACGGTGGTGGACGGCGTACCTCAGCACTTGGAGGTTAACCTGACCCGTGCCAAATTCGAAGAGCTGTCTGCCGACCCGGTGGAACGCACTCTTGGACCAACCCGTCAAGCGCTTAGCGATGCGGGCATGAGCTCCAGCGACATCGACAAGATCGTCCTTGTCGGCGGTTCCACGCGGATTCCGGCCGTACAGGAAGCGATCAAGCGTCTGACCGGCAAAGAGCCTCATAAAGGCGTTAACCCGGACGAAGTGGTTGCCCTCGGTGCCGCGGTGCAAGCCGGCGTGCTGACAGGCGACGTCAAGGACGTCGTGCTTCTCGACGTAACTCCGCTCTCCCTCGGTATCGAAACTGCAGGCGGCGTATTTACGAAAATGATCGAGCGCAACACGACGATCCCAACCAGCAAATCGCAAATTTTCTCGACGTATGCGGATAACCAGCCAAGCGTTGAAATCCACGTACTGCAGGGCGAACGCCAAATGGCGGCGGGCAACAAAACGCTCGGACGCTTTATCCTGGGCGACATTCCGCCAGCACCTCGCGGCGTACCGCAAATCGAAGTTACATTCGACATCGACGCCAACGGTATCGTGAACGTATCGGCTACCGATAAAGGAACGAACAAAACGCAGAAGATTACGATTACGTCTTCGAGCGGTCTCAGCGACGAAGAAGTGGAACGCATGATGAAGGACGCCGAGGCACATGCCGAGGAAGACCGTCAGCGTAAAGAACTGATCGAAGCGAAGAACAACGCCGACCAGCTCGTGTACTCCACAGAAAAGACAATTAAGGACCTTGGCGATAAAGTCGACGCTTCCGAAGTCGAAAAAGCCAATGCGGCGAAGGACAAAGTCAAAGCGGCCATCGACTCCGACGACCTGGAGCAGATCAAATCCGCTACGGAAGAGCTGACCGAAATCGTGCAGCAGCTGTCCGTGAAGTTGTATGAGCAGGCTGCTCAAGCGCAGCAGGCTCAAGGCGGCGAAGGCAATACCGACGGCGCAGCAGGCTCCGCGAAGAAGGACAATGTCGTTGACGCGGACTACGAGGTTGTTGACGAGGACAAAAATCAAGGTTAACCTATAGAAAGTTATGTTCAGGAATAGGGAAGTCAAAGCCGGGGCATCCCGCTGCTTTGGCTTTCCTTTTGTCCATGAACCGGAGCATGACTGAAATATTGGGGGTGGAAGAGTGGCTGAAAAGCGTGACTATTATGAAGTCCTGGGCGTCGGCAAGGACGCTTCGGATGATGATATCAAAAAAGCTTACCGGAAGCTGGCCAGGCAGTATCACCCGGACGTGAACAAGGCGGATGACGCCGAGGCCAAGTTCAAAGAGGTCAAGGAAGCCTACGATGTGCTCAGCGACGGGCAGAAGCGTGCGACCTACGACCAGTACGGCCATATCGATCCGAACCAGGGCATGGGCGGAGGATTCTCCGGTGCGGACTTCGGCGGCATCGGCGATATTTTCGACATGTTCTTCGGGGGCGGAGGACGCCGTGACCCGAACGCGCCGCAGCGGGGGAACGATCTGCAGTATACGATGACGATCGAGTTCAAGGAAGCGGTATTCGGCAAGGAATCGGATATTACCATCCCTAGAACCGAAAACTGTGACACATGCCACGGCTCGGGAGCCAAACCGGGAACGAAGCCGCAAACCTGTTCCGTCTGCCACGGCAGCGGGCAGCAGGAAGTCGTCCAGAACACGCCGTTCGGACGGATGGTCAACCGTCGTACCTGCTCCAACTGTAACGGTACGGGTCAAATCATCAAGGACAAATGTACGACCTGCCACGGCAGCGGCAAAGTGAAAAAGCAGCGCAAAATTCACGTGCGCATTCCTGCGGGCGTGGACGACGGCGCCCAGCTGCGCATGACAGGCGAAGGGGAAGGCGGTCTGCGGGGCGGCCCGTCGGGCGACTTGTACATCGTCATCCGCGTGAAGCCTCACGACTTCTTCGAGCGGGAAGGCGACGATATTTACTGCGAGGTTCCGCTTACGTTTGCCCAGGCGGCGCTTGGCGACGAGATCGAGATCCCGACGCTGACCGAGAAGGTCAAGCTGAAAATTCCGGCCGGTACGCAAACGGGTACGTTCTTCCGGCTTAAAGGCAAAGGCGTTCCGCGTTTGCGCGGCATCGGACAGGGTGACCAGCACGTGAAAGTCGTCGTCGTTACGCCTAGCAAGCTCAGTGACGAGCAGAAGGACCTGCTGCGCCAGTTTGCTTCCATGGACGGCGAGCAGACGCATGAGCAAGAGCAGTCTTTTTTTGACCGCATGAAAAAAGCGTTCCGCGGGGAGTAACCGCGCAATTACAGTATATAGGTAAGACGTCTTCCGATAACCTTCAGGAAGATGGATCGTATTTAGAAAGTCCGGCCGTGGCGGCCGGGCTTTTTTTGCATGCAAACCCATAGACGTTTCCAGTTCCCGGCCCGGTTGTTTCCTGCGCATAAAAGGGACCGCGCTTGCACAGCCTAAAACCGCACGTGAGCAGCCGTAAACGCTTAATCCATATAAAAAGCAGGTGAAGCAAGTGTCTGAAAAGAGCATTCTGGCCTATTTTAAAAGTCCGGAAGAAGCCGAGGGCGTAGCCAAAAAGCTGCGCGCTTTGCGGGTGGTGGACCTGTCCATCGACCGCTTCAGCCGGTTTCCGGGAGCTTCGATGTACAGCACCGGCCCATTTACGGGTGGGATGCCCAGCCTGACGTCTGTGACCTATGGCACAACATACAGCGATAAGGATGTCTCCATCCTGGCCGCAGCCGATCCGTCCGCAAGCGGGATGAGCGACGGCGGACAGGGAGGGCCGACCGGCCGGGATATCATTCTGAGCGTTGTGGTCGAGGAAGAATCGTTCGAGAAGGCAAGGAGAATCGTCGAGGAAGCCGGCGGCTTCGTCTAGGCGCGAAAGTGGGACCGTAACATTTTCTAAAGGTGAATAGTTCGTTCAAGGAAAGGATGGGAGCTTGATGGCTAGCCGCGATAAAAAAGGCAAAATCATGACCAAGACGGAAAAAATCAAGGAACTGATGTCGATGAAAAACGAGGATGTCGAGTTCTCGGGGGTTCTGGCCGATGCGGACGATGTGGAAGCGCTTCGCCGCAGCGAGGAGGCTGACGAGCGTCAGCTCCGCAAAATGGATACCGGCTGGACGGATGAAGATTAAGAATGCATAAAACCGTGGGGAAGCGCGATGTGGACCTGCGGTTTTTTTGTTAGCGGGGGGGCCTAAATTTTGTACTCGGCCGCCGATGTATAGTACAATGGTACTTATGCATAGGTCGAGGAGGAATTTAACGAATTATGTTATGGCATGAATTTACAATACATACCACGGAAGAAGCCGTGGAAATGATTTCGAATTTTTTGCATGAGGCCGGCGCCGGAGGTGTATCCATCGAAGAGTCGGGAACCCTGAACAAGAAGCGGGATACGTCGTTCGGGCAATGGTACGAGATGCCTCTCAACGATATTCCGGAGGGACAGGCGGAAATCAAAGGGTATTTTTCCGAGGAGTCCCCTGTAGAGCAGATCATTGCCGAGGTTAAGGAACGGATCGGGCAGCTGCATGAGTACGGAATCGATACGGGAGAACTGCGCTACGAGCTCAAGACAGTGGATGAGGACGACTGGGCTACCGCCTGGAAAGCTTACTTTAAACCGCTGAAGGTATCGGAGCGGCTGACGATCAAGCCGACCTGGGAGGATTATACGCCGGCGAGCGATGCGGAGAAAATCATCGAGCTTGATCCCGGAATGGCGTTCGGCACAGGAACCCATCCGACGACGGCGCTCTGCCTGCGCACGTTGGAGAAGGTCATCCAGGGCGGGGAGGAAGTCATCGACGTCGGAACGGGATCGGGTATTCTGGCCATTGGGGCCGTCCTGCTCGGCGCGAAGCATGTGCTTGCACTGGACTTGGATCCGGTGGCGGTGTCGAGCGCCAAGGAAAACAGCCAATTGAACGGCATGCTGGATCATCAGATTACGGTCAAGGAAAGCGATCTGCTGTCCCTGTTAAGCGGTGACCAGCGCGAAGATCTGGGCGTTACCCTGCCGGTCCAAGTGATCGTCGCCAACATTTTGGCCGAAATCATTCTGCTATTTATCGACGACGTGTACCGTGCACTCGAGCCGGGAGGCGTCTACATCGCCTCAGGCATCTACAAAAATAAGGAAGACGTCGTTCAGCAGGCGCTGAAGGACTCCGGGTTTGAGATCGAGGACGTTTGCCGTGACGAAGACTGGGTAGCCTTTGTCGCGAGAAAGAGGTCGTGATGGATTTTCTGAACAATATTCTCAGGTTTCCGCTGGAAGAGCTTCCGTTCGTCCTGATCGTGCTGGTGATCGCCTTTACGGTGCATGAATTTTCGCATGCGTATTTTGCCTATAAATTTGGAGATCCTACAGCCAAACTGCTGGGCAGGGTGACGCTGAATCCGGCGGTTCACTTCGATTTTCTCGGCGTCCTGCTGCTGGTGATCGCAGGGTTTGGCTGGGCCAGACCGGTCCCGGTCAACCGCGACAACTTCAAAAATCCCCGCCTCATGGGCGTGGTAGTGTCGGCGGCGGGGCCGCTGAGCAACTTCGTTCTGGGTATCATCGGGGCGTTCATTTACGCCCTCCTGATCGCCACGGGGGTGCTGGATGGGATTACGAACGAAAGGCTGCTGTTCGCGATCACGACGTTTTTGCGCTATTTCTGCTTCATGAACTTTTTCCTGTTCTTATTCAACCTTATCCCGCTTCCGCCGCTGGACGGATACCGCATCGTCGAAGATATCGTTCCGCCGCGGGTACGGATTAAGCTGCAGCAGTTTGAGCAGTGGTCCATCTTTATTTTCCTGCTGATTCTGTTCATTCCGGTGCTGCAGATGTATACGATCAGTCCGCTATATATGTGGGCTAACAGCATCAACTACCAGTTCGTGTTCTCCTTCCTGAAATTGTTCGGCGTGTCGATATAATCGGAGCGGGAACGCGAACGTTCGAGGCCGTATTCGCTTGTTGAATAGGGTCTGGTCATGCGAACCTAAAAGTTGTATGATGAAGTTTGTGATTTTGGAAATAGGATGTTGATAAAGGTGCAGAGATATTTTGTGTCACAGGAGCAGTTTAAAGGCGATACCGTCGAGATTACCGGTGAGGATGCACGGCATATCGCCAAGGTTATGCGCAGCAAAGAAGGGGATACCTTTATCGTCAGCGACGG
>Ga0224731_1141_pt1 | contig 10993 bp, 14 predicted proteins | sample IA1ulk_2_FD_161639 | JGI IMG/M metagenome (GOLD analysis project Ga0224731, IMG submission 161639) | Enriched cells from agricultural soil in Iowa, United States - IA12soil_GW_FP2(bulk) | ecosystem: Environmental > Terrestrial > Soil > Agricultural land | place: USA: Iowa | collected 2017-05-08 | reverse complement strand
TCTTGAATTTGAGTTAGAAGAAGAGGAAGAAAAAATACTAGAGGGCTATTGTAAAGAACATATTAGTGAAATGTAAAAGGCGAAATTAAATTTGTACTTTTCGAAAAATATATTGACGCGGATTTTATTTATAGATATATTTTTGTAATTTATTAGAATGTACGATGTCCATGGAAATGAAATGCTTTGCCTCTCACTCTAACGTGTGAGAGGCAGTGGATAATAGGATTTTTACTATGATTGCAAGCTAAACCACAGAGTTATGATTTCATTCTGTGGTTTTTGTGTTCTTCAATCTTATCATGTCCAGTTGTTTTCTATCGCTTTAACTATTAAAAAGAGGTGAAAAATAATGATGAAATTAACTCCCTTGAAAAAAGGTCGACACAGTAGACTGTGAATGGCGCAGTCCATTAGCAGAATTAATACTAAACAGATGGGGGGGATGATGGCTCTGTTTACTATTTTCGCTCATCTGCTAATTTTATATTTCTTTTTAAAAGAAGTGGGGTTACACACTTTTTGCGGTTTAATGATTCCTGTGAAAGAAAAGAGATATACGGCACATTTTATGCTGTTGTATTGGAGGCATTGCCGGGAAAAGAATTGGAACTAAAAGAGCTTTCTTCAAGACATTATTTTGCCTGGGGAAAGCTTTAGGTGCACATTTAAATAATATTCCTGATAACTTAAAGAAGAGGCGGCAAAATTGGAAGGATCAACTATTTATTTTACAGGAGGATTTAACGAAAACGGAGATTGCCGCTTTAGAGAAACGGCATTATCTAAAGTCTTGGGCAAATAGTTTGTAAACGGCAAATAATGAAATAGGATTAATCCATTTCGATTTTGAACTTGATAATCTCCGTTGGGAGAATCAAAGGATTGGTATTTTAGATGTTTGATGATTGCTCGATACTTTGGTACGCCGCAGGTATTAGTGCTTTACGTGAACTTTCAGAGACAGGTTTGGATCTGGGAAATCCATATGTAAAAGAATTTATCAACGGGTATAAGTCTGAAACAGTATTAAATCCAAAATGGATACAAATTTTAAATGTGGAAACGGATGCATAATATTATTATGTTTACTGGACTGCTTCGCCTCTGTTGATATAGAGATGTCAGAATCTGAATGTTTAAATAACCTTACAAGAAACTTTTAGGCAAAATTACAAACTTCGACGAACATTCTTACAAAACCAGAAATGGAGATAATATAAAAAATCAACGTGTATTGATACGCTGATTTTCAAAGCTTGTTTTTAATGTTCATGATCGACCTCAATAGGCAAATTCTTTGGGGCGCTCGGGATTTCCTTTGATTTATAATGTATATCCTCGGATGATAATACATTAACGAATAATTGACCTCCAATTACTCTTGCTCGAATAAGCAGGGGTTGATTGTGAGGATTTTTAAATTTAAAATCTGGTCCATACCAGCTAACGGTAGCATCCCTGTTAGGTGGCACATATGGCACCCGCCTGCTATGGGAATAGCGTTCGACTATTTGGACGCTTGCTTTATCAACTGCATTAAATAATGTTGAAGATACTTGACAGATTCCCCCGCCAATACCTTCTGAAAGCTCTCCTCGAACAATTACAGGTGCTTTGAGATAACCTTTTGCTTTTGTACGCTTTCCAACCACTTTATTAAATGAGAAGGTTTCGCCTGGAAAAATAACATGACCATTTATAGCATTTGCTGCAAGTCGAATATTATGAGTCCGTTCCTTATTAGAGTTGTTAAAATAGGTAACATATCTGCTAATGCTTTTACTTCTTAAATTTTCAAGAAGTTCACTATCCACTCTTGGGTAAATGGTTTGAAGTGGCACTTCAAACGAAGCTGATCCATTTTGAAAATATGATTGATAAAACATTTGCTTAAACCGGTAGGTATCCAATTTATAACCAGGTTTTTCGCTTATCATATTTCCATTTTCCCCTATTGTTGCATTAATTGGATTTTTAAGGACTTTATTGCTTATTTGTTGTTCGTAGTAGTCATATTTTTCTTCGTTGATAACCGACTGATCAAAAGGAGGCAGTACAAAATCAGCTTTTTGCACTGAATAAAGCGTTTTACCATCCAATATTAAATGAATGCTGTTTTCTTCCGTAGGATAAAAGGATAATAATAATAAACTTAAGAAGAGTCTCATGTTCATTTAGCCTCCATAAAAAAATACATTTACTTCTTGGTAAGTTTTATCAATGGGTCCATATTTATTTTCCAAGGCGAAATTGGTGAAGTTCTAATTAAATGAAAAGGAATTTTTGTTTTTACGGGACCAATGTTTTTTACGAGTAAGTTAACTTCGACCGGTATATCTGCTTCCAATGCAAACAAATTTGGTTCGTTAACAGACACCAGTTTCCAGTTTATGGATTCGATGTTGTTTATTTTCTTTACTTCTTTGTTAGCGTTTTGTTTATTGGTAATTGCCACTTTTTGGACTAAGCCTTGATCATTATTTTTAATAAATACCAAAAATGCAGTGGTTAATTGCTCTGGTGTAAGATCCCTTATAAAATCATCAATTGTTCCACCTGCTTTATGAATCATTACTTGATGAGATAAATCTGACTTTTCAGAGTGATGTGTTACACTGCCTTTAAAATGGATACAAAAATGGCCATTGAAACCATTATCCAATGCACCTGCACCATGAGGCATTCCATGCATAGAAGCGGCAATTAATTTAGTGTCAGTTTGAATGAGAATTGCCCTTCTTCTCCAGCTCCAATGACCGTTGTATATTTCCTTCATGATTTTCGTATCTTTTTTCGATAAAGGCTGTACATCAGCATGATGTTGTCCTGCTCGTCTTTGAACACGAAAGCTTTTTCCTGTTTCAACATCGATAACGGTAAATATAGAGTATCGCGGCAAAATTTTATTTACTTTTTCCCAATGCAGCATTTCAATATGAAAATCTAAAGGGTATTCCTCGTTATTTGGCTCAGCTGCGTACGTAGGTGAAGATTTGAATCCCATAACCAAAAGGATTGATATAACTGCATAAATAATTTTTGTCATCTTTGTTCCTCGAGTTCACCATGAATTTACCATTATTTTTAACTATTAGCCGAGAAGAATAGCTTAAAAATATTGGAAATAGAGTTTTTAGGGTTCAAATAGGTTTTTATATGTTTTTTCTTTATGCTAACACTCGAATTTTTAAAGTAGAAACGTTCAATGAAATGAAAACAGAAAAGTTGCTCTGTAGAGCCTGTAGTGGTATTATTTGTCATACATTTGAAAAAAGGGGTAGATTTTAAGTGGTAAACAAAATAATTCTTGATGATACTACCATTTATGTAGAACATTACGAGGAAGAATACCTAAATGGACTTATAAAAATAACCGTTGATTTTAAAGTAACAAGTGAAGACTATCACGATATTGCTGTTCTCTTGTATAGAGAAACATTTGATATAAAAGTGCCTGAACGCGGTTTAGCATTTAGAGGCAATATTCAACAATACTCTACTTCTTTAACCAATTTATATAAGAAAGATCAGGTTGCTGACTACAAGGTTACTTTGCTGGAAAAAGTGAATGCAGAAAGCAGGTGAAAGGATGAAGCTAAGCATTTTAGATCAAGCTCCTATTTCAACGAATCAAACAGCGAGGGATGCTTTATTGGGTTCTGTTAAATTAGCACAAGCAGGTGAACAGTTAGGGTATACACGGTTTTGGATAGCAGAACACCATGATTTACCGGGGTTGGCATGTTCCGTACCAGAGGTGATGTTAAGCTATATTGGTGCGAAAACATTAAAAATAAGAATTGGATCTGGAGCTATTCTTTTACCTCACTATAAGCCGTATAAAGTCGCTGAAATCTTTAATATGCTTGCAACCTTGTTTCCGGATCGAATCGATATTGGAATTGGACGAGCTCCGGGTGGGTCTGCCCAAGTAACCAATGCGCTATCGGATAACTTTTTGCAAAATGTTTATAAAATGCCCATTCTCGTGAAAGATTTGCTGCATTTTCTGGATGATGATTATCCCTCAGAAAATAATTACGAAAAAATTCACGCTTCACCCATTCCGACTATTTCTCCTAGACCATGGCTTCTTGGCACAAGTAAAAAAAGTGCATTACTCGCGGCGGAATACGGCATGTCTTATACTTTTGGTCTATTTATGAGTGATCAAGAAGGTCAAGAAATTATACAGGAATATAAAAAAGCATTTCAGCCAAGAAAAGAATGGCATACACCACAGGTAATTCTTACTGTTTCCGCAATTTGTGCAGAAACAACGGAAAAAGCAGAAGAACTTGCTTTGAGTTCACTTGTTTGGTCTTTACAGAAAGAAGAAGGGGAAAGAAACAATGGGTTTCCATCAATAGAAGAGGCAAAAGAATATTTAAAGACTCATCCTCAATCTTTAAACAAGAATAAGATGATCATTGGAAACCCTCAAGAGGTAAAGAAGCAATTAACGGATTTGCAAGCTCTGTATGGAGCAGACGAAATAATGATTGTCACAATAACTCACTCTCTTCAAGATAAAATTCGTTCGTATGAATTAATAGCGAAAGCATTATTAGATTAAATTCTTGGCGTGATAACGGAACTTATGGTAGCTAGAGTTCTGTTTTTTTTTTTTTACATTTTATATGGTGAATTTTTTTACAGGTATGATACAGTACCTAGGCATAAAGAAAGATAAAAAAGGAAAATCAGATTCATGCAAATTAGAATCTATTAAAATATTAAACAATATTTATTCAACCATTTTTTAACAAAAAATTATATTTATATTTTATTCTTTTTTATTGTTTCGAATAAATCGGCATAAATAATGATTACTTCTGTCGTGGTAAAAATGGTTATTATCTGGTATTTATTAAGGTCTAATGGATTAATTTTTGTTATAACAGAAAATTTGTTATATTCACAAAATGAAACAAAAGATTCATTTACTTTATTATATGAAAAAACTAAAATTTCCTTACAGCTTCACCATTTTATGTCTTTTAATCTAGTAAAAAGGGAGGAAAAAACAAATGAAAAAGCTTTTGAGAAAGGCAGAATTTAGCTTTGCCGCTGCATTAGTATCTTTTGGTGTTTTTGCAGCAACTTCGTCTGCGAGTGCACAAACGGTTTCAAGCCCTAAAAAGATTGATAGCGTTGTGGCGCACAACCCGATTCATTTTAAACATAACTCGGGTCATGCAAAACCAAATGCAGTTTCTGGTATTTTTAATCCTACAGACATTAAAAAGGCATATGGTATTGATCAGTTAAACAGAACGGGAAAAGGTCAAACGATTGCTCTTGTAGAGGCATATGGCAGCCCTACCATCGTAAATGATTTACAAGTATTTAATCAACAATTTGGTCTTCCAGCTGCAAATATTGAGGTGGTATATCCACAAGGAAAACCAAACACAGATGGTGGCTGGGCTCTTGAAACGGCACTAGATGTGGAGTGGGCCCATGCACTCGCTCCGGATGCAAAAATTATGGTTGTATCAGCAAAATCTGCATCAATCAGTGATCTTTTAGTTGCAGAAGATTATGCTACTAGCCATGGTGCTACAGTTGTTTCTAATAGTTGGGGAGGTTCTGAGTTTTCGGGAGAAGCTTCTTACGATAGTCACTTTAATCATGCTGGTATCACCTATCTTGCTTCTTCTGGAGATAATGGTCAAGGAAGCTCATGGCCAGCATCATCTCCTAATGTAGTAGCCGTTGGTGGCACAACACTCAACGTTACAAGTAATGGGGATTATAGTAGTGAATCTGCTTGGTCTGGCTCAGGTGGTGCATTAAGCTCCTATGAAACAAGACCGGCATATCAATCAAACTGGACAAATGTGGTTGGTTCTAAGCGGGGAATTCCTGATGTTTCGTTTGATGCTGACCCAAATACAGGTGTATATGTGTACACAAGTACTAGGAATCAAGGACAACAAGGTTGGTTCCAGGTTGGCGGTACTAGTTTCAGTGCACCAGCATGGGGAGCTCTAATTGCATTAGCAAACGAAGGGCATTCTCAATCTCTTTCAAGCTCAGAAGTTTTAAACAAAGTATATAGCTTAGCAGGTACGACTGGAAGTACAGGGTATAGAACTAATTATCATGATATTACAACCGGCAGTAACGGTTATGCCGCTCAAGCTGGATATGATGTGGTGACAGGAATTGGTAGTCCAATTGCTAACCAATTAGTTCCTGTCTTAAATACGAAGTAATTATTGTTTTAACATTAATATTTATAGTTGCTATAAAACTCTGCTTAAATGCAGAGTTTTTTTGTTCGCGAATAAATATAACAAATAATGTTAGGAAATCTAACAAATAAATTGAGATTCCTTTCTACATTTATGATAATAAAGAAAAGAAATTCTCGATGTACAGAGAAAGCGAGGAGGTAAAATGTCATCTTATAAGGATAAAAAAGTGATTACAATTGGAATTGTAAGTGAATTAACCGGACTTTCCGAAAGGCAAATTCGCTATTATGAGGATCGAAAATTGATTTTTCCAGAACGCACTAAAAAGGGAAGAAGAAAATATTCTTTCTCTGACGTGGAACGATTAATGGAAATTGCTAATAAAAGAGAAGAGGGAGTTCAGACTTTTGAAATAAAGAAGCAGCTACAAAGGCAAGATAATGAAAAACAAATTCGCGAAAAAATGCTGAAAGGACAAATAAATGCGCATTTTCGGATTAGGAAGTAAAGCGAGAATAACCGCCTTTTAGATTTTGGCGGTGATTCATCTTATCTACGCTCTACTCTTGCTTTATAAATGGTTTCTAACTCGCTTAAGGTGAGGTTATAGAGCTGTCTGTCTGAAACTTTATAAACTCCAGCGTTAAGCAATTTTTGAATATACATTTGCTTCTTTTTTTCTACTGCCTCACGTAAGAAATTCGCCATATTTTTGCCCCTTTCTATAATCATTTTCTACTATTCCAATATTTCTTAATCCAAAAGCGGAAAATTATCTTTACAAAAAAGTGGAAAGGATAGGAATTAAGATAGGGAATAATATTGCAGTTGTCGTCATCGCAGCACTGCCCATTGCTCCCTCTTCTTCGCCCCAAAGCATGGAACGGCTTGCTCCTAGCATTTGTGCGGAAGTCCCCATAGCTAATCCCTTAGCAGCTTTGCTGTTTATGCCGATTTTTTTTAATAAATTTGGTCCGGAGATTAAGGAAAATATACCTGTTATCATAACAAAAATGACTGTGATGGAGGCTGTTCCCCCTAAATCATTTGACACAGTTAAAGCAATCGGAAGTGTTACAGACCGCGGAATTAAGGAAGCGGTCATAAGATGGTTCAAATGAAACGCTTTAGCCATTAAGATAACGGAGATAATGCCCAGAATTGTTCCAGTGACAACCCCAATACTAATCTTCCTAAAGTTTTGTTTTATAAAGTTCCATTGTTTATATAAAGGGATAGCTAATGAAACGACCGCTAATTGTAAAAATGGTTGAAAAATCAAGCTGCCTCTTTGGTACGTTTCTGCATGAATGTGAAATAAAAATAAGAATATTAGTATAAAAATAGTTGAAGTGTATAAAGGATGGAGCCAGCTTCTTTTATATCTATTGTAGATCATGCTGCCAAGCGAGTATCCTAGGATGGTGAAAGCGGTACATATAATAATTTCATTCAGTATCATCATTTATTATTCCTCCCTTTTTGTTTTTCGTACCATTCTACCGAATACGCTGTACCTAACATACAGATAAGACTGCTGAAAATTAAGATGGTAATAATACTCCAATGTAGGAGCGTTAAGAAAGTAGGAGATAAACACATACTGATTATTAATGGGATGAATAGTAAGGTCAAATGCTTTAGATTAAATACTGCCATTTTTTCCACCCATTCTAGCTTTATGATTCCTGAAAGTAACAGAAGAAAGAGGAGAATCATTCCGATGATGCTTCCAGGAATATGGATCGTTAAAAATCTCGTTATAAGCTGACCAACCAAAAGGAAACTGATTATGAGCAGTAATTGGCTAAATGTTCGAAATATCATATTATTCTCTCCCTCATCAAAATTTCCGTTTGTTTAAGGGTAAATGATAATTTCCTATCTGTCATTTATGATGTAAGGAAAACTAACAAGGTTTTTATTCTCATTAAATCCTGAGATTTCTTTGTTTATGAAAATTTCAAATAATATAGTATAATAATAGAATAAATACACTATAGAAATTGAGGAGAGAACAGTCATGAAAAATGCTTTTTTTGTACATAATCGTCAAAGCTTATATGAAAAATTAGAAGATCAAAGCTTGCTTGTATTATTTGCGGGTAATGCACCTCAAAAATCTGCGGATGAGGCCTATAAATTTGTTCCAAATCGAAATTTTTATTATGTAACGGGAATTAATGAACCGAACAATATTTTTCTTGCCATAAAGAAAGATAATCAAGTAGAGGAGCACTTATTTATTGTAAAATCAGACCCTGTTCTAGAAAAATGGGTAGGAAAAACGATTTCTGTTGAAGAGGCTAAAGAACTATCTGGCGTAGAAAGTATTCAATTTACCGAACAATTTCAAGCATTTTTCGAAAGAACTGTTGCTTCCTTACAAACAGCTAATGTTTATCTTGATTTAGAAAGAAGCGAGTTAGATACTTTAACTACAAAATCTCAGCAATTTGTAAGGCAAGTTCAAACAAACTATCCATTCTTGCAAGTGAAGAATGTGTATCCAATTATCTGTGATTTAAGACTTTATAAAAAGCCGGAAGAAATTGAGGAAATTAGACGTGCAATCGAAATCACTAAAAAGGGTATATATAACCTGATGAGTAATGCCAAACCTGGTATGAAAGAATACCAGCTAGAAGCATATTTTGACTTTGTGTTGAAAACTGAAGGAGTTAAAGATTTTGCTTTTAATACTATTGTTGCAAGCGGCCAAAATGGAACCGTTCTTCATTATGATAAAAATGACGCAGTAGCAGAAGATGGCAGCCTTGTACTTCTTGATCTAGGTGCTCAGCATAACTACTATAGTGCTGATATCAGTTTTACTTTCCCTGTTAATGGTAAATTTACAGAAAGACAAAAAACTTTTTATAATATCGTGTTAAGAGCATTAAGAGAAACAACGGAGCTCATTAAGCCAGGTGTTCCATTTATTCAATTAAACGAACATACGAAAAAAGTGTTAGCAGAAGAATGTATGAAACTAGGGTTAATTCAGGAAGAAAGTGAAATCAGCAAATATTATTATCATGGTGTCAGCCATTCATTAGGTCTTGATACTCATGATGTCGGAAATTATCGTGATAAAGTTTTAGAGCCTGGTATGGTGTTAACAGTGGAACCGGGATTATACATTGAAAAAGAAGGCATCGGCATTCGTATTGAAGATGATATATTAGTAACAGAAGATGGTTATGAAAATCTTTCCAAAGATATTATTCGTTCTGTTGAAGAAATTGAAGCATTTATGAATAAATAATTAATTTCCCTCTCTTGTAGAATAATACGAGAGAGGGTTTTATTTTGTTTGTTTTCTCCAAAGGAGTGGAATTTATGAAAAAATTTACTATTATATTTCTCGCGAGTGCATTTATCCTGTTTATGGCAATTTTACTGGTAATTTATCTAGTAAAAGGTGATACCTCCCGCTGGCAGGTTGCATTAGGTGGAATGATAGTTGGTGCAATCCCGATTGGCTTATTATTTTTAAAGGAGAATCCCTTTAACATTCCAACTATTATTGGATATTATGTGTTTTTATTTTGCTCTAGCTATTTAGGGTCGATAGCAAGTTTTTATCTACATTATAAATGGTGGGATAGCGCTGTTCATCTTTATAAGGGGATATATATTGGGGGGGTTGGCATTACTTTAATCAAGGTATTTATCCGGAAGTCGGCTACTGAAAATATTTCCCGATGGATTATTTTTCTTTTTGTCGTTTCTTTATCAGTAACTGCAAGCATATTATGGGAAGTGTATGAATTTTTGGGAGACCGGTGGGTTACACATACCATGCAGCGTGGCGGCAATACAGATACGATGCTTGATTTACTTGCCGGGCTTTTGGGCGGATTATTGATTGCTATTTACGGTGCTATGCGCAAACATCAAGTTTAATTTCTGAGGTGATTTAGTGAATCGAAAAATCGTACTATTTATAAGCTTGTTATATATAGTTTTTATGGGGGTTATGGCATTTTACTTTTTTCCTGCTGGTGAATCAAAAAAGGCTTGGGTTGCTGTTGGGGGAGTTGTTTGTGGTGCTATCCCTTTATTACTAGCGCTTTTTACGAAGTTAAAATTTAATTTACCTATCATTATTTCCTATTTTATCTTTTTATTCGGTTCCCAAGTTTTAGGATCCATTCGAGGTTGGTATGGACTAGGGTGGTGGGATACCTTTATTCATTTTATTAGTGGCGGTATTCTTGCCTTTACTGCTATTGCCCTATATGAAAGGCTTGTACACAGGAATGCAGGGAATGATATCTCCCCATGGTTTATCTTTTTGTTTGCATTCGGTTTTACAGCACTTGGTGGAGTGTTGTGGGAGACGTATGAATTCAGCTGTGACCAATTTTTTGGAACGACCATGCAAGGCGGCGGAAATACGGATACAATGACAGATTTAATAGCGGATATCGTTGGCGGGTTAGTGATTTCTATTTATTCCTGGATTAGAACCTATATTAAGTTGAAGAAGCAAAAAGGTGAATAGTTTCATACTATATTCGAAATAATGCGGGGGGATAAGATGGATATCAAAATCGCCAGGACGAATATAAATGAAGCACAGGAATTATATGCCATTCAAAAACAAGCATTTCAATCCGATTTAGAAAGGTATAGTGATTATAAAACAAATCCAGCAGCTGAAACGATGAACTCCTTCTTACAAAGGATAATTTTTTCGTACCATTACACTATTTATATTCATGATAAAGTTGCTGGTTCTATTGATATTAGAAGAATTTCAGACGATCATTTCGTGGTGA
>Ga0224731_1140_pt1 | contig 11010 bp, 5 predicted proteins | sample IA1ulk_2_FD_161639 | JGI IMG/M metagenome (GOLD analysis project Ga0224731, IMG submission 161639) | Enriched cells from agricultural soil in Iowa, United States - IA12soil_GW_FP2(bulk) | ecosystem: Environmental > Terrestrial > Soil > Agricultural land | place: USA: Iowa | collected 2017-05-08 | reverse complement strand
TCTACCGTTATGTCGACCTCCTATGCCAGAGCGGCGTTCCGGTCGTCGCGGAACCGGGTCATGGGGGCGGATTCACGCTTCCGGACTCCTTTCGGGAGTCGCCACTGTTTTTTGACACCAATGAATTGAAAGCAATGGCTCACAGCGCACGGATCGCTTCCCAGGCAGGGTATCCGTTTGCGGACGCTCTGGAGCATGCGCTCGATAAAATCAGCCACCGGCTGAATGAGGACCAAGGAGAACAATTAAGGCGCCATCAGGCCGGGCTGGAAGCCGTCCCCTTTTCAACAAGCCGGGAGATTAAGCGGTTACTTTCCGACCTTGAAGAAGCGGCCGCCCATTCCCGTGTGTGCTGCATTCAATATGCCAACACGACTGGAGATGCTGAGCGGATGCGCCGCATCCACCCCTACCGCCTGGCTTACCGGACGAATCGCTGGTATGTCGCCGCTTACTGCGAGCTGCGCGGTTCCGTCCGAATGTTTCGCGTCGACCGGATTGAGCAGCTGGAGGTAACGGAAGAAACGTTTGCGAGGCCGGAGGATGTTTCGTTTACTGATCTGGCCAGGGATACCTTGGCAGGCCATTCGAAAACGGACGCATCCTGGGTTACGGTGCGAATTGGCGGCGATTCGGATGTATTGGAGTCCATCGGGAATCAATATTTTGTGCAGCCGTTTCTGACCGAACACACGGACCGGGAGCTTCGGTTTGAAGTGCCGCCCTCCGTGATGCTGACCTATATGCCGCACCTTCTTCTTTCCTTCGGTACGCTCGTATCTGTGCTGGAACCATCCCTGCTGGGAGAACGGATCGCCGAACTTTGTCACGAAATTGCCGAACATCATACAAGCCCTAAACTTCCCTGACAATCTAGCTGTCAGGGAAGTTGTCGTATGATGCGGTTATCCTGTAATACAAGAAAGGAGTATAACCTTATGAAATTGGATAACCGCAAGCTGGATTTGACCAAAGCGTGCCCCTCGTATTATTCCGCCCCTCAAGTCCCGCAAAAATGCTATTTTGATGAGATCCCCTATCTCACGATTGAAGGTGAGGGAGATCCAAACGGACCAGGATTTGCTGAAGCGACCGAAGCCCTCTATACCGTAGCTTATGGCATAAAAGGGATGTGTAAACAGGAGGATCAGGATTTTACCGTAGCCAAGCTCGAAGGACTCTGGTGGGCAAGGTCCCATTCCGGACAAGACGCCATGTACGCTTCCAGGGAGGATTGGATGTGGAAGCTGCTGATCCGGATGCCGGACTATGTATCGGCCGAACGATTCGAAGAAGCCCGGATGCTGGCTGTGAACAAGAAACCACATCTTGCCCCCCTTCGCTTCGTGTGTTTCGAACGCCTGTATGAGGGCGATTGTGTGCAGATGCTGCATGTCGGTCCGTTCAGTACCGAGCCGGAAACGATCCGCCAGATTTTCGAGTATATCGAAGCCCAGCGCCTGACACCAAAAGGGCGGCATCACGAAATTTATTTGTCGGATCCGCGCAGAACACCTCCCCATAAAATGAGAACCATCCTGCGGCATCCTGTCACCCAACAGGAGAACTAATCAGGTCTCCTGATCCCTGCAGGGGGACTTTTCGATCCTCTTGGCCTCCCGTCTCATGGGAGATCAAGAGGATTTTTGTCTTTCAGCCTTTCGCATTTCCCTCTTTCTTTAGTCCTACGATAACAATTCTATAAACCTATCTAACCGATGGGATAAGGCAAAAAATATCCGTTGTGCCACAGAAAGTGCCGTTTTGGAGCATTTCGACACCTCTGCTCGACAGCAAACGCCCACCCTGCCCAAAGTACCTATCAACCTTTTGTCTCATCCCAATAGAATGCAAAAATTGTAAAATGAAAAATGTATTTTACTAGTGTTCAATTAGTTTCGCGCAAAGGAGGATCGTTTTTTCGGCATGATTTCCTATCTCATTCGATAAAGGAGGACATCTTTTGAAAAAAGGTTCATCGACCATCCGTACTTATTCGACGCTGTTGTTAAGTGCCTTGCTGGCTATTGGTGTCGCCTATCCGAACGCCAGCGTGTCGGCGGCTGCTGCACCCGATCTACGTTCGGCCGACCATTCGGCCATTCATCTGGAATCTTCCCTGCGCCAAGGGGACTGGAAGCTTAACCCTCCGGCCCAAGGTACTTCATCCCCTGTTCAAAGCCTGGCGGCTGCGGCGCCGGATGAGCCCCAAAACTTCGTAGATCCTTCGGACAGCAGCGAACCGGTAACGGTCATCGTTCAGCTGAAGAACGATCCGCTTAAGGTCTATGAGGCCAAACCGGGAGCACAGGCCCGTTCATCCCTCGGCAGTTACAACAGCATTTTGAATCAGGAGCACAGCGCCTTTAAATCGGCAGCTTTATCGAAAACCGGCGCCAAATTCAAACGGGAATATTCCAAAGTGTTTAACGGTTATTCCGTGACGCTCCCGGCGAACCAAGTGGACAAGCTGCTGACACTGCCGAACGTCAAAGCGGTCTTCCCGAATGAGGAAATGCACGCCCTGCCGGTTGCGGACGGGCATGAAGTAACGCCGAACATGGATGAAAGCGCTCCGCTGATCGGTGCGGAAGACATGTGGGATTCGGGATATGACGGAAAAGGTGTTAAGGTCGGCGTCATTGATACCGGTATTGACTACAATCATCCCAGCTTGAAGGACGCCTACAAAGGTGGATATGACTTTGTCGACAACGATGCCGATCCGATGGAGACGCTCCCGGATCCAAGCAAGCCGCTCGACAGCAATGGCAACACCTATGATACGTATCATGGAACGCACGTCTCCGGAACGGTTGCCGGACGAGGCGACCCTGAGCACCCCGATGCGGGCAAGGGCTGGGTCCGCGGCGTAGCGCCGGGATCGGATCTGTACGTATACCGCGTACTCGGTCCTTATGGCAGCGGCTCGACCGAAAACGTCATTGCCGGGATTGAAAAGGCGGTCAGCGACGGAATGGATGTCATTAACCTGTCGCTGGGTTCCAATATGAACAACTCGTATACGCCGGATGCCATCGCAGCGGACAACGCGGCGCTGGCGGGAGTCACCGTCGTTATCTCCAACGGCAATGAAGGACCGGATGCGGAAACGGTTGGCAGCCCGGCTGCGGCACAGCTGGCCATTTCCGTTGGCGCCTCGACGCCGCCGCTCCAAACGCCGATTTTCACATCCGAAACCATCGGCATTACTTACGCCCAGCTGGCGGCGACATCGCCGAAGCTGGAAACGGAAGGCGCGGACTTGGAGCTTGTGGACGCCGGCCTCGGCCGTACTTCCGATTACGCCAACGTTGACGTCAAGGGCAAAACGGCGTTTGTGCAGCGCGGAGAAATCTCCTTCGCTGAGAAAGCGCAAAACGCGGCCGCCAACGGCGCCGTGGCCGTCATCATTTACAATAACGTGCCAGGCGAGATCGGCGGAGCTACGCTGAATGGCGCCGAAGACGTCGTGCCAGCGTACACGATCAGCCAGGAAAGCGGCCAGAAGCTGAAGAACGAGATTGCCAAAGGCAATAACCACGTGACGTTCGGCTATAAAGCCGAAGTCGACCTGCTCGCAGACCTGAGCTCCAGAGGTCCTGCTCTGCCGAACTTTACGATCAAGCCGGACATTACCGCGCCTGGCGTGGGCATCAAGTCTTCCATTCCGGCGTTTGGCGGTGACTACACCAACGCTTACGAGGAACTGCAAGGCACAAGCATGGCCGCTCCGCATGTGGCGGGTTCGGCTGCCCTCATGCTGGAGAAGACGCGCGAAGAAGGGCTTCAGCTGAAGCCGGATGACGTGAAGGCTCTGCTTACGAACAATGCGGTTCTGATTAAAGACCGGGATAATCGTGAGTATGGCACCAACGAGCAAGGCGCCGGCCGCGTTGACCTGAAAAATTCTTCCGAGGCGGATGCCATCGTTAAGGTGGAAGAATCGCTTCCGGCTCAGCTTCAGGACGATACCCACCAAACCTCGTACTCCGGCAGCATTTCTTTCGGTCTGCAGGGTGCAGGAGCGGACGTCACCCGCAAGCTGACGGTGGAAAATATCGCGAATACGGATCAGTCCTATTCGATTGAGGTCAAATGGAACCATGGCGGAGGGCCAGTGTTGACGCCGGCAGCGGAATCGGTAAGCCTGTCCGCAGGCCAATCGACTGCCGATCTGAACGTATCCCTGAACATTCCGGAAGGAACCGCAGATGGCTTGTATGACGGTCAACTGATCTTTACGCAAGCAGGAAACGGGCATGTCCTTCATGTGCCGTTCAGCGTGTATGTCGGCGAAACTTATAACCTGGCCGATATTTCGAACGTAGAACTCGATCCGATCTACCTGTCCAGCACCAACGAAGGCAAAGGCTCGACCCTTTATTATGCACTCAATAAAAAATTGGTGGATTACGAATTCGACGTCTACCGTTTTGATGACGAAGGGAACGGCGAGTACGTAGGATATATCTATGACCGCGACTTCCAGAACAAGCTGGACCCGTTCTATTACTCCTATGAATGGGACGGCAAAGTGGATATCGCTACCACACCAGGAAAGAAACGCGTGTACCTGGATCCGGAAGGCGTCTACGGCATCGTTCCGGTAACGGTCGAGGAAGGCGACAAAACCGCCGAAGTAGTGACCGACTCGCTGTCGCAGTTCCTGGTCGACAACACTGCACCGGATGCTTCGGTGCCGGATGAGCTAGTCGTCAACCCGGATAAGCCGAACGTCGGCTTGCTTCAAGGAACGATTAACGGAGATTTGCTGCTGGATTACTTCTACGACGGCACGAATCTGCAGGATCTGATCCATGTGAAGGCGGTCAATTCCGCAAAAGGCAAAGATAACGAATATCAGGGAACAATCGACGAGTACGGTAATTACACCGTAGAAGTTCCGCTTGAGAACGGAACGAACAACATCGACCTGTATATTTCTGACGATGCCGGCAACGGAACAGCTAAAGCGGCCAAATCCTATAAGTATAAATACAAGCCGGAGGAGACCCCAAGCACAGACGTTGAATTGTCAGCCAAGCAAGGCAAGATCAAAACAGGTAAACCCTTTAACGTTTCCGTTGAATTCAAAGGTAAACAAGCCGTGCAATTTATGACGGTTGAGGTAACTTACGATGCTAAATTAAAACTAAACAAGATTACACCTACTTCCAAGCAGGTTAAAATCCAAAATGACGTCACGGCAACCGATGCGGAAGCATCTTTGGCACAGACAGGCAAAAAACGGGCCGTGTTCGGCATTGAATTCAACAAACCAGTCAAAAGTGGTACCCTGGTGGATTTCTCCTTCACCGCTTCGGATGCAGGCACATACGATTTTGAGATCAGCAGCGTCACAATGCTCGATTCTAATCAGCAGCCCGTTCTATCCGGAAAATTGACCGGTACCAGCGTAGAAGTCACCGGTGGCAAAAAACCTGGCAAAGGCTCCAATTCCGACGATGCACAAAATCTTGATGACAACTTAACAACGGATGAAGATCAAAGCCCAGACCAGGCACAAAGCCCGGACGGTTCTCAAAGCACGGATGGAACCCATAGCCCTGATCAAAGTCCAGTTACCGATGATAACCAGCCAGCTTCACCAGAAACCGATCCTTCCCAGCAGCCGGATAACAGCCAGCAACCGGCTCAGTCGGGTGATGGCGCACAACAGGGTTCAAGTCCTGCCGGTGAGGGCGCAAACACAGGAGCAACAAACCAAACGCCAGCTGCAGACAGCAATGCAGCAGCCGGTGCAGATACCAATACTGAAAGCCAAGGAAAGTAAAAATTCGACTAAGACTTAATTCGCTTTTGAAAAAGACACAGGCAGTCTTGGAGTAACTCTCCAAAACGCCTGTGTCTTTTTTGTAATGGTTGATATTTTATTCCCCCCCACCTCGTAAGCCTTTATGAAGTGCTGTTCGATCCTCGAACCGTTCACCTCATAACGCAGCATATTGCCGACATCTGCATGCCGGTTCCAGGCAAAAGCTTCCTCCCAGTCGAGCACGGTGAAACAAAGTACCCCTCGGAACCTTTCTCCATCAGAATATTTAAGCCGTTATAATCGGAGTGCTCGAATACCTACATTTACGCTTGATCTTTAAGTTAACATAATATTAATTATGGTTTTTCGCAGCTCCCTTTTTTCCAAATGATTTGCTGTTAAGTACGTTGTAATGGTGATATAGCTCGAATCATCTAGGGTCGGTGTTTTGAAGATTTTTTTATTGTGAATTTTTCATATAGTGAGTTTTTAGAATATAAACAACTTCAATTTACTCAGTTTTTAGTTGATCTAGCTGCAAAAGTACACTTCGTTCGCCTTCAACGGCCGTGTTCTTTCCCACCGGGCTATCCGTATACGATCGTTTCATCGACAACCGTCATCCGAACCTTATTTTCCAAAATGGATTCCGGTGGTTCGCAGAACGGGTCCCGTTCCAGAACGGTAAAATCAGCGGCGTATCCCGGCTGAATCCGTCCCCGGTCCTGTTCATGGCCTGCTGCATAGGCACTGCCTGTCGTATACAGCGAGATCGCTTCATACATGCTGAGCCGCTCATCGGGACCATACACGGTCTGTTGAGCATCCCCCGGCTTCATACGGGTTACGGCAGCGTATATGCCAAGGAGAGGCGAGACACTTTCGATCGGCGCATCCGATCCGCCGGCACAAGGAATCCCGCTGCGAAGCAGCGTCCGCCAAGCGTATAAATGCAGCCCCTTCGCATCGCCGACCCGGTCCAGCACCCACGGAAAATCAGAGGTGACAAAGCTCGGCTGAATGTCGACGATAGCAGGCAGCTCCTTCAGCTGCGCCAGCAGCTCATCCCGCAAAATCTGCCCGTGAATCAGCCGGTCCCTCCTGCCCGCCGGGCATGGATGTGCGGCCAATGCGTGCAGCACCTTCTCTGCGGCCCCATCGCCAATGGCATGCGCTGCCGCCGCAAGGCCAGCGCTCCTTGCCTTGGCCACCAGCCGGTTCAGCTCCTCATCCGAATGAACGGCCACGCCGCTCGTGGTTGGATCATCTGCGTAGGGGCGGCTGAGCAAGGCCGTTCTTCCGCCCAGTGATCCGTCCGCAAACAGCTTCATCGCTCCGTATTCGAGGAACTCGGATTCCGGCACAAGCCGCCTTCCTTCCTCGAGCCATTCATCGAGCGCAAGATGGTGGATCAGAAGATGCGTTCTGAATTTCTTTTGCCCCTCCATAATAACCTTTTGGAACGCTTGCAGCGTTCGGGTACAGCCGCCATAGTAGCTCAGATCTTCCGTATGGCAGCCGGTGATCCCTTGTCTCCAGCAGTCCTCAATGGCCATCGTCAGCGCAGTCTCCAGGTAGCTCTGAGTCACACCGGGCATCCGATGCAGGATCAGATCCTGTGCCTGCTCCTTAAAAATACCGTTTAAGCGTCCGTCACTGCCTTTTCCCGCGACTCCACCGCTTGGCACTTCTGTGTCTTCACCAACGCCGGTCTCCTGCAGGGCCAGTGAATTGACGGTCAGCACGTGCCGGCAGACCCGCCGCAGCATCACGGGATGATTCGGGGCTGCCCTGTCCAGCTCCACCCTTGTCGGGAGAAGCGCTACCTCCCACTCATTTTCGTTCCATCCTTCCCCGATGATCCACATGCCTGGCGGAAGGCGCCGGGCTTGTCCGGCAATCTTGTCCAGCAGCTCGCCCCGGTGCTTCAGACCGGAAAGCTGCAGCTTGAGAAAGGTCTCCCCGTGGCCGATCAGGTGAATATGACTGTCCACAAATCCCGGGAACAGGGTGCCCCCGCCAAGATCGATCACCTCGTCGATCCGGCCGTCAAATCTCTCTTTCAGTTCCCGCATATCGCCAGCATCTATGATGCGTCCTCCTTCGGTCAATACCGCTTCAACCGTCTTATGTTCCTGTTCCATCGTGTAGATGGTTCCGTTCGTCCAGCACTTGGCCATGACGTTCCCTCCTCTATCGCTTACATTGCTCCATCATCGATATGTCTGACTGCTACAAGAATAGCACAAAAAAAGCAGCCGGTCCCTTGACCGCTGCTTCCTCATTTAGATGAATCTATCGCTCAATGCATGACATATTTCCAGATCAGCCAGCATATCAGCACACAAATCCACGAAATAAAACCGAAGATCGTAACAATTTTGTTTTCGCTCCATCCATATTTCAGACTGAAATGGAAATGGATCGGGGTCATTCGAAATAACCGCAGCTTCGTCTTTTTGTAATACCACACCTGTAAAATGACCGACAACTGCTCCGCAAGATAGATAAAAAACAGGATCGGTATCAATATTTCAACCTTTTCAATAACGGCCAAAATGGAAAGCGACCCTCCGATCGCCATCGATCCCGTGTCCCCCATAAACGCCCTTGCCGGATAGATGTTGTAAAGAAAAAGTCCAAGCAGACAGCCGATCATCACCAGCGAAAATGTCTGCACCTCAGGTTTGTCCGAAATCAAAAAGAAGAAAAAATACGTCGGAATCGCCACATTGATCAGCAGTCCGTCCAATCCATCCGTAAAGTTGATCGCATTCGCAGAACCTACCACAAACAGCAGTATGATGGCCACATATACGTAAACAGGCAGCTGCAGATGGTATCCTTGAAACAGCGCGATATCACTTGTTACGCCAAACGAATGGAGCAATACATACAACAGGATGCCCGTAAAAGCAAATTGAAGCACCAGCTTCGTACGGCCGGAAATGCCGGCTGGGTCTTGCCAGAAGGCCTTTTTGAAGTCATCGAGAAAGCCAACCGAGCTGAACAACAGAAACGTAGCGCATAGGAGCAGCATAAGGGATGCCGGTTGTGATTGCAGTGAAATCGCTACCCCGATCAGCAGGATTAATCCGGCCATCAGCGGCGTACCGCGTTTGGCTTGATGATCTGCCGGAAGCTCGGCGCGGATCGGCTGCGTCAGCTTCAACCTTCGCAAGGTCCAAATCAGCAATGGCGTCAGTACGGCAACCAGAAGGAAAGATAAGCCGGAAACAGCCATAATTCCAAACATATGACGAACCCCTTCTCATTGAAAAATATAGTTTCCTTACATTATAAATAATTCGGATGTGTAGACAAACATTCCCCAAAGGCAAAATCTCTTTGAGATTAACTTATCCGATGCAATCCATCTATGGAAAATATGTACGTTCTATATACCTTGATAAGTACCTTCAACCTCACCATTCACTTCCAAGGAGCAGCTTCCTCTTTTTTTGTATATAGCGGCAATGTAATAATAAAAGTCGTTCCTTCGCCTTCCTTGCTTTCAATCGAAATCTGTCCGTTCATCTCGCGTATGATATTGAAAGTTACCATGGTTCCGAGCCCCGTGCCTTTTAATTTAGTGGAGTAATATGGGGATCCCAGCCTTTTGACCTGCTCTTTCGTCATGCCTACGCCTGTATCCGAGATATAGATTCTGGCCTTATTGTCGCTTTCGTCCACAAAGTATTTAATCGTTAATGTACCGCCGTCCGGCATCGCTTCAACCGCATTTTTGCACAAATTAATGATAGCTTGCCTTAACTTGGATTTGTCTCCATAAATGATACCGGAGGAATGAAATTCGGTGACCATTTTCACATTTTGTAAATTAGCATAGGAGCTCAGCACATGGGAGGTTTCCAAAAACTCTTCGTTCAGTGAAATCGGTTCCAGTTTCTGGTTTTGAGGTTTGGCTAATGACAAGTAATCGGAAATGATCGATCCCGCCCGATCCAATTCCACGAGGGTAATAAGGGAAAATTCTTTACGCTTCTGATCCGTCAAGGACGGCTCACCCAATAGTTGAACAAATCCCCGCACAGTAGTGAGCGGATTTCGTACTTCATGAGCGACCGATGCGGCGATTTCGCTGACGACCTTCAGCTTCTCGGCTTCGATCATCTCTTCTTGAATTTTGACGTCGCGACGGACCGTTTCCAATATGTACACCAATAGAACCGACATAGCGCACTGCATCAGAACGATTGGCAAGGATGGCACGAATGAGTGCAGGAAATACGATGGATTGCCATCAAGCAAATAATAAATATTTAAGACGGTAATACGTAAAAAAAAGCAGAGGCCCGACACGATCAGCATCCGCTTCATGAAGCTCCCACGGTTAAATACTGGAATCGCCAGGCATACGAGCACCAATGTAGGCAATAGGGACAGCGTATAATAAACAATATGAATATCACCCAATATTTGTCGATAAATAATTGCGCTGGCGAATAACAGTAAGGCGCTGTACACCCCGCCGTATAAAGAGCCCACCACAAGCGGTATTCCCCGCAAATCTAAAAACGTATTAAACACTTTGACAGGGAATGACATTGTAATAATTATAGGTACAAGAAACAGCAGGAAATAGAGCACGGTTTTATTCGATCTACACACAAAACGGTAGAACATGATAGGCAGTAATATAATGAATACATTGAGGATTAGGTTGGATTCGATATGCATTCCCTGTAGCCCCTTCGATTGTGGTAAATAAGCATTCTCGGGGCCCGGGATAAATTCCTTCTCATTAAATTGTAAATTTTTCCGCATCCGCGCTCATCATCATGCATGATCTATAAAAAACAGGACGTGACCATAGTGCTTCATGAACCTTTTATAATCCGCCGATTCCTTCAAGACAATGATCGTGGAATAAGCATTTACTTTGCGCCGTTTTAGTCTGGCGAACAGTTCTTTCTGTTCGATACAGTAGAATTTGCCACTTTCATATTCAATAAGAAGAGGCGGAAGAACCGCAGCGTGATCATCCGCTTCATCCGAATCATCTGCCTCTAGCTTTATTCCATCCATCTGGATCAGGCGTAATGGAAACTTGACGACGCCAAAATAATGATTCTTCTCTCCTGAATAATCATGCAGAGCCGAAACCACCTGCCTCGTAAGCATCAGGTAGCACTGAATCCATTCTTCCAGCAGCCCGTTATTCGCATATTGCACTGCCGAGCGTACCGTCGGAGCATAAGTGATATGCC
>Ga0224731_1138_pt1 | contig 11053 bp, 6 predicted proteins | sample IA1ulk_2_FD_161639 | JGI IMG/M metagenome (GOLD analysis project Ga0224731, IMG submission 161639) | Enriched cells from agricultural soil in Iowa, United States - IA12soil_GW_FP2(bulk) | ecosystem: Environmental > Terrestrial > Soil > Agricultural land | place: USA: Iowa | collected 2017-05-08 | reverse complement strand
TCATTTGACGGGTTATCAAATGTTGGTGATTTTGATACTGTTCTTGTTGAATACGACTTTCGCGATCTTTTGCCCAAATTTCAATCAAATAGAAAAAACCCGCCTCGGTTTCTAATGGGGAAACCCCATAGTCGACCAATAATGGTGCACCAATGCCTTGAGTACTTAGACCCAAAATGGTGCAATCATGATGGATGAAGGCTTGATACATTTTTTTGGTATGTTCAAATTGGTTTTGCAGCGCCAATTTCACCTGCGCTTTGGTTTTTTTATGGGTTATCGGGTCATCATCCGTGGATGATTGCTCTGATGCTTGCGTTAGTAATTTTTCATAGTTTGCGGGGGTTAAAATATCGATAACATTTTTATGAAGTAAATGGGGCTGACTGACTGACAAAATCTGCTCTGCCGTCCCGTTTATATAGACACACTCATAGTTGCTGTCAGCGACAATTAACCCCGATAATAGGTTATTGAACATGTCCTCAAACAGGTTCTGGTTGGATTCAAGACTATGTAAAAAAGTAGGATGGGTCATTGGATAACTACCACAAATTTGAGCAATGGTTAAAGTGCAATTTAAATGCCAATAAAATATGGGAGAATGTTTGGATTATTTTCACAACAGATAAATAATGGAACGATGGGTATCAAATCAGTCATTGAGTATAAAAAAATCCCTCATTTATAGCAACGTGCTAATCGTAGTATGATATATTTTGAACCAAAATAGTGCAAAAGTTAAAGCCTAATTGCTAAAAAAAGACATATAAAAAAAGGGCATAAAATCTATGCCCTTTGATGTACTGCAGTTATAAAAATTAGAACCATTGGTAGGTTAGTGATGCAAAGGCGTTGGTGCCTTTAGTGTTATAACCATAAACGGTTTGATAAGAGGTGTCTGTTAAATTATTGATTCTCGTATTAATCGTCAAGTTCGGGCTAAGATAATAATTGGCTGAAATATTCAGCAGAGTATAATCATCCAAGGTTTGTCTGGTTTCTGGATAGGTACGGTAATCAGGTGAGATGGATTCGTCAGTATAAGACACTTCAGCACGCAAATCGTATTTAGGTTGCTGATATCCGACATACACTGTGGCTTTATTTTTTGGGTGATAATACAAGGTTTGATTAGTCGTCTCATTCTTGGCTTTTTGATAGTCATAGTCAAAACCAAATAACAGCGCGTTTGATTTCCAATCAGAACTTAGATTGATACCATCAATCGAGGCATTGGGAATCACTTGGGTTTTTCCGTCAGCCCAAATGGTTTTATTTTCAATGTCCGACTGATAACCTGTTAAACGTGTAGTGCGATTCTTGCCGCTATTTTCAATAAAGGCTTCCCAGTTTTTGTTCGTTTGGAAAGGTACTTTGCCACTGCCATAGTATATGTCTTGGACAGTAGGCGCTTTAAAACCTGTTGAATAAGCTAGACCTAAACGGGTTGTTGGGTTGATACGATAAGCGCTGCCAATATTATAAGAGGTATGCTTGTCGTACTCAGAGTGATCATCTCGTCGCACGCCTGCTTGAAAATCAAAATTATTTTGGGTAACTAGGTAGCTAGTAAAAAGGCTTTTGACAGTTCGGTCTAAATCATAAATCGCATTATAGCCGCCACCGTAATCAGCATTAACATCGGCTTCTTGCTTAAGATGCTCTAAGCCTGCAATCAATTGTCCCACGGGTAACTTATAGCCCAATTGAAAATTGAGCTGTTTTTGTGTGGTGTCAAAGGTATTGCCTTGTGGTGATGTTGAGTCGTAAGTTGTTGTTTTATCAAAACTTTGACCATATTTGAGATTGGCAGAGAGTTTATCTTGATTGAAGTTAATATAGGCTGATGCTGCGCCGTTTTTTTGATCGGAATAAGTATTGATTAGGGTAGCACCACTATCAAAATCACTGGTAGATTTTGAAACTAAGCCATTGACACCCACATCGACTGCGTCATTTATTTTGTGTTTAGCGACAAAGCTTGCACTTTTTGACTCAAAACCATCTTTATCCGCAAAATAATTAGATCCGACATCGGGTCTCGTGGCATTGATACCATCGGTTTTTTCATAGCCTGTAGATAAGCTTAAGGTAGAAGTATCGTTGACATATTGCCCCGTGATTTGCCCTTTATAGCTGTTTTGTGTACCGCCGCCAATGGTCAAGGCAACATTAGACTGCTGAGCATTTTGACCTTTGGTAAAGATTTGAATCACGCCGCCCATCGCATCAGCGCCATATAAGCTAGCACCCGAAGCGCCATACAATATCTCAATACGGTCGATTTGGTCGGCTGGAATAAGATATAATGCAGGCGTACCAATGGTCATCGAGCTATAACGAACCCCATCAATAAGCACTAAGACTTGCTTGCCTTCATAGCCTCTAAGATAAAAATTACTCGCACTACCGTCCGCGCCATTTTGGGTAATATGCACCCCTGCTTGACTACGCAATACATCTATCACGCTTTGACCGCGATAACGTTGTAATTGTTCTTCATCAATCACGGTGGTTTGGGCGATGGTATTCTTGACAAGCGTCGGCGTTTTGGTTGCTGTGGTGGTAAAAGTAAGGCTCGGCAAGGTGGATTCAGTTTCGCCATTAGCAGCTTCGCTAGCCGCTGCATGAGCGCTAACACCAGTCATGGACATGCCAATAATTACCAAAACGCTTTGCGTGATTGGATGGATATTAAAAAATGGCTTTTTGATAAAACGTGGTGATGTCTGACAGGTATAACGCATAACTTGACCCAAAAAAATAGTTTAAAGATACATTGTAGAAAAATATCGTTACATAAGCTATTACTTTTGCTTGGTCATTGCTCATCAAAGCTTGAGGATTTTTCAATAAAAAACCCCTTTAGTAACTAAAGGGGTTTTAATACAAGCCTTTGTATCAACAATTAGCTTGCTTGCTGCTGTAATTTTTTAGCTTTTTGGTAGCATTCATTGATGTGATTTTCAGCAATTTTTTTAAACATCAAATAACCGATGGTACCTGCTACTAATTGACCGCCAAATGGTACAAATTTGGTGACTTGCTTGGCGATAATACGGCTACCAAAACCTTGGAAAGTTTTTTTGGCAATACTGCGCGTCACCACAAGGCCTGCAAAATCCACCGCTTTATCTTTTAGTTGGTTGATTTGCATGCCGTTGTTCAAATCTACCGCTGCTTGGGCGGGTTCAATTAAACCAAATTTAGCGGAGATTTCAGGTAGCAATTTTGATAATAGACCTGCATCAACCGCAACGTCTAGCAGGGGCACAGGGACAACCGCTGCTACGGCAGACATTTTGGCTTTACTTTTAATCATCGCCTCACATTCGCGTTTGATTTTTTCTAAATCAAGTTTTGGGTCGATGGTTTTGGTCGAATTTTCTGCTGACATAATTTTTCCTTCTAAAAAATTTCAATTATCAATAGTAAAGGTAGTATTGCAAAACGCTTGCAACAAGAGATGATTATTCATTAATGGTCATTGATACTGTTTCATTAATGGTAAGTGATGACTCTTTGGTTTGATTATAACTGAGAGTAAACGTATGAATTAGCATCTTTTTGCAAAAAAATGCTAATGGTTTGTAGTGGCATTATTACGATATGCAAAACGTACAAAGGACTATGGAAGCTGATGGGATGTTTTTCACCGTTTCGCTGTTGTAATTTTGCGTATTCACTATCATTATGCTAGTTTGTTCTCTCTACTTTATTTGACAACCATGATAAGTTTATGTTGACTGTGACTCCCCGTTTTATTGCGACCCATATTGACGATATTCCCCGTGATTTACAGCCCTTGGCGCAGACATCGATGACATTAGCACGCATCTTGGCTGGGCGGGGTGTGCAAGATGTGACAAATTTAGACACCGCCTTCAATAAGATGTTACCTGCAAATTCGCTGACTGGCATTACCAAGGCAGTGGCGCTACTTGACAAGGCAATTGATACGCAGCAAAAAATACTGATTGTGGGTGATTTTGACTGCGATGGCGCGACCAGCACTGCACTGATGGTAAGAGTGTTGCGTGAAATGGGTGCGCAGGTTGAGTTTTTGGTGCCCGATCGTTTTAAGTACGGTTATGGACTGACGCCAGAAATTGTTGCGCTAGGTATTGAAACCTATCATCCTGATGTGATTGTCACGGTTGATAATGGTATCTCCAGCCATGCGGGGGTCGAGCTTGCCAAAGCCAAAGGGCTAACGGTGATTATTACCGATCATCACCTGACGACGCAGGCGACACCAAACGCCGATGCCGTGGTCAATCCCAATCAGCTGGGCTGTGATTTTGCTAGTAAATCATTGGTAGGGGTTGGGGTGGCATTTTATGTGCTAGGCAACCTTGCCAAGGTCAGACGCCAAGCCAACAAATCCACCACCCAAGTGAGTCGCTATATTGATTTGGTGGCACTTGGTACGGTGGCGGATGTGGGCGTATTAGACCAAAATAATCGCATCTTGGTACACCAAGGCATCCAAGCCATCAAGCAAGGTCGTTGCTGTGTGGGTATTTTGGCGTTGTTGGAGCAGGCGAGTCGGCAGGCAGCCGACATCACGGCTCAAGATTTTGGTTTTATTTTAGGACCCCGCATCAACGCCGCAGGTCGTATGGATAGTATGCGGATAGGCATTGACTGCTTACTTACCGATGATTGGGGGGAGGCACAGCGGCTTGCGCATCAGCTCGATAAACTCAATCAAGAGCGCCGCCAAGTCGAGCAGGGCATGCGACAACAAGCTGATAGTGTATTAACAACGCTTGAGAATCCATCTGAGCAAAGCGCCGTAAATCAAGTAACGCACCGCAAACGCAGTATTATTTTGTATCAAGATGAGTGGCACCAAGGGGTGATTGGCATCGTCGCAGGCAGGCTAAAAGAAAGCTACCATGTGCCTGCTATCGTGTTTGCCCCTGCGGATACGTCATTGATTGAAGATGACGATCCTATCAAAGGCTCTGCACGCTCCATTGAAGGCATTCATATCCGTGATGCCATTGAATCAGTCGCGCAAACCTATCCCGAACTTATTAGCCACTTTGGCGGGCATGCGATGGCGGCAGGTCTGACAATCAAACGAAAAAACTTTGAGCCGTTTTGTAAAGCGTTTGATGAGGTAATTGCAGCGGTGGCTGATGAGGTATTTGCAGAGACGTTATATAGCGATGGCGAATTGACAGCTGGTGAATTCACGGTCGATTTTGTAGATAGCTTGCAGACGTTGGCTATTTGGGGACATGGTTTTGTGCCACCGATATTTGATGGGGTGTTTGTGGTGCAGGATTATCGGGTGTTAAAAGAGCGGCATTTAAAATTATGGTTATCGTATCCCGATGTCCCTTTTACTATCGAAGCGATTTGGTTTAATGCTGACTTTGACGCGATAGCTTTGTCTGCCATCAATCGCAGTGTGTCAAAAGTGCATTTACTCTATGAGCTGGAGAAAAATTTATTTAATGGACAAACCAAATTACAGTTAAGGGTAAAAAAGGGTGTGCTCCTCTAATCAAGCGTTTTTGCTCATTCATACACAATCTGATAACCATAACACCCAATAAAGATGATAAACGACATAAAATGACATGTTAATATAATTTATTACCTATAATGCGCTAAATTTTGCTAAATTATGCAGGTATCAAGGTGTTAATTTTTAGCGTTAATTTTTTAAAGTTTGAATAAAGCTTTGGCGCTTAGCTGGCTATGATTTAACCGTTTGTCTTTTAACTAGATATCTTTTAACTGGCTGTTTTTTAACTATCTGTCTTTTAACTGCGTATGGAGAATTGCCATGAGTAAATCGCTTGCCAACAATGCAACCGCAACGACGGCTCGGCAATGGCAAATCCTCTCACAGCTGGATCGCAAGCGTTGGCTCGGTACAACCCATATTAAAGAGCAGCTTGATTTGATGGGTTTTGATATCAGTTTGCGAACCATTCAGCGAGATTTAAACGCTTTGGCAACGCGTTTTCCGATTGAAAAAAACAACACCAACCCACAAGGTTGGCGCTGGCGTGAAGATGCACCGATGCAAAGCTTGCCGCACATGAATTTGTCGCAAGCGGTGGCGTTTAGTATGATGCGCCATAATTTGACCCAGCTATTACCCCCGGCTATTTTGGATGAATTGATTCCGTGGTTTGACCTAGCGAATCGGCAACTCAAAGAAAGCAAGGTGGTAAATACTTGGCTCGATAGAGTGCGTATCCTGTCAGCCAATCAACCGCTCATCCCGCCATCGGTCAATCCAGCCGCCAAAGACGCCGTCTATGACGCGTTGTTTCAAAATAAAAAACTCATCGCCTGTTATAAAGCGCGCGGGCGAGAGGAAGCGCAAAAATACACTTTAAATCCGCTAGCCATTGTGCAGCGTGGTGTGGTGATTTACTTGATTGCCTCGCGAACTGACAGAGCGTCTGACGATGTGCGCCAATTTGCTTTGCACCGTTTTGAAAGTGCGGAAGTCAGCGCAAGCGACGCGCAAACCCCGAAAGATTTTAATTTAGACAATTACATCAACACAGGCGCGATGGGGTTTAATTATCCGTTGTTCCAAAAGCTCATGCCTGAAAGCGAAAAAAACAACCACGAGCCGCCCATACAGCAAGTGCGTTTATTGTTTCATCCGTTATCGGGGGCAAGTTTACTTGAAAGCCCCTTATCAACCGACCAGCAAAGCTGGGAAGATGACGAAGGATTGCATATCACAGCCACAGTAAACATGACCTCTCAGCTAGTATGGTGGCTACGTGGTTTTGGTAAAGGACTGCGAAAAATCGAGCCTGAGATTTTATCAATCGCCGTCTTTGAAACCCAAACTCCAAACCAACAAGCGCCTAATCAACAACCCACCATCCAAACAATAAGCGAATAATGAACAAACGCCCAAGTAAACTAACTACTTTGTCCGATTTTTCGAGAATCTTATGAAACATACTGATAATAACACCCTTGAATCCACTGCTACCGACACCAACACACAGCAGCCTAGTAAGCTAAAAACCACGATTTTATACAGTGATTTGACGGATGATTCACCTATCACATCTGCCAAATCGCCTGACAATCTGACACCCAGCACTACCACAGAGACCTACCAGATTATTTCGGCGCAGTTTGCTGACCCAGCGGTTGAAATAATAGCGCCTGTCAACTCACCCAATTTGACCGATAAAAACACCAATGAGACAGTAGTGTCAGGCACCTTGCCGCTACAGAAAGCGCCAACAATAAACCCCATGACTGATGACAAGATTTTGCAAAAAAGTCATCAGCTAGCAATCACCCAAGACGATCAGCTTGAAGATGATAAAACAGCTTCAGGTATAGCCGTCGAGCATATGGATGTGGTACTCAAGCAGTGGTATTTTACCGTGCAATGGCAGAAAACGCAGATGCCAAAATCTGGGCTTTATAATAAATTTAAAAAACGCACGCAAGCCATGGATATAGACTTATCCTGCTTGCTTTGTAACCGATATGGCGAGGTAATCGAAACTGTCTGGTTCAAAAATGTCCGTGATAAAGCGCAATCAGTGCGTCATCAAGGCGATGAATTATTGGGCAAAAAGCCATTTAGCGCTATCGATGACCGCAAAGAAGACGCTGACAACAATCAAAGCACCAAGGTCAATGATGCCAACCTCAATCAAGAAAGTATGGTGCTTTTTTTAAGTAAGCTTCCCCCGCAAGTATTTCATGTGGTTATGATTGTGTCATCTTATCACGGCTATGCGCTTAGCAAAGCGAAAGAAGCGTCTTGTCAGCTCAGTGATGATGAAGGTAATGTGATTAGTGAATTAGCTTTTACCAAACTGCCGACTGATACTAAGGCCTTATGGTTTGCCAGTCTTACCCGTTTTGCCGATAGCTGGCGCTATAATACCGAGCATCAACCTTTAGATAATAATAAGATGGCACTAATTGAAAAAGAAGTGAGTGAAAAATTGGTACGTACGGCGAGATGATTGGGGGATGTAGTGTAAACTTATTGTTTCTCAGAGGTAAAATAACGAAGCAATTTTAAAGCCAAAAATTTATACATTTGACGACGTTGCTATAGCGACTGTCAGTGATTGGATATATTCGCCACCGTGATACTGTGGTACACTAGGAAAAAAAAGGGATTGTCTTAATCGATAGGGATACATCGCATCTGCATTATTTTTCTCCTAAATATAGGTATTCCTAGATACATTATTGACTCATTATGCGGTAACCGTATACTTTGCGTTTAAAATGGTCAATCACATTTTATCCCCTAATTAGTAATACTTACTGTGAAATTTCTCACGCTGCTAGATGCATTATCTAGTCTCTCAATTAACATTCATATAAAAGAGGTTCTCTATGGCTAGTGGAAAGTCAAATATTATCTATACTTTAACTGACGAAGCACCGCTACTGGCGACTTATTCACTACTTCCTATTATTGAAACATTTACCAAGCCTGCTGGCGTTGAAATCACTAAAACCGATATTTCCGTTGCCGCGCGTGTATTGGCAGAGTTCTCCGACTACCTGACCCCAGAACAACAAGTGACCGACAATCTTGCTGAGCTTGGTCGGTTGACCCAAGACCCAGACACCAATATTATCAAATTGCCTAATATCAGTGCCTCAGTGGCTCAGCTGCAAGAATGTATTGAAGAGTTACAAGCCAAAGGCTACAACATTCCTAATTACCCAGAAAACCCAACCACAGACGAAGAAAAAGCCATCAAAGCCCGTTATGGTAAATGTTTAGGTTCTGCGGTAAATCCCGTATTACGTGAAGGTAACTCCGATCGCCGTGCACCCGCTGCCGTAAAAAACTATGCCAAAAAACACCCGCATTCAATGGGTGAATGGAAACAATGGTCAAAAACCCACGTCTCTCACATGGAAGAAGGGGACTTTTACCATGGCGAAAAATCAATGACCCTTGATAAAGCGCGTAAAGTCAAAATGGAACTCATCACCAACAGTGGCAAAGCTTTGGTGCTAAAACCTGAAGTTGCCCTACAAGACGGTGAAGTGATTGACTCGATGTTTATGAGCAAAAAAGCCTTAATCGAGTTTTATGAAAAAGAGCTAGAAGATTGCCGCGAAGGTAAAATCCTGTTCTCTCTACACGTCAAAGCCACGATGATGAAGGTATCACATCCTATCGTATTTGGTCACTGCGTAAGAGTATATTACAAAGATGCATTCGAAAAATGGAACAAAACCTTTGACGAACTAGGTATTAATGTTAACAACGGTATGGCAGGACTATACGAAAAAATCGAAACCCTACCGACCACTATCCGTGAAGAAATCGTCCGTGACCTGCATGCCTGTCAAGAACATCGCCCCGCGTTGGCAATGGTGGACTCAGCGAAGGGAATCGATAACTTCTATTCGCCAAATGATGTCATTGTAGATGCCTCAATGCCAGCGATGATTCGTAACGGTGGTAAAATGTGGGCAGCGGATGGCAAGCCTTACGACTGTAAAGCGGTGATGCCAGAATCGACCTTTGCCCGTATTTACCAAGAAGTCATCAACTTCTGTAAATGGCATGGCAACTTTGACCCAGCGACCATGGGTACCGTACCAAACGTAGGTTTAATGGCACAAAAAGCGGAAGAATACGGTTCTCACGATAAAACTTTTGAAATCCCAGAGGCAGGCGTTGCCAATATCACTGACATTGAGACAGGCGAAGTACTGATGTCGCAAAATGTTGAAGAAGGCGATATTTGGCGTATGTGTCAAGTCAAAGATGCGCCAATTCGTGACTGGGTAAAACTGGCAGTGACGCGTGCACGTAACTCAGGCATGCCAGCTATCTTCTGGCTTGACCCATACCGCCCACATGAAAATGAGCTTATCAAGAAAGTTAAAAAATACTTACAAGAGCATGATACCACAGGTCTAGATATCCAAATCATGTCCCAAGTTCGTGCGATGCGTTATACCCTTGAGCGTGTGGCGCGTGGTTTGGATACCATCTCAGTCACAGGTAACATCTTGCGTGATTACTTAACTGACTTATTCCCAATCCTAGAATTAGGCACGTCAGCCAAAATGCTATCAATCGTCCCATTGATGGAAGGCGGTGGTCTTTACGAAACAGGGGCAGGCGGTTCAGCCCCAAAACATGTCGAGCAGTTAGTTGAAGAAAACCACCTGCGCTGGGATTCACTCGGCGAGATGCTCGCGCTTGCGGTATCTTTAGAAGACTTGGGGATTAAAGAAAACAACCCACGGATAAAATTACTGGCAAAAACCCTAGACTTGGCAACGGGTAAATTGTTGGATAACGACAAATCACCATCGCGTCGTACCGGTGAGCTCGACAACCGTGGTAGCCATTATTATCTAGCCAAATACTGGGCAGAAGAATTGGCGAACCAAGACCAAGATAGCGAGCTTAAAACCAAGTTTGCACCACTGGCTCAAGCGTTGTCAGAAAATGAAGACAAAATCGTGGCGGAATTAAATGAGGTTCAAGGTCAAAGTGTGGATATTGGTGGTTACTATCAACCAGACCAACAAAAGCTAAGCCAAGTGATGCGCCCAAGTGCGACATTTAACCAAGCATTGGCTTCGTTTGATGCCTAGTTCAATAGTATAAAAAAAGCCGAAGCTGAATGCTTCGGCTTTTTTAGTGTCTGGTTTTTAGTGTCGGTAAATGGTTAAACATAGCTAAGCTAAGAATATAGCTGAGCAAAAACCGTCAACATCATTATTTTTGCTTTTCTTCGACAAGCGCCAATGCAGATTTTAGCTGGTTAGTAATATCATTTTTATCATAATTACGAATATCATGAAAATTTAAATGCAAATTAAACCCAGGTAAGCTAAAGTCCACCCAATCGGTTTGCTCTATAGATTCACTGTTGGGTTCGAGCAATTCCCACACATTCATGGCATCTTGAAAGCCTTTAAATTTAAATTGCCCCACGGCTTGGCAATGATGGACATGACCAATTAAATTAAACGTACTTTCACTGATCAAAATTTGATTGTTTTGCGCGGCAGATTCAAGGCGAGAGGCAAAATTGGCTTC
>Ga0224731_1137_pt1 | contig 11067 bp, 11 predicted proteins | sample IA1ulk_2_FD_161639 | JGI IMG/M metagenome (GOLD analysis project Ga0224731, IMG submission 161639) | Enriched cells from agricultural soil in Iowa, United States - IA12soil_GW_FP2(bulk) | ecosystem: Environmental > Terrestrial > Soil > Agricultural land | place: USA: Iowa | collected 2017-05-08 | reverse complement strand
CGTCATCGACAATGCATCGACGGATGATACGGCCGCCTGCCTGCAGCGGCAGAACGTGCCCATCCGGTATGCCAGACTTGAAGTGAACCGCGGGTTTGCCGGCGGCGTCAATTACGGCATGATGATGGCGAAGGGAGAGACCGTCGTCATTCTGAATAATGATACGCTCGTCACCCCGGGCTGGCTGAGCCATATGCTCCGCTGCCTGGACAGCGACCCCCGAATCGGCGCCGTGGGGCCCGTGACGAACTATATCAGCGGAGAGCAGCAAATTCCGGTTCCTTATGAAAACTTGGAGGAGATGTGGGCGTTCGCCGCCCGTCATAACGTCCCGAACGAAGGGTTATGGCGTGAAACCGACCGCCTGGTCGGCTTCTGCCTGCTGCTTCGCCGGGATGTGCTGCACCGCATCGGATATTGGGATGAAGGGTACCGTATCGGCAACTATGAGGACGATGACTGGCTCATCCGGCTTCGGCTCACCGGACGGAAGCTGATCATTGCGGGTGACTCTTTTATTCACCATTTCGGAAGCGTGAGCATGAAGCAGCTGGGGCAGCAGTTTGAGCCGGTTCACCAGCGTAATGAGACATACTACATCAATAAGTGGGATAACCCTTACGACTGGGTGACGAACATGAAGGAAGGCGCGCTTGCGAGGTTCCCCGGACTCCGAAGCGGGCATGATCTGTACCCGTCACACGTACTTGTCCGGGACCAGGCAGGACGCCTGTATTTTTTGCTGAACGGACAGAAATATCCTGTCAGCGGTGGGACGGACCAGGATGTGGCTGAAGCCACACTGCTGTCCATGATGGATATCCGGCAAATCCCGGACGGCGTGCAGCCGCTGTCCAGCGGCCAGATCCGGACGATGATGGATACCGCATCCCAGTCCGAGTCCGCGGGACCAGGCGAAGCGGCTGACGGTCTGCTGGTGGCAGGCGCCGGCGGACGCGTGTACCAGTGGTCCCGCGGAACGCTAAGGCCCTTTGCGTCCAGACATGCCCTGAACCGCTGGCATATGGAACACAAAAAACAATCGGCATGGTCAATGGATCTGGTGAGTTCCGTGCCGGAAGGGGATCTGATCATCGCGCCTCCGCATCTTGACAACCCTGTGCTCTGATCATTACAAAAAATGATAAGAAAAAAAGCGGATCACGCCTCCATTCGCGTAACTGTCTTCAGGGCGGCGGCATAGGATATAGCAGGCAGATGCGGATCAGGCGGACCGCCTATTCGCAGACGGCGTGACCTAACACCAGGGAGGGACCGGAATGCAGAGCAAAATTGACGAAATGCTTACCCATATGTCACATTCCAAGCAACAGATGGCCAGGGTTCTGGATGCCGAGCGTCAAGTGGCGGTCCGGATGGCCCAGATTATTCATGATTTGCCCGATGAACATCCGGAGTTTGACGGTGTAAGCGGGTTGATTGAAAATTCCAGCCAGATCAACAAGAGCATCATTTCTTACCTTAGCAGCATTGCTGACCTGCAGGAGGCACTGGCGGAAACGTTGAATCACGTGGTGAAAGAGATGGGCAGCAATGAAGAGGAATAACTTCGGGAGAAACGTAAGGGAGTGCTGGATATGAGCAGAGAACAGGCCTTTTTGCATATGCTGGACGCCGCCTCCAAAATCCAGTGGAACATCGCCATGATTCTGGAAGCCAAAGCAGTCGAAGCGGAGAAAATGCGGAACTGGACGCTGAATCATTTGAACTCGGACGCGTTTGCAAGCCATGAAAATCAACTGAGCGAGCCTCTGCAGATTCACGGTCAGATCGTGGAACTGCTGGAGGGGCTTACGAAGATGGAGAATGGATTGTGCAGCAACTTAAAAGCATTGCTTGTACAGGAAGAAGAAGAGTACGGCGGTGGCGGTGGCGGGGAAGGCATGTTTGGCGGCGGCGGTGATTACGGCCTCGGAGACATGGGCAAATGAGTTTGCTCCTTCGTGAGCAGGAAACGAAGCTGGAGCTCATTCGATCCATCGCGCTCAGCCAAAAGGCGCTGGCCCGGATTCTCGGGAGCATCGCCGACATTTCTTCCGAGTCGGACCTCTCTGCCCGGGCACTTCTTGAAAATATCCGGCTTCTGACGCAGCATCAGGATGCATTGTGCCGGATGCTCACGGGCATCAGCCTGTGCCAGCCCCGTAGCGGGAATGCCGCGCCCCCCTGGTTAAACGCATCTCTATCCGCCCATTCCGCAGCCACCCGAGAATTACAGGAGGATTAACGGATGATAACGAAGAAAAAACGTCCTCGGAGGTCAAAATCCGGGAAGCGCCTGCTGCTTGCCCGTAAAGCACGGGCCACCAAGAACAAAAAACGGCGGAACAGCCTGCTTCTGAAGAAAAGAAGACACCGGATCAAAAGCATCCGCAGAAAACGGAAACGGGCCGCGAAACCGGTGCTGCCGGTTCCTGTGGCTCAAGGCGTAGAGCCTCATACCAGTCCGGACTCGGCGTACAGCCAAGGATTTGACGAAGCTTATAATGAAGGCTTCAACGCGGGTTTTGCCAAAGGCTATGAAGATGGACATTTGTTAGCCTATCAATCCAAGTAATAACCTGAGGGAATGGGACACAGTCAGGCCTTTCGCTCCATGGAGACAGCCATGGGGCGAAAGGCTTTTTGCCGTTTTTTGGCAGGGCATCCGCCAATTTAGCCGTGCGAAGGCTGTCGTCCATGATGCAATTGCCTCTTCCGCATATATTTATATTGTTCTTTCACAATTCATGACAGACAGGGTGAAGACTGTGGAAAATGTGGCTGAAACGGCGGCAAGCGCCAGTTACCTTCAGGGCTACGAGGACGGCTTGCGCCTTGGTATCTGTCAGGCTGTCATGGAACGGATACCCGCTACCGAGCCTTATTACCGGGACATGAAAGTGTTTTATATTCCGCAGGGCTTTCATGCCATTGATCAGGGAATATCCGCCGCTCTGAGCAGCCTGGTCAGAGAGTGTATCGTCGTAGAGGCTCCGAAGATGCTGGAGCTTGCTCAAAAGGAACGTCCCGATCTCATCCTCGTATTGAACGGACTGCATGTATTTCCCGAGAATCATTTGGAGGATATCCGGCGGGTTCGCGCGATGGGGATCAAGACGGCCGTCTGGTTTGTCGATGATCCCTATTTTAGTGAGGATACCGCAGCCGCATGCACCGCGTACGATGTCGTGTTTACCCACGAGCTGGGATGCGTGCCTTTTTACAGTGCTCTCGGGGTGAGAAGAGTCCACTATTTACCGCTGGCTGTGAACGTTGACATGTTCAAGCCCTTGCGCTGCGGACCGGAGCATCTGTACGACATTTGCTTTATAGGCAATGCCTTTTGGAACCGTGTCGCCATCTTCGATGAACTGGCGCCGTTTCTGAGGGATAAAAACGTGCTGATTGCCGGGGGATTTTGGGAGCGCTTGTCCCAGCAAGACCTGCTCGGGCATTCGGTAAGGCTTGGATTTATTCCGCCGGAGGAGACGGTCCGTTATTACAACGGATCGAAAGTGGTCATTAATATCCATCGTCCCGATGAATGGGGGCAGGACAACCGCAACAGCCACCGGATCAGCGGGAAATCGATCAACCCGAGGACCTATGAAATCAACGCTTGCGGGGCAATGCAGATTACGGACATCCGTGAAGATCTCACCAATTATTACAGACCGGGCTATGACATCGAAACCTTTACATCCCCTGAGGAGCTTAAAAACAAGATCAACTATTATCTGGAGCATGAAGAAGAGCGGAGAATCATGGCGGCTCGCGGGCTGTACACGACCCGGCAGGAGCATACGTTTATTTCCCGGATGAGAACGTTCCTGGAACAGTTCTGACACCGGACAATATCAAACGAGGGAGTGTCGATATGTCGAAGGTTAAATGGCCCACAAGGGTTCCCGATCTGACTCTGAGCTACGATTCGGCCCAGGCGAGAGCCAGGGGACGTGAGGACGGCTACCGGAGCGGATATCATGAAGGTTATTTGCGGGGACGTGCGGATGTGATTGCCAGCCGGCCAGCGGAACCTGTGCCGTTCCGTCAAATCCGGGTGCTGTATATCGCATCCGGCAAAGGGTTTCCGTATTCTCCGCTGGATGAGGCCATCTCTTCCACGCTCCGGACGATGGTCGCCGAAGTGATCATTATCGAGCCGGGGCAGCTTACCGTCGAAGCGGTACTGCAGGCAGCTCCCGATCTAGTGCTTGTTCTGGACGGTATGTTCGTGAATAACGAAATTATGGATACCGTCCGGCATCTCGGAATCCGGAGCGCTGTCTGGCTTACAGACGATCCTTACTATACCGACATGACGATGGAGAACGTCAAGCATTATGACTACATTTTTACGCTGGAGTCGAACTGCATTCCTTATTACCAGCAGCTGGGCTGCACGCATGTCTATCATTTGCCGTTTGCCGCCCACACCGAATACTACCGTCCGTCCCGGAATATATCCCCGCTTCGCCGGGATGTCAGCTTTATCGGCTCGGCCTACTGGAACCGCATCGCCTTTTTTGACCCGATCATTGACCGGCTCATGCAGCATAAAACGGTGATCAACGGGATCTGGTGGGACCGTCTGCCTAAATATACGGCCTATCAGGACCGGATCGAGCTCAATAAATGGATGGGGCCCGCCGAGACTGCGGAGGCTTATAACGGTTCCAAGATCGTCATCAATCTGCACCGCTCCCATGAGGACGATACCGTGAACAACAACGCCGTCAAAATTCCCGCAGCTTCCCCCAATCCCCGCACCTTTGAAATCTCCGCCTGCGCCACACTCCAGATCAGCGACAGCCGGAGCGACCTGGCTAAATATTACACACCGGGCGTGGAGATCGAAACGTACAGCTCCCCGGAGGAACTGCTGGACAAAATCGAATATTTCCTTGCGCATGAGGAAGAACGCAGACAGATCGCTTTGAATGCATTGGAGAGAACGTTCAGGGACCATACGTACAGCAAGCGCCTGAACGAGATGCTGTCGATTATTTACGGGTAGGCCCTATACGTTTGAACGCATTTTTGGACGGATGGCGGGCACCATGTGTCGGTTCCGGCGTATATGCGCCTCTCATATCTTGTATTACCTGGGTGAAAGGAGGTGTGATTCGTACCCCTGTACGATTTTGCAGTGGTCCTAAAGCATGGATATGACAAAACCTAAATTAATGCTGTTCTCACATGTCAGCAATACCAAAAGCATTACAGGCGCCGAGAAGCTGCTGCTCCTGTTCTGCCGGTATATGTCACCCTATTTCAATTGCATCTTGGTTGCTCCGGGCGAAGGCAAGCTGACCGATCATGCCCGTAAACAGGGAATTCAGGTCATGATTCAGACCTTCCCCTTGTTGTACGGCATGTATAACCCGGATTCCCGGCTCCCGCAGAATGCCGAGGAGCTGCGCAGCCATCCCGATTACGCCTCCGTCGTCCGGCTCATCGGAGAGACTGCACCAGATTTGGTGTTGACGAACACCATCGTCAACGCGCTGCCGGCAATCGCTGCTAAATCGCTCGGGATCCCTGTTGTCTGGAAAGTGACGGAGGTCATTCAGGAGAACGAGTTCACGACGGACGTGCTGAACATTGCTGACTTTTACAGCGATTGGATTATCTCGATTTCGGAATCTGCCGCCAGGGTGTTCCTGGGACGAATCAGCAGCCCGATCAGCCTGCTGCCTCCGTCTACGGACAGCGAACGGCTGCATTCCTTCAGCGAGATGGTCAGGCAGAGCGAGCGGAAAGGGCTGCGGCTGAAAGAGGAGCATAAGTGCATCGGCTACATTTCCGCTTTCATTCATCCGGAAAAAGGCTTAAAAGAGTTTATTCGTATGGCGATATCTCTATGCCCCAGACGACCCGAATGCCGTTTTGTGATCATCGGCAGGGCTGCGGATCATCGCTATTACGATGCCTGTTTGACGGATGTCAGATTTTCCGGATATAAATCAAGGTTCCAGTTTATCCCCTTCGTGGAATCGGTACAGTCTGTTTACAGCGCGATGGACATTCTTGTCGTCCCGAGCATGGTGTCGGAGGGCTTCGGAATGACCGCGCTGGAAGGCATGCTGTGCGGGAAACCGGTGGTTGCCTTTGCGTCCGGGGGGCTTGGCGAGCTGATGGTTAGTACAGGCAATGGGCACCTGGCCGTACCCGCCGGAGATGTGCAAGGGCTGGCCGACAAAGTTGCCGGTCTGCTCGAAGATCCGGCTGCGCTGGCGAACACCGGATTCCACAATGAAGCGACGGCAAGGGCGATGTACGGAATTGAGACCTATCAGCGGAGGCTGGATGAAATCATTAATCAGTGGCGCACATTGTATCCGCACTGGCTGATGCCCGGAAACCGCGCGCCGCTGATCTTTGCGGAGCCTGAGGTACCGGCTCAGCCTCCGATTGAGCCTCCGGAGGAGCCGGCGCCTGCCCCGCGCAAGGCGCGGCGGTCCAGGAGCAGAACATCCTTCCGTATCCGGATCATCCGTAAAAGAAGGTTGAAGAAAGCTGCGAGAAGGTTCCGGAAACGGAAGCCTGGAAAAGCAGTCCGCAAGCTGAAACTCATGAAGTCCGCCAAACGGCGGAGGAAGGCGAAGCGATAGAATAGGAGACGGAAGTTATGAGAATTATGACCATTTTGGGTACAAGGCCTGAAATCATCCGTCTCAGTCTCATTCTTCCGAAGCTGGACCGGTATGCAGAGCGACATGTGCTGGTGCATACCGGGCAGAATTTTGCAGAAAGGCTGAGCGGGATCTTTTTTAGCCAACTGGGATTGCGAAAGCCTGATTATGTGCTGCAGGACTCGGCGGCTTCCCTGGGAACGCAGCTGTCGGCGATGTTCTCCCAAATGGAAGATATCCTGGAGCGGGAGAAGCCTGACACCATTTTGCTTCTCGGGGACACCAACAGCGCCCTTTGCGCGATTCTTGCCGAACGGCTCGGGTATCCCGTGGTGCACATGGAGGCAGGAAACCGCTGCTTCGACCTGAACGTTCCGGAGGAGAAGAACCGGCGTATCATTGATGCCATTTCTTCTATTAATATGCCGTATACCGAGCAGAGCAAGAAGCACTTGATTGCCGAAGGTTTTCCGAGCAACCGAATCGTTCTTACGGGAAACCCCATTTATGAAGTAATGAAGCATTACGAACCCCAGACCCGGAGCAGCAGCATTTTGGAGACGCTGGGTCTTGCGCCGAAGGAGTATTTTCTTGTCACCGCGCACCGTGCGGAGAATGTGGACCGGCCAGAGCATTTGGAGCAGATTATGCAGGGGTTGAACCTGATCGCTGAAAATCACGGCCGTCGTATTATCTGCAGCATTCATCCCCGGACCGCTTCGCGGATTGCCGAGCACTCCGGATTTTCCATGAACCCTCTGGTGGAATTTCATGAACCCTTTGGATTTTTCGACTTTGTCCAATTGGAGCGATCTGCTTGCTGTGCATTAACGGACAGCGGAACCGTGCAGGAGGAGTGCTGCATTATGCAGGTACCGACTGTCACGATGAGGCAAACGACGGAGCGGCCGGAAACGGTGGATTGCGGAAGCAATATTGTATCCGGCGTCGATGCGAAGCGGATTGCCGACTCAGCGGCCCTGATGCTGGAGCTGAACACGAAGTGGGCGTGTCCGCAGGGATACTTGGCGGAAGATGTATCGGATAAGGTTGTCAAATTTCTGCTTGGAGGGAAAGTGCATGTTTGAAAATCAGCGTATTTTGGTGACCGGCGGTACCGGTTCATGGGGGTATGAGTTGATTGCCCAGCTGCTGCCGCTGGGTCCGAAGGAAGTGGTGGTATACTCCCGGAACGAGTCTTCCCAAGTGGCGATGAGCCGGGAGTTCGAGAACGACCGGCTGCATTTCCGGATCGGAGACATCCGGGATAAGGAAGCGTTGAGCGCCGCATGCCAAAACATCGATTACGTATTTCATCTGGCAGCCCTTAAGCATGTACCCGTATGTGAAGACCAGCCGTATGAGGCGCTGAAGACGAATGTCATCGGCACCCAGAATGTCATTGAAGCGGCGATCGAAAACAAGGTGAAAAAGGTCATCTATATTTCCACTGACAAGGCGGCCAATCCTTCGAACTTTTATGGAATGACCAAAGCGATCGGCGAGAAGCTGATCGTCTATGCGAATCTCCTGCACTCGGACACCCGCTTCGTAACGGTCCGCGGCGGCAACGTACTCGGAACCAACGGCAGTGTGGTGCACGTGTTCAAGGACCAGATCCGGAACAAAGGCCAGGTTTCCATCACCGATATGGCCATGACGCGCTTCTTCCTGACGCTCCGCGACGCGATCACCCTGCTGTTCAAAGCATCCGAGGAGAGCATCGGCGGGGAGATCTTTGTTATGACTATGCCGGCCTGCAGCATCGTTGATTTGGCGGAAGTGCTCATTGAAGCATCGGGCCGGGAAGATGTCAAAATCGTTGAGACAGGCATCCGACCTGGAGAGAAAATTCACGAAATCCTCATGAGCGATTATGAGAGCCTGACGACGGTCGTCTATGACGAGGAATATCTGGTGATTCTGCCGACTCTGAATATGCCGGAGCTGAAGGAGAGATATAAGCACTGCCGGCCGGTTTCATTCAGCAGCTTCAGCTCGAATTACCATCTGATGAGCAAAGAGGAGATCCGTGAAATCCTGCAGCGCGGAGGGTTCCTGTAATGAAACTATTAATACTGGGAGCTAACGGAATGGCCGGGCACATGCTCGTAAAATATTTCAAACGGCAGGCAGCGCATCAGGTGTTTTATACGACAAGGGACCCCCGGGATCCGGGGGGACTGGTTCTGGATGCGGCGGATATCAGCTCGGTGGAGAAGCTGGTCGAACTCGTCAGACCCGATGTCATCATTAACGCGATCGGCGTTCTGAACCAATTTGCCGATTCGGATAAAATCAATGCCTACCACATCAACGGCTTTCTTCCGCACCGTCTGCGCCGGTCCGCGGATACCATCGGTGCCAGGCTGATCCACATCAGCACCGACTGCGTATTTGAAGGGACGCGCGGCAGTTACCGGGAAAGCGACGAAACGGACGGAACGAGCGTCTACGCCATGTCCAAGGCGCTCGGTGAGGTCCGTGCACCGGGCCATCTGACTATCCGCACGTCCATTATCGGTCCGGAAATTCGTCCCCACGGGATCGGGCTGATGCACTGGTTCATGAGCCAGAGCGGTATCGTATCCGGATACCGCAGGGTTATGTGGAACGGCGTGACTACGCTGGAGCTGGCCAAAGCGATTGATTCGCTCTTGGCCTCTTCCGTATCCGGGCTCATTCACTTGGCGCATCCGGTGCCCATCAGCAAGCACGATCTGCTGCTGCTGTTCAAGGAGATCTGGAACCTTCAGCATATCGACGTCGTTGGATCGGACGTACCGGTTCAGGACCGGACGCTGGTCTCCACCCGGGATGACTGGAGCTACCAGGTTCCCCATTACAGTGACATGCTGAAGGAGTTGGAGCTATGGATGCGCTCAGCCACGTCCGAAAGCGCGTCATCCTGATCACCGGAGCCTCGGGGTTTACCGGCAGCCACGCCTGCCGGTATTTCGCCGGGCTCGGGATGCAGGTGGCCGCGGTCGTCCGGCAGGTCATACCAGCCGATACCGTCGAAGGCGTCAAATATTATCACAGTGACCTTCGGGACAGAGAGCGGTTGGAAGAACTCGTGCAAACCGTTTCTCCGGACTACGTCCTTCATTTGGGCGGTAAAAATTCAGTTCCCGAATCTTGGGAGGACCCGGTGACATTCATGGAGACCAACGTTCTTTTTACCCTTTACCTGCTGAACGCCCTCCGGCCTTTTCCTTCCTGCCGGATTTTGGTAGCCGGTTCGATGACGGTTTTTCCACTGACGGCTCCGTTTCGTCCGCCTCATCCTTACGGCCTTAGTAAAAGTCTGCAGCAGGCGGCGGCCGTATCCTGGAGCGTTCTTTACAAACAGTCGGTCATTGTGGCTGAACCTTCCAATTTGATCGGTCCCGGGCCGTCCACCGGCTTTTGCGCTCTGCTCGGCCGTTATATCGCGGACTGGGAGCAGGGGAAGGCGGCTCCGGCTTTTCGGGTCTCTTCCCGTTCGGTACGCAGAGACTTTCTGGACGTAAGAGATGCGGTCAAAGCTTACGGCTATCTGCTTGAGCATGGCGACCCCGGGGGGATGTATCCCATCCGCTCAGGGCGGTATGTCAGCCTGGGCGAAATCGCCGACCTGTTCTTTGAGATTGCCGGCGGCAAACCGCCAGTAGAGTGGGGGGACAGCGACGACTGGGTGAAGGCCGAAGCACAGGAGGCAGCCGAGCCGAAGCTTGCCGGCTGGAAGCCTTCCATATCGCTGCGGACGTCTCTGCAGGACGTTCTTCAATATTACCGGGGGCTGAAAGGAGGTACGCCATGAGACCTTTAGTGACGATCGTTATGCCCTTTTACAATGATCCTTATGTCGGTCAGGCCGTACAGAGCGCCCTCTCGCAATCTTACAGTCCGATCGAAGTCATTGTCGTTGACGACGGTTCCTGGCAGTATACGGATCGTTTGGCACCTTTCATGCCCTATATCCACTACCTGGGCAAAGCGAACGGCGGGACCGCCAGCGCCCTGAATCACGGCATTCGGAGCGCATCCGGGGAGTATATCGCCTGGCTGAGCTCGGACGACATCTTTTATCCCGATAAAATCAACAATCAGGTGCTGTTCATGCAGGAGCACAACGCATGGATTTCTCATACGAACTTTAACTATATCGATCAATACAGCCAGGTCACCGAGTATCGGGCCGGCGTTTCCTTCGAGCGGATGGTCGACTTCTATCGATGCTTTCTAAATGCCAATCCGGTGAACGGATGCACGGTAATGATGAGGAAACAGCTGTTTGCCCACATCGGACTGTTCGACGAAAGCCTGCCTTACACGCATGACCTGGAATTTTGGGTGAGGGCGATCCAGGCTGGTTTTCCGATGCCTTATTTAAATGAGCCGCTGGTCGCCTACCGGCGCCATGAAGGAATGGGCACCATCCGTCACC
>Ga0224731_1098_pt1 | contig 11070 bp, 4 predicted proteins | sample IA1ulk_2_FD_161639 | JGI IMG/M metagenome (GOLD analysis project Ga0224731, IMG submission 161639) | Enriched cells from agricultural soil in Iowa, United States - IA12soil_GW_FP2(bulk) | ecosystem: Environmental > Terrestrial > Soil > Agricultural land | place: USA: Iowa | collected 2017-05-08 | reverse complement strand
CCGCAGCGCCTCCAGCTTGCCGGCTGCTTCGGCTTGTTTGGATGCGAGTAGCTGCGATGCGGCCTCATAGACGAAGTTTTCCGGCAACCCCGTCAAGTAGACGGGCGAGCCGCTGATCGTTAACGACACATTTCCAGAAGTCGGGAGCGAGATCGACACGCCGTTAATGTCCTTCGCCGTCATTCCCTCGGCTGCGAAGGGAAGCGTTAGAACGCTGGTTGGCGGCCGAACGTCGGGATCGTCCTTGTGGTCGGTTTTCCTCCAGGCAGCCAGAACCGGCTCCCCATCCTCCAAGAACAGCTGGACGGACACGTTCGGATCTCCTGCATCCCAAGTGCCGAGGTACCTCGCCCGCTCCAGGGAGGTCATCAGCTGATTCACCGCCGCGTACGCCAGCTTCGGCCGCCCGTCATTGTCCGTTATGCCCCAGAAGATGTCGTAGTAGCGGTCGTCCGTTCCGTCGTTCTTGTAATCGTAATACTCGTAAGCCTTCACCTGATCAAGCGTCAGGTAAGTCAGGAAAGCCCGCACGATGTAATCCCGCTGCGTCTCCTCGGTTACCGACGGGTACCCAGCCTTCGCCGTCGGCCATCCGCCTTCCGTCAGATAATAGTCCTTCCAGCCGCCGTACGCGTTAACTTTATCCTTGACGCCGTCAATCAGGTTGGGCAAGTTGTCGTCAGGCATCGAGTTGTACACGTACGGATGGAACGAATACGCATCGGCGAAGTCGTAGGAGCCGAGCGCCAGCTCCTTCGGCAGCACGCTAAGCACGCTTGATGTATGGTCTCCTGCAAGCAGCATTGCATCGGGATCGGCTTTTTTCATATTCAGGTAGGCGATCTTCTGCAATTGGACGAACTCCTCGGGGATATACGGCTGGGCGAAAATCTCCGGCTCGTTCGGCATCTCCCACTGTCTTATCTGTCCCTTGTAGCGATCCACTGTACGGTAGACGAAATCCCCCATCGCCCGAAGCGCGGTCGAGGTATTCGTAATCCCGCTCTGATAATATGCGTTCTGATCGATGCCGAGCACGGTGATCTGGTTGAAGCCGTAATCGAACAGCTTATTCAGGAACAAGTCGGTCCCGGCGTAATCGTAAACAGCTTTGCCGGAAGCGTCCTTCACGTTCTTGTCGACGTCCGCCCAGGAAATGCCGGAGCGATGGTGCTTGGCTCCAAGCTTGCGTGCTCCGTCGATGATGTCGTCCCGCCAATTAAGCGCGTAATGCGTGTTCAGCCCAAACTTACTCTCGTTATCGAGATCAAGGGGGGCGCCCGCCGTTCCTGCTTGACCGATGATCGCCACTCGCATCTGCTTGGCCAGAGCCGGCATCGACTTCCCGTCAAGCGTAAAGTTCGCCTTCACCTCATAGGTGCCGATCGAGCTTAAACCCGGCTTGAATGACAGCGTATCGTTCAGCTTCTCGTAGGCATCGAGATCATATGACTTCGTCCCAGAAACGACCGCCCGGAGATCACCATCGGCGCGGCTGACCTCATAGTCAATCTGAAGCTTGTGCGCCGCCGCTCCGGCATCGATCGCCAGATCCAAACCCGGATTCTCGCCCGTCAGGTAGATGCCCGAATAATCTCCCGCCGGCTGCAAATCGATAACGTAAGGCAGCGGCAAAGGCTCGATAGAGAAATCGTCGATCATCAGATTAATGCCCCCGACGACGTTCCATTGGAAGTAGCCCTTGACCGGCGCCAGCGGGTCGGAATCTTCGCCGCTGGCGATCTCGACTCCGTCGATCAGAAGCTTGTGAGTGATGCCGCTAATGCGAAGCTGCCAACCCCCGAGCAGCGACTGCACATAGTTCGCGATCGGATAGTTGCCTCCGAGCGTCGTCTTCCGCATCAGAAAATACTTCGAATTGTGCGTTGCCCACTCCATCACGTTGTTGTTTGCGTCATCCGCCGCGCGATAGCGAAGGCGCCATGTATTTTGCGCCGCGGTGCTCGTGCGCTCGTACTTCGCTTTGAACTTGACAATGAAGTTGTCCGCGTTGCGGTATTCCGGCAGGTTCAGCTTGGCGCTTCCCGAACCGTTGAGATTAAACACTTTGTTGCCGTCTTCAAGTTGTATGACTTTGGCGCTTCCGCCTGTCGTCCAGCCAGCTGGAGCGGCGTTCGCCGTTTCGCCTTCGAAGTTGTTCGTATACGCAGGCATCGCCGTGATCGGTACGACCAACTCGCCGGTTACCGGATAACGGGCTATTCCGCCCGCGCCATCCTCCGCCGTCAAGTAATAACGGATGGACGTCGCCCGGTTCGTTCCGGGAACCGTTCCCAAGAAGACGCCGGCTCCCCCCGGCTTTGCCGTCAACTCCCGGTCCGCCCCTTCATCCCCGTAGCCGTAGTGAATCGCGGCGGTCGATTCGGAAGTGGCGCCCGTGAGCGAGAAGGAGATGGGCAGGTCGGCGAAGTAAGGGACGCCCGAAACAGGCGTATGTACGATCGAGAGATCGCCGCCAGCCGGCTCATCGGCCGGAAGCACCTCTACCCGATCGACGTTTAGGCTGACAGTCGATCCAACACTTCGGAGAGCGAAGCCAACGCCGCCCGAGACGAGTGAAGAGTCGGAGAACGCCGAGATGGTCTTCCCGTCTATGGAGAGGGTGAATTGCGACCCGCGAATGTTCAACCGATAGTCGTGGCGGTCCGCCAGATCGAATCCCGGTAGAACAGCCGAGATATCGACGGGGCTGCCAACCTGCGAACTTGCCGAAGAATTGGGATACTTCCAAAGCTCGACCCAATGCCCGGTCTTGAATTCTAAAAAGTAATAGCTCGTTCCCGACGAGTAGCGGAACATGACACGGAAGCGATCACCTTGGGCATCGAAGGCCATTGCGTAATCAGTGGAGCTATATGGCAACGAGGAGGCCTTCACGACCGCTCGTTGCGGTGATGTCGATGTCGTCATCCCCGCAAGCTTCGCCGCGGCTCCTGAGCCTTGAATCTGCCAAGCCGCGCTGCCAAACAGATCCCATCGCGTCAGCCCTGCGTCGAAGTCGTCTGTGAACAACAGAGCCGCCTCTTCCGCGGAGGCCGCGGACACCTTAATGCCAGGAAATCCTGGCCAGCCTTGTACTAATAGTGCCGCAATCAAAAGTAGGGCAACAAACCGAAAAGGGTTGCTCATTCTGAATTCCCTCCTTGAATGAACAACAAGCACCTCTCTGACGTTCCGGAATAACCGAATCGCCAGAGAGGTTGCTGTCGTTCTATTGATTACTCGCCTGCCTTTTTCTGGATCGAAGCTTCAAGCTCACTAAGGATTTGTTCGCCGCCTTGAGGCCTCCACTTCTTGATGAAGTCGTCGAACTTGTTGATATCACCGCCATTATGATCTTCGTGAACACCGAATCTCTCAGCGTGTTCAGCTCGGTCTGCTTGGCGATCTTGGTTGGGGAGTCCAGATCGTTGGAGGCGAATCGCCCCTCCTCCATACCTCTCTTTATAGTGGCGACTCGCTTTCCCGAACTCAGCGGAACTCCTGGCGATTCCTTGTTGACCGGAAGCCGATCAGCCTGAAAGCGATTACATATATTATGGTATCGAAATCCAACCGAGCCGAAAACCGGGGCGAAGGACGATAATACCGGGGAAAAGTCCAAATCCGAATGAGACTCGATGCCCTGTCCCCCCTTCCTCTGCCCATTGGCCGTATTACCCGCAACAGGAGCGAGCGGAACTTCATTGGGAAAGGCGACCGTCACGACCCCAGACTTCGAGGTTGTCGACGTACCCGTCCGCTACCGTCACCTTCTCGATCTCATGCGTAGACACGAGATTGGAGTCTACCAAGCTATCCTTTCCCGCGTTCGGATTCAGGGAAGTAACCGTCCAATTGGCGAAGTCGTAGACGAGTTGCTCTCCACCTTCAGTCACAGTGAATATGTTGCTGTTCTGGTCCTGCTGCAACCACGGCGTATCGAACACCTTAAACGACGAGTAAGCAATCGGTGTACCGTTGATTTTGTGTGTATTGTTATATGTCGCCGAAGCTGCGTCAAAAGTGATATCCATCGTATCCCCGTTCAGAGCGTGATAGATCAGGCGAGGATTCGTCTCGTCGAGATGGCTCGCGTCAACCGATGCGTTCGTCAGAACGGCACTCTTGAACGCTGCGAAATCCGCGTATTCGGAAGCATCAGCCGTCTGAAGCACCCAGCCATTTTTGTCCGCTTGACTGCGGAGAATGTTATAGTTGTAAAGCAGCATTGCCGTCGGGTGCAGTTGTGCCGTCGTTTTCACCTTGTTGGAAGGGTCGGTGTTCGTCTGGTAGTACCAGGTTGCCGGTTTCACAAATTGGAAAGCGAAATACATCGGCCCGGCGTTGACGAACGTCCAACCTCCTTGCTCCTCCTTGGCGATCATCGATCCTGTATCCGGGAATAAGGCGTTGATGTAGTTCGTCGTTGGACTGTTCTCAAGCTTAAACACCCCAACGGCAGCTTCGCCGTCCTGCATGATTCGATGGCTCGATGGTTGGTCATAGTTGCCGATCGGAGCTGTGCCTTGGTCCGTGGACAACCTGAACAGCGGATTCGCCGCGTCGGAGTGCCAGCGCAGCACGATGGGCAGGTCTTCGATCCAGTTGTCGACGCGTTCGTATTGAACCTCGGTCGCAAGTCCCCACTCCGGCTTTACGAAGGCTTGGCGGTAGATTTTCATTCCGCGTCCACTCGAGTTCTGCATTGTCGTCTTGCGAGACTGGTACTCCTTGGCTGTGTTCTGCCCGATTCGGATCGCTAACTCAGGCGGCTCGTAGCTCATTCCACTGTAGAGCACCAAGCCGAGATACTCGAGGTTTGGACGGTAGAGAGATGGTGCCGAATTGTCCGACTCGCCGACCGCCTGCTGGGCGCGGTGTGCACCGAAGTAGGCCCAAGATAGCGCGCTATGCTCGGCTCCCCGCCACGACGGGTCAACCGCGGACACGGAATCACCCTTCGCTCGGCTCTCCGAGGAGATGGGGTAACCGTCGATCCAGTCGTTCGCCCACTCGAACCACATGACGTCCATCGCCATCTTTGCTTTTTGCCGGAGGTCGGCTTCGTCCGAATACTGATAGATCGCATTAAGGCAAAAATAGGTCATAAATGTGTATTCCGGACTCTCGTATTCCGCCCAACCCTTATGAACGCCCGCTTCGATCATAGCTATCACATTCGCCTTGTTGATATTCTTTAGCGTCGTACCGGAATTGCCGTTCAGGTCGACCAGATCGGGAAAATACTGCCCGACCAGATAGCCGGTCGCATAATTGCTCATTCGCAAATTCTCCGTCTGAGCCAGCTTAGCATAAGCGTACGAAGCGAAGTAGGCCCGAATATGCTCCATCATCGTGCTGCTGAATTGATCGCCGACCATGAGATAGGCGTACATCTTGGCCATTGTTTTGTACTGTTCATAATCGTAGGTCTGATACATTGCGTCCAGCTTCTGTAGGTTGTTCGCCACGTTCTGTCCGTCAAGGATTTGGGCGACATATTGCGTGATGTTGAGCGGTCCGCTCTCCTCCTGCATGGTCTTTGCTTTGTCCCACAGCCATTGCTTGCGGCTCTCGATCGTACCTGGGAATGGCGCATACGTGCTCTCAATCGGCGGTGCCTCCGATACGGTCACCTGATCGAACACGGCGGTCGCGAGGCGGCTGTTCGCATGGCTCGTAACGGCCAACCCGATGTAGATCGTCTCCGGCAGGTCGATGGTCTCCCTCTTAATCAGCGTCCAGTTGTTGCCGTCATAAGAATCATAAGCGCTGATCCCGCGCTCGTCGCGTACCAGCTTAAGCCAGTACGGCGCCGCCGCCGTCGTGCCGTTCGTCTGTGTGGAAACCCCGCCGGGAAGCAATCTGTCTTGAAAAATCGTGCCGTGGGAAGGAGTCGATGCCACGAACGCGTACGGAGATTGCGGGCTGAGGTTTGCGCGGATCATGACGCCGGCTTTCGTCCATTCAGCCGTATTCGTCACGCTTGCCATTCGCGCGACGATCTGTCCATAACCGGTCCAAGTGCGGTACACCAAGTGGAACGCATCCGCCGTTCCCCAGATGTCTGCGCCGGAACCTGATACCGTAAATGAACCGGAATTCGCGTCGTAAACCGCGCTTCCCGCGATGCCAACGGTACCAATATCCTGGTCTCCGAACGGAGTCGGCAAGCTGCCAGGAGAGTCGTTCGTCTTCGCTGTCACCACGTTGCTGGCCTGGGAGGCGTTTCCGGAACTGTCCCTTGCTTTAACAGTAAAGCTATATGACGTTGCCGGCGTCAGTCCCGTGACTTGTGCACCGTATACAGAACCGCTGACGGATAAAGCCAAGGTACCGTCTCGATAAACGTCATAGCCTGTCACGCCTTGGTTATCCGTCGATGCCGCCCAAGAAAGATTGACACTCGTATCTGTCTGACCCGTCACCGTAAGGCTGCTGGGCGCCGTCGGCGGCACCGTATCCTGTACGCTGCCCACTTCGTACACGGCCAGGTCGTCTATGACGTAAGCCTCGTCAGATCCCCCGGTATCGACACGGACGGAGAAACCGATCTCCAGGTTCGAGATCGTGCGTTGGCCGCCATTCGGCACAACGGTGAAACGGTAGCCCGAGATGTCGACGTCGTTCACCGTTTTGAGTATGCCTTCCGTGCTCGTATATGCGGCAGTCCCCGTTATCGTTGTCGCAGCCACTGGGAACCGGGGCACGTTGACGTTGTCGAAGTTACCGAATTGGATTTGCGCGTAAATGTCCTTGGCGACCGGCTTGTCGCTCATAGCAGTGCGCTCCAGCTTGTATTCCAGAATGAAGTCCACCGGCTGGCTTCCGACCGGTTGGTTGTACACCTGGTTGATGCGATCCTTTAACGTCCCGCTGCTGAACCTCTTATAGAAATAACTGGACACGTTCGTGCCGAGCGAAGCATCTCGGAACTCCAACGCGTTGTTGCCGTTCTTCTGCACGATCTGCTGCGTCCCACCAGACGAAGCATTGGATAAGACGAACGAACTCGTTCCTCCGTCGAAATGCACGTCCATGTCCGCCGCCAGCAGATTGACCATCGGCGCGGGATTATCGGCCGATACGCTGCCGCTCAGTGCGGGGAACCCGCCCCACGCTAGCGTCAACGCCAGCAGACTACTTGCGATTTTTTTGCCCCTCATTGCAATTCCTCCCCCATATTCTGTTGATTTCATGCCCTTTCATTACTCTCCCTCACTTATCAGGACATTCCTTTCCAACATGTCATCTTGGCGCTACATCACCTCCTTTCGGATTAGTCCGCCGCCCGGCCGATCGCGAGAGTATTCCGGTTATGATCCAACCCCTTTTAATTCGTAAGCGTTTACAAAATGTGTCGTAAGAAAGACCGCAGCTAGATACGGTCCTCTATGACTTAAGCGCGAATTTGCTATTAGAGCTACTGATTTCTTTTCATAGCAGACGGATAGATGAACTTCTGGGCCTAGCTAGGCGATTCGGCTCTCGCCCTTAGTCAAATCGGGAGTCAGAGGCAGAACAACAGGAGGGACTATAGCGGTTCAACTCGAAGACGCATCCAGGCTGAGCGCTTCTCTCCCGGGTGAAGTGTGAGAGCCTCGCCATGCTTCAGACTGTCGTTAATGTCCGAAAAGCGAGAGTTGGATGGCTCCAGCGCAACGGTATACATCTCCTCGTTGTTGCTTGACCAGTAGCGCAGTTGCGGCCAAGTCTCCTTATCCCACATCAACCTCAGTCGGATTCCGAGCCGCGGATTATCGATACCCACTTCTGCTTCCTCGAAGCCGAATAAAGAAACGAAGCAGTTATCCCCATCCATCCTCCTCTGTTCTGCTTCGCGCAGATCTTTAATTCTGCCGTTATCCAGCGTTATCTTCCCAACCTCTTCCTCGAACGAGGACAACAGCGCCCTTGAATCAGGTGTTGCATCATACCAAAGCGCTTGAAACGCCCGACTCCCTGGTGGAAGCGAGATTCTCGCAGACCCATCAACCAGCGGCTCGCCAAAAGCCGGGTGATGCGTCCAGATAAACTGGACGGGCCATCCCCCCACTCCTTCGACTTCCTCCTCAACGAACAACTCCGGCTTTCCCGCACGCAGCCGGAACTCCTTCACGGCTATCAATGGGGATTCCGGCAGCGCTACCCTGCAACGCACCGCAATCTCACCTGCCACGTTCCGACGAAGCTCGAACTCCCACGGAACGCAAGCGGATTCGCCTTCACGATCGTGTCCGATTTCGCGGCCGCCGAACAGTGCCCGATTCGGCAATAGTTCCTGCCATCCACCAGGATAAGGCTTCGCGTAATGAGTGAGCGGCTCCGATCGCAAGTCTCTTCCATGTAGAGGCTCCAGTCCGCTCTTCGTCTTCATGAGCAAGTCAATGCCTAGCGGCTTATATATGAGTTCCCACACATCCGCTCCTTTACCGACCAGAACGACGACAATCAGCCACTCGTTCTCGAGCCGCACAGCCGGTATTCCCTCGACCGAAAGCTCACAAATGTCCAAGAAACTCACGGATCAACCGGCTCCTTCCTAGACTCCTGCCTTACGACGGCAATGCCGTATCCATCCATAGTAATCAGTCCGCCGTTTACTGGCCGTCCTTTCATTAGGTCCCATCCGCCGACGGCTTCCTCAAGATGGAATTCCACCGTCTCCGAATTGTGATTCAAGACGAACAAATACGTGCCTTCTTCTCCTTCTCGAGACGTAATCTCCACCCCAGCCGGAACGTCCCGGCCGCCAAGCGATTCCAAGCCGTGCTGCTGACAGATCCATCCGAACAGCTCGCGTAAGAAAGCATCCTCGGGGTGAGTTGCTACATAATAAGCTTCTCCCTTGCCATACTTATGGCGCGTGACAGCCGGTTGCTCGGCATGGTAGTCTTCCTCGAAAGTTGCTAGGGACTCAGCTCCTTGCAGCTGAACAACTTCCGCCCATTTTTGGACTTCATAGCTCGGGCACATGGAGTCACTCGTCAGGAACGATTCGGTCACGCCAGTTCCCGACGAAAAGTTCTTTTCGATTGTCCTTGCCGCCACTGCCTTCCATGTGATTCGATTGGCCATGTCCGGTTCGAAAGCATCCCACTCCTCCACGATGATTCCGAACACGTCGTCGATCGGCCGCAGGAACCCACCGTACTCTACAACGTCGTTGCCGTTAACCATGCCGCTCATGTAGCTCATGACCAGTTTGCCTCCACGCTTAACGAAAGCGCGAAGCTGCTCCGGTACGCCCTCCTCGAACATGTACAGCATCGGAGCGACAACGATCTCATATCTGCTTAGATCGTCCGTCGGGTGAACGACGTCCACGGGAATGTTCGCCTCATAGAACGGCCGATAGAAAGCCGTCACCGCATCTCGATATGAGACGTCACGGCTCCCGCGATTCCAATCAACAAGCCAACTAATTGTTACATCGAACAGCACTGCGACCCGCGCTTCTCCAATGCCCGCTGAAGCGAGCACTTCCAGCCCTGCCAATTCTCTGCCTAAATCTCGAACCTCCCGATAAATTCGGTTTTCCGTTTCTGAGCCGTGGCTGACCAAGGAGCTGTGGAACTTCTCCACGCCCCCCCGGCTTTGCCGGAACTGGAAGAACATCACTGCCTCCGCCCCTCGCGCTATTGCCTGGTAGCTTTGGAGACGCATCATGCCCGGTCGCTTGGCGGGATTGTACTCCTTCCAGTTAACACTGCCGGTCGCTTGCTCGATGAGGAGGAACGGCCGGTGCTTCAAGCCGCGAAAATAATCGTGCTGGAATGCCGACCAAACCGCGTGATCCCGATGAGGAGGATAAGAATCCCACGCGATGACGTCCAAATGAGGCGCCCATTGTGGATGGATCTGCCCCCGGAAGTCGAGGGAGTAGAAGTTAGTTGTGACGGGAATACCTGGCGAATGCTGAACGATCTCATCTTTCTCAGCCAGAAAACCTCGCAAGTTGGAATCCGACAAAAACCGCTGATAATCCAAACTGTGGCTTGTGTGCGACATTCCGCCAATAGGCGGCGAAACCTGCTCCCAGGAAGTACGCGTCAGGCTCCACTGGCTGAGTTGCCATGCCTCGTTCAACCGCTCCACCGTACCATACTTGCGCTTGAGCCATTCCCGGAACGCCTCGGCACAATGATCACAATAGCAATGAACGATGTATTCGTTATTGATGTGCCACATGAGCAGTGCTTTGCGCTTTCCGTATCGTTGGGCTAGTACGGCCGCAAGCTTACGGATTTCCGCCAGATATACCGGATGATTCGGACAATATGCCTGCCGACTCCAATGTACGGCCCTCTGACCGTTCTCCCCAACCTTCAGCATCGTCGGATGTTCATGGAACAGCCAAGTCGGGGGCGCGGCCGTCGGCGTCGCCAGGACGATTCCGATCCCGCTCTGCTCCAACCGATCAAATACGGTATCCAATCGGCGAAAATCGTATCTATTCCGTTCCGGCTGAACCGCCGCCCAGCCGAACACGTTTAATGTAACTGCGTTAACCCCCGTTTCTTTCATGAAGGCAACGTCCCGCTCCAGCATCTCCTCAGGCCACTGCTCGGGATTGTAATCTCCGCCGAACCTGATAACCGGCTGAACCTTTTTCGTATCCAAATCGTATTCCCTCCTGTCAAGGACGGGTACCCAGCGCCTCTCAGCTGCCGGATACCCGCGGTCTAACTAAGTATTCCTCTCTTACTTCTTACTTGCCAGAAAAGAGTCGATTTGTTTCTGCAGCTCGACCTGAATTTTTTTGGCGTTGCCTTCGGCTTCTTTCTTAAACTTCGTCCAGGTTGCATCGGGGTCGGTTACGCCATTAAACAACGAATTGTAGTATTTATCTTCGGTAGCATTATACAGCGAGATTTCGTTAATGACCGGCGTCGGATCGAAAGAGAAGCCCGTCAAGATGCTCGGGGTCAGGTTGGAAGCGTCTTTATTAAACTGGTAGTGCTTGATCGACTCCTCGTCGAAGCCCCCGTTGAGACGGTCCGTTGTAGGATTCCAAATCCATGCATAAGGGAAGTAGCTGTAGCCCGAACCGATCTGCTTGTATTG
>Ga0224731_1130_pt1 | contig 11311 bp, 7 predicted proteins | sample IA1ulk_2_FD_161639 | JGI IMG/M metagenome (GOLD analysis project Ga0224731, IMG submission 161639) | Enriched cells from agricultural soil in Iowa, United States - IA12soil_GW_FP2(bulk) | ecosystem: Environmental > Terrestrial > Soil > Agricultural land | place: USA: Iowa | collected 2017-05-08 | reverse complement strand
AAATTATTCTGATTACATAGTTGCCGATATTATTAAACACATGAAACTAAATAGGATTCACACCTTTACAAAAAGCCAAATGATAAATCAAGCGAGACGTATTGTTAAATGGATCAATGAAAACAAGAAGGAAATTGGTGCTTTTGGAATGTTTTTTGTTAATGGCATAATGATGCATGAACCTTCCAGGGAGCTTTTAGAACGTGAAGCTGCGATTAGAAAGAGTGAACAGGAAGAGATTGACCAAAAAGACAGTATACAAGTTAAAAGAACAGTTCCATTCTACAACTGGTTAGAATCATAATATTTTTGTTAAATGGATTTGGATGATTCAATCAAATCACTTAATTGAATATAAATATAAAAGAGGAAGATGTTACAATCTTTCTCTTTTTTTTATTGACTAAAGTTTTATCTTAAAGAGAAATTGAAAAAAAAAGTAACAAATGATATTATGTTCAATAAATGTGTTTAATAATTATGACATTATGTGTAATAATGAGTTTTTAAAAGGGGACATATTATGAAAACCGTTATTTTAGCAGAAAAACCAGACCAGGCGAAAAAATATGCAGATGCTCTTGGAACAATAAAAAAGGGTAAAGGCTTTTTTGAAGTAACAACCAATATTTTAGATGGAGATGTGATTGTTACCTGGGGAGTAGGACATTTAGTAGGATTAGCAAGTATGGATAAGTACGGAGACCAATATAAGAAGTGGAAAATGGAAAATTTACCTTTTCAACCTAAAAAAATGATTTACGAAGTAAATAGTAATACAAAAGATCAATTTTACAATGTTAAAGGGCAACTGGAACAAGCTGACTTAATAGTAGTGGCTACGGATCCGGACAGAGAAGGAGAAAATATTGCTTATTCTATTTTTTCAAAATGCTCTTCTAAAGTGCAAAAAACACCTAAAAAACGATTATGGATAAACTCAATGGTCGAAAAGGAGATCCAAAGAGGGTTTAAAAATCTATTAGATAGTAGGGAGACTTACAATTATTATATCGAAGCACAGACAAGACAAATTAGTGATTACCTTGTTGGTATGAATTTTACTCAATTCTTTTCACTTCTTGCAAAATCAAAAGGTTTAAAAGGGGTATATTCGTTAGGTAGAGTTCAGACACCCTGTAATAGTCTCGTTGTTCAAAATGACTTAGATATTAAAAACTTTAAAGAAGAAACTTTCTATAAGATTTTTGGAAAAGTCATTAAAGCAAAAAAAACCGTAAAATTCATTAATGAAACGAAGTATTTAACTAAAGAGGAATTAGAATCAGCAATTAAAAAGCATAATTTAGAACAACCTATCACCACAAGTATTCTTTCAGTAAAAAAAGAAGTAAAATCAAAAAAGGCTCCTAAACTATTTAATTTAGGGGGTATCCAGAGTTATGCTAATAAAAAGTGGAAATATAGTCTGGATAAATCATTAAAAATCATTCAATCGCTTTATCTTGAAGGTTATCTTTCTTATCCTAGAACTGATTGCGATTTGATTACTACAAACGAATTTGAGTATTTAAAAATGAATTTAGAGAGTTACAAACAGGTATTAGGAATTTCATTTGAAAATGCTAATATGAATCCTCGAAAAGAATATGTCAACAATGATAAAGTACTTGAACACTATGTAATAATTCCAACGGAAAAAATCCCTAATCTTACGACATTGGATGAAGCGCAGCGAAATATTTATGAAGCCGTAGCTAAAAATACTATTTTAATGTTTGCAGATGATTATACTTACGAATCTACTACTGTAAAGATAAACATAAATGATTTGGAATTTACGGCAAAAGGAAATGTTCCAAAGAATCCTGGTTGGACAAAAGTTGAACCTCTAGAAGTTGATGAAAAGGATAAAGAAAATATGGTTTTGCTTCCGTCATTTTCAGAAGGTGAAATAATTCAATTTAACCCTAAAACCGAGGAAGGAAAAACCAAACCACCTACGAGATTGACAGAAGCTTCACTTGGAGGTAAAGGAGGCTTAATGGATAAACTAGGGCTTGGCACTCCTGCAACAAGATCCACCATTATTAAGACATTGATTGATCGTGAGTATATTTATGTAGAGAAAACCAAACTTTACCCAACGGAAAAAGGAATTTTACTCTATGATCTAACGAAAGACATTTTATTAGGAAGTCCAGAAATGACTGCTAAATGGGAAGAATACTTACAAAAAATAGGAAAAGGGACAGGAACACAAGGGGTCTTTCTTAATAACATTAAAAATTTTATTTGTAGCACCCTTAATGAGTTAAAGAAAAAAGATATTAGCTCGGCCAAAGTTGAACAAGTTAAAAATAGCGATAAAAAAGAAATAGGGAATTACTTAGTCAAAGAAGAATCTAAAGTATATAAGTGTAGCACAATTGAAAGTCCAAATGAACATTTTGTGATTTTTAAAAACATATCTGGAAAGAAACTCTCGACCTCGCAAGTAAAACAGTTACTAGAAAAAGGGAAAACAAGTCTTATAAAGGGTTTTACCTCAAAAACAGGCAAAAAATTTGATGCGTATCTAATTTTGCAAGCCGGACAATTAAAATTTGAATTTCCAACAAAAAAATAAAAGGTAACAATTATACAAGTTACTTTTATGAAGAATGGGTGATAAGAATCCTTGTGGATTTTGAATAAAGATAAACTTATAAATTTAATAAAAGGAATATTCCTAGTTATTATTTTCAGTTCGATATTGTCATATATAAGAAATTTCTTACCATTTGAGGCACATGTAAATACTCAGAATATTAACGCTAAGATTCATTTATCCTTTTTCACAGCAATAGTACCTTTACTTTTATCACCCATAGTGGAAGAGTGGATATTTAGAAAATGGTTCCCTAACACTTTCCAGGATACTATAGGAAAAAGGAAAGCTATAGTATTGTCCAATATATTATTTTCTTTATTCCACTTAGATATTTACTTTATACCTTATTTAGTCAATGGATTAATCTATTCCTGGTATTTTGAAAAAACAAAAGATATAAAAATCCCTATTTTAATGCATGTAATTTATAATATATTTGTATTTTTAACTACATACTTAACATGAACATAGTAAGAAAAAGGGTAGTTCATCATACTTGGTGTACTACTCTTTTTTATAAATAATACCAGAAGTATGTTGCGTTAATTTGTGCAGGAATAAGAGTAGTCAAAGGGGAATATTTAAAGCATAAAAAGTTATAAATAAATTGTATAGATTCTGAGTCCTAAAAAATTGTAAGGTTTATACAACATAGAAAAGGAGGGAACAATTTAGGTAAAATAATCTAATTTAGAACAGTTATTGTTGAACATTATTTTATTAAAGTATAATAGTGAGATGGTTATTTTTATATAATACAGATAGTTCTTTTTAATTGCCAAATAGAAAGTAGGAGTAGCGTGAAAATTGGATATATAAAGAACATAATGAACGATCCAGCGCCTAATAAATTGATAAACAGAATGGAACAGGAAGGTGCAGATAAAATTATTATAGAAGTCTCCACTAACCATGAGGACTATCAAAAAATGCTGATTGAAAGCATTCAAAATATGAAAGAAAAAGATATCTTGCTCATTAAAGCATTTGATGATTTAGGAGAAAGTGTGGTCGATATAATAAATATTGTAAAGAAATTAGATGAAAAAGACATAGGTCTGCAAGTGTTAGATAATCCAAATACTTATGATGTGAATGATTGGAATGTGCAAACTATATTAAGAAAACAGTTATTATTTATCCTTAATTGGGTCGAAGGTAAAGAACGCAATGATATTAGAATGAGACAGGCGAAAGGAATTGAAAGGTTTAAGGCTTTAAAAGAGAAAAAAGGTACAGGTAGACCAAAAAAGTACTCACAATATGCAAAAGATCCAAATGACCGAGAAATTTATTATGCAGTAGTAGATATGCTTGAAAATAATGTAGCAATAAAAAGAATAGCTGAAACATTAAATATATCAAGAAATACCATATATACAATCAAAGAAGAGTTACAAAAGCACACCAATGAAAACTCACAGTAAAAAAGGTTCCATTTTTATTGGTGTGCAAAAGTTATTGGACTGTGTTTTAATTTCTTTCTATTACTCCTTATCTCTTCTAGTAGGACATAAGACACTACATATAAAATCTCCACGAAAACGGAAGGAAAATTGCTGTTTGGATAGAATCATACATAACAGGATCACTTCCAACATAAAACGCTTAACAGCCTTTACAAATAGAGATTGAAGAAGCGTATTTTGTTTATAATAAATTAGTAACAAGGATACTTGTAAAAAAGTAACTAATTTACTAAAATGAAAGTATATTAATTACTAGTTCGTATATACATAAAAACCCTGGGAGGTAGGAGCATGGCAAGGAATATTAACCAGTCTCTAAGTGAATTATTTTCTAATTTTGATAAACGGGCTAGAGTAATTACGATAGCAAATTTTAAAGGTGGGGTAGGCAAAAGTACATTAAATTCTATCTTAGGGTATATAGCAACAGAAAAATATGGTTTAAAAGTACTTCAAATAGATAGTGATCCACAATGCAATTTAACTCAAAAAATGTATCGGACATTTAAAAAACCGTTAAAAAAAGCTGAAAAGACCTTTTTAGATGGGATAAAAGCCGAGGATTTAAGTCAAAGCATAACGAGTATGACTAATAAGCTTGATTTAATAGAAGGCGCATGGGAAATGGCATTATTAACGGAGCATTTAAGTAAATATCCTAAAGATGCTAATGCTGATTATGAATTATATAATTACTTAATTAAACCATTAAGAACGGATTATGATCTAATTTTGTTAGATGTAATTCCTACTACTACTGCTTTTACAAATAATTGTATCTGTGCAAGTGATTATGTTTTGATGCCTACACAAACAGAAGAAGATGCCTATAATAATACTAAAACTTTTATTGACTACCTTGTAACTATGAAGCAGCAGCGAAACGAGAGATTAGAATTAATAGGAATAGTCCCGTACTTAGTTGAAAGAGATATGGTTGATAGAAAAATACTAGAAAAATACCAAACTGAATTTCCAGAGATAACATTTAATAACCTGATTAAGAGTTCAGCAAGGGTTAAGACCTGGGGATTAGATGGAATTACAGAAGATAAAACCCATGATAAAAAAACATTAAAAATGTATGATTTAGTCTTTCAAGAAATGATAAAACGAATGGCAGGTATAGAGACAATTACTGTATAATTTAGTACTAAAAATGATAAAGGTGGGTTAAGGAATGGGATTTTTAGATAGCAGAAAAGATGCAAATACAAATGTACCGTTTTCAAAAAAATCAAAAGCTGAGGAAACTAAAGTAGTTAAAATAAGGTCTGATCTTCACTATAAGCTTAATCTTTACAAAGCAAAAAAGGGAAATGGTATTACTATTACTGATTTAATAAATCAAGCGGTTACGGAATTTCTAAAAAATAATAGTGACATTCAAGAAACTATAAAAGATGAATAAAAGGAGGAGTGCCCATGAAAAAGTTTTTCATGGGAGCAATTGCATTAACCACTGTTTTAAGCTTAAGTTTACCAATTGTTGAAAAAACAAAAGCTGATGAACTACCAAAAGCTAAGTGTGAAATGACAATTACAGATAAAAATGACCAGGCACATTGGGTAACTCCTGAAGGAGTTTGTAAAGATATTATTTATGGATACTATGAAAAAAACGTAGACACTTTTTTAATTACTGGTCTTAGAGTAGCTGTAGTTTCTCATAGTGGTCAAACGTTTGTTATTTCAACACCTAATTCTTCTAAATACGTAGAAGCAGATTTGACAGTGTATACAAAGAGAACTTCAACAAGCAAGCCATCAACAGGAACAAGTAAGCCAACAACTAACGTAAGTAAAAAAGCTTTTAAAGTAAATGTCATTAAAAATAAATCCGCAGTTCACACTAGTAATAGTGGTAAATCCAAAACGATTAAAACGCTAAATACTAATACTATTGTAGAAGTAGTTCAAACAAAGGGTAGTTGGTACAAAATCAAAAATGGTTCAGGATATGGATGGATCTACAATAAATATGTTTCGAAAAATTTAAAACCAATAACTCTTTATAAAGTAAGGGTAACTAAAAACAAATCCGCAGTTCACACTAGTAATAGTGGTAAATCCAAAACGATTAAAACTGTAAACACCAATACTATTGTAGAAGTAGTTCAAACAAAGGGTAGTTGGTACAAAATCAAAAATGGTTCAGGATATGGATGGATTTACAATAAATATGTTTCGGAAAATTTAAAACTACAAACTCTTTATAAAGTAAGGGTAACTAAAAACAAATCCGCAGTTCACACTAGTAATAGTGGTAAATCTAAAACGATTAAAACTCTAAATACTAATACTATTGTAGAAGTAGTTCAAGCAAGTGGTAGTTGGTATAAAATCAAAAATGGTTTAGGATATGCATGGATTTACAATAAATATGTAAAAAGAGCATAGCCTTGGCTTATGTGCCAGGGATATACTTTAAAACTCGGTATAAAAAATTTAAAATGATTTACCGATTTAATGGTTTTTCTGTTTTCTGGGTTTGACGAATAGTAAAAAGGTATTTTTCCTATAGAAAATCAAATTTCAACACAAGAATAAGCTGAAAATCCAATTTTCGAGATTTTACAAAGTGAATTAGATTGATTAAGATTTAATTGTGTTGAACGACACAACTTCCTTTTTACGTTGCTTTTATAGCACCTCTTTTTTTAGAAATGCGAGAAAAAAGGGTGTTTTTATTACTATGATAAAATACAGTTTTTTATATACAAATACTCGCCAATTCCACTTCAATTAAATAATTTCCTAATAGGAGAAAATACTCATTTCTGAAAAAACGGTTAAAAAAAGGACCTTAAATACATTTAATGAGATGTAAAGTAAATTATATTGACAAAAAATAAAAAGAACAAGATTTTTTTATCCTGTTCTTTTTTATAAAATTTATTTACCAAACTTAACGTATTCTTGTTCCAGTAATGTGAAATTACTCGACAACTTTACAAAAAAATCTTTCTTTTTTACAACTACGTCATCATATAACCTACGTGCTTTATCTTTAATTTCTTCTTGATCTCGAATAACTGCTCGGTATTCTTCCTCTAATAGATCTACGTACTTTTCATCAATTTCTTTTTCTTTCTCAAAATCCAAGTACTTGATTTCTGTCTGAAGAATTGGGAACATACAATTTAACTTGATAACTGCCAAGTTCTTCCCGTTTTTCCCTTCAAGTTTATGAATGGTATGATTTTTTACTCTATCGTACTTTTTCGGCTTGTATGATGATAGAGGTGCGAAATACTGATGTATACCAAATGTAAGGATAACACCTACATAAGGTCGTTTCCTGTCCTCATAGTCATTTACCAAAAGGGTGGGATCCACGCTGCGTAAAAAATCAATGTATGCATCTGTAATACGATAAAACTTAAGTTTGTCCATATTATCCAAAATTTTCCCCTTCTCCCTACAAAAAAAAGGCAGTGAATTTCACTACCTTTTTCCGTCCATTTTTATGGTTTTGGAAACCAACTTTAAGCCTCGACACTTAATGGCGGCGAAACGCCAACTTTAAACCTCACACTTAATGGTGGTGAAACACCAACTTTAAACCTCGCACTTCTGGCGGCGAAACGCCAAACGAGTAACTGTAAGTTACCTTATCAACTGTAAGTTACCTTATCTATAGTTTTATTATATTCCGGAGCTTTTATTCCGTCAACCCTTAACCAAAAATTGGTCTATATATCAAGTTTTTTATCAGTAATTTCCTTTATTTTTTTGATTTAAACGTCGTATTTTTAAGTTATTTGGGAAAAATACTAAATGTTCTCGAGTTCAATATTAAAAAATGTGAAATTAATTAATGATTTTTCCTTAGGCTTATTCTAGGGGTAACGGATCTTACTTCGAGAAAATCTGCAACTTTTCATTTTTTTAATGTTTCAATGTAACCCATTAACGTTTTCACATTTTCTTTTGATTTACTTTTATTTTCTTCTTTTTGTCTTACGAATCAATGGTAAGGCAAAAGAGGAAAAATCAGCTATTAAAAGAAAAAGTGAATCTACCTGTTAAAGATCAGACTTATTTTTTCACTATTTTTGTTCTTTAGTCTTTTTGTAGGTTTTCGATTCATACATTCGTAAAGAAAAGAACAGGAACTTACTTGTCCTTTTTATGTAGTAAGGGATGGGAGTTTACCAAATGAAACTAAATGAAAAGAAATACTCTTAAATGATATTAAAGTCCGAAGTGAGGGAACATCAACCATAATCACCTTCCTATGTTCGTTCCAGTGGCTAAAGCAACATTCTATGGCATAATGCTATAGTGTGGGAATCACTTTAGCATTATCACTCGGTAAACTAAATAAGCTAGCTCCGATGAATAACACCAATCGAGACCCTTTCTTAATTTGGTTTCGTGAGTGGTAATAAATTTTAACGCTTTCTTAACGAGTTTGATAAGGCAAGACCTCTTTCTTTCGCAGATTTTGAGAGGTCATTCCTTTGACTACGAAAATATTATATCATCTAATCTAGTAATAAAGACCCCTATCGTTACCATTTGGTACATTTTTGGTGAATTTTTTGAACAGGACACTAAGTACCACCACCGCCTGTAAAGCAACCGACAATTTCCCTTACAGGGTGTTGAGCTTTATCTATATCTAAATCCCTGGCTAAAGCTCTTAAATTGGCCTTAAATATTACGATGTGTAGTTATCGAGCTGTTAGAATGAAGAGTATTCATAGAATGCTGCTCTTTTTTGTATATTAGTAACTAATATAATAGTAACAAAGGTATCAAAGTTGTTATAGAAGAAGAGCGTAAAATGAAATATCAAAGAACTATCAAACTAAAAATACAAGATGCTATTGAATATCAACAAAAAGATTATTAGAAGTGAAGAATACGACTTTTTTATACAGGAAATGATAACCGAAAAGGAAATGGACTACATGGGGTAGCGTCAGGAAAATGCGGATTTACAACGCTAAGCACATTTTCAAGACGATTCCCCAATTTTTAACAACGTTAAGAAAAGGTCAATGGTCTTAAAGAATCTAACGAGACCATTTTCTCGGAATTAAAATGATATTCTCCTAGCAAATTAATATGTTCCCAACCTAGAGGCGACATATGGTGCAATAATTCTTCATTAAAACTACCAGATTGTTTTTGATATTCAACTGCTTTGGTTAGATGTAGGGTATTCCAGATACTAATGGCATTGATAATTATGTTTAAGGCACTGGCCCTTTGCAATTGATGTTGTATCGTTCGTTCCCTAAGCTCACCTTGTTTTCCGAAGAAAATAGCTCTTGCCAGCCCATTCATGGCTTCCCCTTTATTCAATCCTCTTTGTATTTTTCTTCTTAGCGATTCATCCGATATATAATTCAAAATAAAAATCGTTTTTTCTATTCGGCCCATCTCACGTAAGGCTGTAGCTAAGCTGTTTTGTCTTGAATAGGAACCTAGTTTCCCCATAATAAGGGATGCTGAGACTGTTCCTTCTCTTATTGAATGGGCTAATCGTAAAACATCCTCATAATTTTCTCCAATGACCTTTGTATTTATTTGTCCACGTAAAATAGCTTCTAGTTTTGGATACTCACTTGCTTTATCTATCGTAAATAATTTTGAGTCCGATATATCTCTTATTCTTGGAGCAAATTTAAATCCTAATAAGTGGGTCAATCCGAATATTTGGTCTGTGTAACCGGCTGTGTCTGTATAATGCTCTTCTATGTTTAGATCGGTCTCATGGTGCAACAAACCATCTAAAACATGAATGGCATCCCTTGAATTAGTATGAATAATTTTTGTGTAATAAGAAGAAAATTGATCACTTGTAAATCGATAGATGGTGGTTCCCTTTCCTGTTCCGTAATGTGGGTTTGAATCTGCATGTAGTGATGAAACACCTAGCTGCATCCTCATACCATCTGACGAGGATGTTGTACCGTCTCCCCAATAGGAAGGTAATTGTAATTTGTGATGAAAATTTACTAATACGGCTTGGGCCTTATTCATTGCTTCTTCATACATGCGCCATTGAGATACATTGGCTAATTGCTTATATGTAAGTCCGGGTGTTGCTTCAGCCATTTTGCTTAAACCAATATTCATTCCCATTCCTAAAAGGGCAGCCATGATAATGATTGTTTCCTCTTTATCTGGTTTTCGATTATTGGAAGCATGGGTGAATTGCTCATGAAACCCTGTTATATGAGCAACATCCATGAGTAAATCAGTTAATTTTATTCTTGGCAGTATTTGATAAAGGCTTGCACTAAACTTTTTTGCTTCTTCTGGAACATCTTTTTCTAAGCGTGCAAGTGATAGCTTTCCTTTTTCAAGAGAAACCCCGTCTAACTTGTTGGAATTGGCAGCTAACCACTTTAACCTTTCGTTAAGGCTTCTGGATCTTTCCGTCATATAATCTTCGAATGATAAACTAACTGATAATCTCGTATTCTCCTTCGTTTGGTTCCATGTATCTTCTGAAAATAAATATTCCTCAAAATCTCTATATTGTCTGCTACCAACAATGGAAACATCTCCTGCCCGAACATGCTCCCGAAGTTCCGTTAAAACAGCCATTTCATAGTAATGACGGTTGATTGTTGTACCATCATCCTCGTATAAATGCTTTTTCCATCGTTTTGAAATAAAATCCACCGGTGAGTTTTCAGGTACTTTTCGCTTCCCAGATTCGTTCATTCCTCGGATAATCTCTACAGCTTGTAAAAGTGGCTCATTTGCCTTTGTAGATTGAAATTCCAATACTCTTAATAACGTGGGTGTATATTTTCTAAGTGAATAGAATCGTTTTTGTAATAAGTCTAAATAATCATAATCAGCAGGACGTGCAAGCTCTTGAGCTTCTTCCACCGAAGAAACAAAAGAATTCCATTCAATAATCGATTCTAGAACTTCAAAAACGTCTAACTTTTCCTGTTTTGCTTTGATTAAAGCCTGTCCGATGTTCGTAAAGTGTATAACCTTCTCATTTAGCTTTTTACCGTTTTGTTTCTGGATTTCTTCCTGTGCCTTACGACCTTTTGATAATAGACTGAGTATTTGTCTGTCATGAATTTCAAATGCTTTATCCGTTAACTCCTGAGTAAGATATAATAAATAGACGGTTAATATTGAATATCGTTTGCTTTCTTGAAAGTCACGGAATGCATAAGGTTCATATCTTGAACCTAAGCGAGATAGCTGTAACAAGCGATTGCGATGTAAATGACTAATTTGTACC
>Ga0224731_1129_pt1 | contig 11344 bp, 10 predicted proteins | sample IA1ulk_2_FD_161639 | JGI IMG/M metagenome (GOLD analysis project Ga0224731, IMG submission 161639) | Enriched cells from agricultural soil in Iowa, United States - IA12soil_GW_FP2(bulk) | ecosystem: Environmental > Terrestrial > Soil > Agricultural land | place: USA: Iowa | collected 2017-05-08 | reverse complement strand
GATGATTGTTAATAAAGTAAAGAAAAAAATGAAAAAACAAAATAATCATTCCGCTACATCATAATGAACGAGATCTTTAGATAGGAGAAGGTCTCGTTCTTTATTTGTCTTTGAACAAACGAGAATCACAAGGATATTTTCTCCTCTACGTGAATATAACAAATTAAATAGTCTATAGGAAGAAGGTGCCTAATATGTTACAAAAATTATGCATCCTCTCTTTTATTTTGCTTTTCTTGTCATTTGTCGTTTGGCTCTACACACATCTTTCCCCTGAATATGGGAACATTTCTTCCTCAACATCCTTTAAGCATCTCACTATATGGAGCAATATCGGTACGGGTGCTTTTCTTGTCACTACAGTAGTACTGATATTCGTCCTAATCATACGAAAAAGGACCTTTTAAATAAGGGAAATATGGACGGAATATATATACTTACAGATGCAATTGGTAAAAGAAGATAAAAGAGAGAGAATAGAGAGGTCTTCATTAAATAAATCAAAAAAATTTCAGTAATATACAGAAAAGTTTGATAAAATACAATTATAAAAATAACCTATTTCCATTTTTATAAGGAGGCTAGCGACAATGTTCATCAATCCAATCGTTTCTTATTCATTTCAATAAAATTTGAAATGAAAGAGGGATGAAAAATTGAATAAAGAATCTATGAAAACCTTCTATTTACTATGGGTAACACAAGGACTTTCCGCCTTAGGGAGCTCATTATCATACTTCACCATAGTAGTTTGGTTTTCTAGTGTTGTTTTTGCTGAGCATCAAAACGCAGAACTTACGTTAGCACTAACCATTTTATCCTTGGTCTTTACTTTGCCACAAATCATCGCTTCACCGATTGCTGGAATTCTTGTTGATAAAATAAGTAGAAAACGTATTTTATGGAGTGCTGATGCAATTCAGGGTGCTATCACCCTTATTATTGCATATATAGCATACTCAGAAAGTCATCAATACTGGAGTATACTAATATTACTTTGTGTTATAGCCTTAGTCAGTGTTTTTCACAATCTAGCATTTTAATGTCTCCTATATCATGATTGTACCAACAGAGAAATTACCAAGAGCAAATGCATTGATGCAGACACTATGGACGTTAACATCAGCTATTGGTCCCGCTCTTTCGGCCCTTTTAATAAGTAAATGGGGTATATCGACCCTTTTCCTTATTGACGCAGTTACATTTATCATCAGTTCGATAAGTATTTTATTTATTAACATTCCTTCACCAAAGAAAAAATCCAACTTCGCAAAAAAGGAAAAAAATAGGCGGATGTTTTCAAACGAGATTAGGACGGGATGGAAATATTTAAAATTTCCACCCCTCTTATGGTTATTAGGGTTACAATTAATCGCTAATTTTGCGTTCTCTACAGATGTATTAATTCCAGTCGTAGTTAAACATTCTACTGACTGGCTAAAATGGGGATGGAATTTTGAATCTTCCTTTGCATTTATTGACACATTAGGATTTATTGGAGGTACATTAGGCGGGTTTTTAGCTGCATACATTGGTGTTTTTACTAAAAAGAGAGCATTAGGAGTATTGATACCTTATATAGGGATTAGTTTAGCATTGCTCGCTTTTGGAAGCTCAAAGGCATTGATAAATGGAGGTATATTTTATTTTGTTAGAATGTTTTTAACAACTATTGCTCATACACATATCTCTACCATTTGGCAAATGACAATACCCCCATCAACTCAAGGGCGGGTATTTGGTTTAACAAGATTTATCATAAGCGCATTGTTGCCATTACAACTTTCGATGGTAGGTTTCATTAGCTCGTTAACTTCTCCAATCGTCATCTATTTAGTATTGGGAGGAGCGCTGTTAGTTTATACTATCTTTCTATTTTTTTATCATCCGTTTTTTGCACTTGGTAATATACACAAGGATCATTCATACGATCCAACAAATATAAATGGTTAAGTGATGAGACCTAAATGAGGTTCGTTTGGGTCTCTTTAAAATCTAAATTGCCCACAGTATATTTAATAGAACAAAGGAGAAATTAAGAGTATCGTTTATTTTAATGAATAGATTGAGGTAACTATGAATTACATTTGGGAGTCATTAGCAATTTTATTTACCGGTGTTTGCTTAATAAGGATTGCAGGAAAAAAAACCGTGGCACAAATGTCTGGATTGGAGGTTATAACGATTTTAACTATAGCATCCACAACTGGCCACGCTATTTCAGAACAAGGCTTGCTAAAAACCATTATAGCCCTGTGTGCTCTCGTAGCACTACTTATGATCATTCAATTTCTAGCAATAAAATACAATCTTGTGAAAAAAATATTTATAGGGAAGGCAACACCAGTTATCCAAAACGGCCAAATTATAAACCAAAATCTAAAACGCCTCCGCATATCTGTTGATCAGTTAGAGGCAAGGCTACGCGAAAACGGAATTCCTTCTGTCAGTGATGTGAAGACTGCGAGCTTTGAAGTTACAGGAGAATTTGGGTATGAGTTAATGAATGAGGCAAAAGCCGTTACACTTGGAGACCTTGATAAAAAAATAGAGAATTTAAAATCAGATATACTCCAACAGCTAAGTATAATGGATCAAAATACTGCTATGAGCACTGTTCAAGATCACCGTAAAATGCAGCAGGATTAGATTCATAACCAGTTTTGGACCAATATTGTTTCAATATATGTAATGAAAAAGCAAGCAGCTAATTCCAAAGCGTTTGCTTTTTTTGTAGTAAACTTACTTTTCTCCTGGCATTTTCATTCCACCACTTATTCGCTCTCAAATGCCAATTATCAAAGTGTTGGATTGGTTCCTATTACTACTGTAGCATCTAGTTCCATGTTTCTTACTACTTTCGTGGACAATCCAGCATTAGTAAATATCTCAAAAGTTTGTGGTGCCTGCATTTCACTAGTCTCTATCAATAAATGTCCTCCAGAAGCAAGCCAAATCGGTGCTTCTTCTACCACTCTTCGTAATACATGTAAACCATCCTCTCCACCGTCTAGAGCCAAGTTTGGTTCATAAAGACGCGCCTCTGAGGGAAGCAGTTCTATTGCCTTTGTTGGAACATAGGGTACATTGGCAACTAAGATATTAACATTCCCCTTAATCGATGGAGGAAGAGCTTCATACAAGTCACCTTCTGAAACATATCCCCCCAATTTAGATACATTTCTTCTTGCATATTCGGTAGCAATGGGGTCGATGTCCGAACAATATAATGAGATTTCTCGTAACTCAGATGCAAGAGCAGCACCTATTGCTCCCGAACCGCAACAAAGATCTACAACAATATCACCAGAACATGCCAAGTCTACTGCCTTACTTACAAGAAATTTCGTGCGTTGCCGTGGAATAAAAACTCCCTCTTCCAATATAATCCGCAGTCCACAGAAATGTGCCCATCCAACTACATATTCAAGTGGCAAACCAGCTACTCGTTTTTCTACCTTTTTTATGAGGTCCTCTTTACAATTTGCCTCTGAAATAAGTAACTGGGCTTCATCTTCTGCGAAAACACAACCGGCATCACGGAGCTTAGTTACAATAGATTTCACATCCAAAAAGCTATTTATCTTTCTACCTATTCCAATCACCCTTTTATTTTAGTTAATATTTTTTAATTCGATAAAAAAGAAGAATATCCTTTAAAAACACCTAACTAATCTTTTTGTATAAGAACCACTGTCCAAGTCCGGTTGTGCTTATCGTAGACCATTATTTAAAGGATATCCATTTTCCGAAGTGATAAAAAAACCAGTCCATATAAGAACTGGGTTTCTAATAACTTTTATTTAATACGATATTATTTCCGAGAAATTTATGTATTGAGCTTTTTAATGATGTAAAAGAGTAATAACTGAATTGGGATCCTTCATCCGTTGTGACGATGAAGGATTCTTTTTAAAATTTGTAGGTTTTTTCTTTAAAATCAGTCAATTTATTTTTTGTAAATATGCCTGAACCGAGCTTCCTCCTAAATGTAAAAAATACACACAAAAAAAGACTTTTGTTTTAGCTAAGGCCCTTTTCCATCAACAATCAGCTTGCTTATGCCATGCGGGGGCTAATCTTGCACCCCCAGCCAACTTTCTACCTCAATACAAGGTTAATAGTATCAATGTAAATTCTCAGTTCCGATAAACGCAGCTGGTTCTTCCATTAACACCCTCCGTACCTCAAAAAGCAAAGAGCTACTGAAGCAACAACTTCTTAGCGTCAATTCGATTCCCTCGTAATAAGTATCAGTTTCTCATCCATCATATTAGTATTTCAATGGTTGTTCCTCTACCAATTTCACTTTCTAGGGTGATTTGACCTTCGTGAGCTTCGATTATGTCATTTGCAATGGCCATGCCAAGCCCTGATCCCTTATGAGCAGCCCCTGTATTTGTACCGCGATAATAACGATCAAAAATCCTTTCCAGCTCCTCCTTCTTAATCCCCTTACCATCATCCTTAATCAAAATATGTATATGTTCTTTCCTTTCAATACTCACTTCTACCTTCACATCGACATCGTTATGAACAAGCGCATTATAAATTAAATTATTGATGGCTCGTCGAAAAAGAATTTCATCAACTTCTGCTATTATGTTCTCTTGGTTTACATGAAACTGGATATTGCGGTCAGCATATTTTGGGTCATTCAATAAATCAATCACAATCTTTCGCAACAAGGTGACAATATTTACTTCTTTTTTCTTTAACGATAGCTCTTTATTCTTTAATCTGGTGGATAAATTTAAATCTTCCATTACTTCTTTAATATAAAGGGACTTCGCCTCGATAATCCCTGCGTATTCCCTTATTTCCTCAAGGGTAAAGTCATAATCCGGATTCTTGATCATTTCTGCATAGCCCTGAATCGAGGACAGCGGGGTTTTAATATCATGTGAAATATTAGCAATCCATTCCTCCTTCATCGAATCTAACTTTGCTCTTTCTTTTTCGCTCAACTTTAATTGATCAGATAAATAATTTAAATTATAGAATACATTCTTATATAACCCTGTTGATTCAGTATGGTGATTGAATTCATGATTGGCCAACTTTTTTATACCGTCAATGAGCGTATGTAATGGCTGGGTAAGTCTTTTGCTAAAAAGGTAGCCGACCATTAATGCGATTATGATATCTATTAGAAAAATAACCATTCCTATTTTAATTACTTTTAAAATATCTCGATTATCGTAGGAGAAAAATTGCCGATTTAAATTCCGATTTTCAATACCAATCAAATAGCTGTACTGACGGCCTTTTCCCTTCTTTTCCCCAACATAAACGACTGTATCGGCATTAACCTCTTTATACTTATACATTTGAATCATATCTGCTGGGTTATATTTTTTCTTACTATTCGCCGGAGCCCGAAAGCTGTATACCACTTTTCCATTTTCATCTAAAATTTGGATCCAAGCGTTCTTTTCCTCTAATTTTTTTTGCCCTTTTTCAGAAATTGTTACATCATGATGATTTGTGATAATTTCTGTTTGGAACTTTCTCGTGAATTGTTCCGGGGATATTTCACGATTTTGAAAAATTGGGACATTCAAAGCAGATTGAGCCACAAGCATGGCAATTCCAAGGATGAGATTGATGAAAATAATTAAGACAACAACCAATACAACAGATAATAAATATCTTCCCGTCAGCTTCCATTTCATAAACTATTCATCCTCTATAACCAGCTTATACCCTAACCCTTTGACAGTCATCAGATAGTGAGGATGAGAAGGCTGTTCTTCAATTTTTTCCCGCAGTCTGCGGATATGGACCATGACTGTATTATCCATGCCGAAGAAATCCTCCCCCCAAACAGTATCGTAAAGCTGTTCTTTACTGATTACCTTGTTCTTATTTTGGAGGAAAACCTTCATTAGCCCAAGTTCCTTTGGCTTCAATTCAATCACTTGCCCGTTCTTTTTCAACTGTGCCTTTTCTTCGTTTAATTCAAAGGGACCTCCCTTGATGTTTGCCTCTATCAATGATTCAGACTGCATGTACTCTGTCCGGCGTAAATGGGCTTTTACACGATAAGCAACCTCTTTGGGGCTAAATGGCTTAGTAATGTAATCATCTCCGCCAATCGCAAAGCCCAATATCTTATCAATTTCCTCAGTTTTTGCCGATAAAAATAGAATGGGTACCTTGGAAATGTTTCTAATTTCTTTACAGACATCATAGCCTTCACCATCCGGCAGCATAATATCTAATATAACAAGATCCGGATGATTATTTTGGAATTGAACAAGTCCTTCTTTTGAAGTAGTTGCTGTTATTACGTTTTCAATTCCTTCTTTTTTTAACACCGTTTTGATTAGTCGTAAAATATCTTCCTCATCATCAATGATTAAAACCTTTTTGTTAATGGACAAGATCATTACCTCCAGATTTGTCTTCTGCCTATTATATTATAGTGAAAAGGAATCCCTTTTCATAAGGATTCCTTTATATTTATTTCCCTAACTTTTCACTTGCCTTTTTTGGGATATCTCCCTTTTTCACTTCTTGATAGGAGGTAACACCTTTTTCATCCTTCACAAATAAAGTTAAATAAGCATTTTCTCGAAGCTGCTTTTGAGCAGTAAATGTTAATATTTTTTGTCGGCCATCCTTGTCAAATGCAGGAAGTTTATATTCATAGCTTACATACTTTACTCCTCTATCATCTTTATCTTCCAGCATCTTTCCTTGGTCAATAATTTGAGTATAATATTGATCTGCTCCCAGCCTATTAAAGTTAACCTTTTGAAGAATAGCCAATCCGCCAACTAGAACAACTGCGATCGCTGCAATAGCCCCTATTAATTTTTTCATTATCTTTTCCTCTTTTCTATTTTATGATTATTTTGTAATAGTTCCTTACTGTTAGGAAATAATAAGCAATGTAAATACAAACATAAATGCCTATACATATGCTGACTGGAATCATCAAATTTGTTTGCATGATTTTAGATAACGTGATTAGGGCCACGATAGAGTGGGCCATACCAGCTAGTAATGGCAAGGCAAAAATAAATAGAATCTGTTTTGAAATTGATTTTTTTACTTCCTTCTTATTCACACCAATTTTGTATAAAATCACATAACGATCTTTATCTAGGGTTGCCTCTGTCAGTTGCTTAAAGTAGATAATGCTTCCGGTGGCAGCTAAGAATACTAATCCTAAAAACCCGCCAATAAAAATGAGTAAACCTGTTGACTCCATTCCTCGAGCATAATCCGAATAAAAACTTGAGAAACTTGCTTCCTTCGGTAACAAAGTTTGTATCTCTTTCGTTAATGTTTTTGCATCATCTTCATTCTTCAGTTCGTAAACTTCCATATCTACAATGTTTGTTCTACTTGCAATTTTAGAAAATAACTCATCACTAATAACAACTGTGATACCGGCCGTAGGGGTATTGAGTACATTATATTTCTTCAACTTTTTAAAGGTAATCTTCTCGCTTTTATCATTCACTTTTAGCGAAATCGTTGCCCCAATATACTTCGGTGAGAAACCCTCGGAATAGCCAGCTTCTAGTGCAGCTGCCTCATTTCCTTTTAATGATAGTGACTCATCTCTTTTTTGCCATTTAGCTAATTGATTAAAGGTTTTATTGCCTATAATGCTGTATTCCATTTCATTTGGTAAGTTATTACTATGGAGATTTGTAATATCGACGTCCATCATTATTGTAGGGACAGCCATGTGATAGACAATTGTATGATTTTTATCCCGTGATATCCGCTCTCTAATCTGCTTGGATACATTCTTGTCTTTTGCAATAAACATCATGCTATTAGGATTTGATGTTTCTGCACTACTACTGTTGTTATAGTAAAAACTATAAGCCGCTCCAACCGCCGTTAATGTAGTTGCACTTAGAACAGCAATAATCGTTAGTGTACGGGCATTTCCCTTTATACGATAGAGTAGCTGCGATGTACTGATTAAATTGATTCCACTCCAAAAATGATGTTTATTTTTTCGTAATACCTTTAATAAATAAACCGTAAGTGTACTAAATAATAAATACGTACCAAGAATCACCGTGACTAAAATCACCAGTAGAGTTATCAAAAACCCCATTTTTCTCCACACTTCTGATTCAAAAATATTTTGAAGTGCAAGCCAGTATCCAACTCCAACTAACAGAACCGAAATCAACGCAGTAATGATAGAAGACTTTGGTTCCTTTTCCCCTTCCTGCTCGGCTTTGAATAACTCAATTAATTTAAAGCGGTATATTAAACGATATCCGTGTATCGAAGTAATTGCTGTAATGATGATGAATACTATAATGGTATTAAGAATTGCTTGAAGCGGAATAGTAAAATTTCCAATCGCGTGGTAACCCATGACCTCCATTAAAATGGAGACAAAAAGCTTTGACAAAATGGAACCAAGGATGATCCCAATCAATAGAGCGATAATCCCCATGATAAAGTTTTCATAAAATAACATCCTGCCGATTTGCTTTTTGCGAACGCCAAGTAAGGAATAGAGTCCGACTTCCTTTTTGCGTTTCTTTATAAAAAACGAATTGGAATACCAGATAAATACAGCTACAAAAATCATTAGCACAATGGAAGCACCATTAAAGACAGAGCTAATTTTATTGGATGATTCAGTTGTTTCCTGTATAGTTTGATCATATTTTAAAGAAACAAAGGTAAAGTAAATGACAATACTGAAAATCATTGAGCCTATATATAAGAAATAATTAGTAAAGTTTTTTCGAATATTTTTTCTGGCGATACTAAATAACGTCATGTTTAATGCCCACCTCCAAGTGAAGCAAGGACATCCATTATTTTTTGAAAGAATTCTTGACGGGAATTTTGCATTTTTTGAATTTGTGCATAGATTCCTCCATCTTTAATAAATAAAATTCGTTTACAGAAGCTTGCTGCAAAGGCATCATGTGTGACCATCATGATCGTTGAGTGATTCAGCTCGTTAAGTGCTGTTAAGCTTTCCAGCAAATCAGTAGCGGATTTTGAATCCAAGGCTCCTGTAGGCTCGTCCGCCAATATGAGGCTCGGTTTTGTCACCATCGCCCTTGAAGCTGCCGTTCTTTGTTTCTGACCCCCAGAGATATGATAGGGATATTTATCAAGTATTTCTTGAATTCCAAACGTATCTGCTATTTCCTTGACACGATTTTCTATTTCTTTTGCCGGCACTTTTGATAATGCCAGTGGCAGCAAGATGTTTTCTTTAACCGTTAAGGTATCTAGCAAATTATAATCCTGAAAAATAAATCCGAGGTTATTACGGCGAAAATCTGATAATTGCTCTTCCTTCATAGTGACAATATTTTGATCGGCGATAATAATTTCTCCTGAAGTTGGCGTATCAATAGTAGATAAGATATTAAGTAATGTGGATTTCCCGGCGCCTGAGGGCCCCATAATGCCGATAAATTCTCCTTCTTTTATCTCCAAATCAATATCTTCCAATGCTTTATACTGATTTCCTTTCGTACCGTATACTTTTTGAATATTTTTTGCACGTAAGATGGTTTTCATTTAAAAGTCCTCCTTAAAAACTACAAATCAGAGTATACTGGTCTAACCTTACATGGTTTTAATCTAAACCTTACATAAACCTTAAAAATATAGGGGCAGTCTGAAAATTGGTTTTTTACCTAAATCTATAAAATAAAAAACCAAGAATATGGTTATCTTGGAATCTTTAGCTTAGTAGAAATTCACCCTAAAATGGACCTTTTTGAAATCCCAATCGCTATGGTATGAATAGAAGAACTTTAGCTAAGTTATTAGGATAAACCCAGTATCCCGTTAAACTAAGAAAGTATATCCAGAGAGAGGTTTTAAATTGAATAGAGACACCCGGGCATTATAAAGGAGGCCTTTTGTATAACGATTCTTCACCATGTTAAGGATTTCTCATACTATATCTGTTATATTTCGGTCTCCATTGTAAATCCCTTACAGAGGACTGGAGGAATAGATTTTTAAAGTTGTAATGATAGAGAAACGTGGTAATACGCATTCGAAGAGTGTTAAAAAGAATGCACTTGTTGTGAGAGATATGGTCAAAAACGGCAATAATTTTTTTATCTATCCATCAAGTTAAGGATTCAGGATTTGAAACAACTACGATATGTTGATGTTAGTGAGGGATATCCTATTCTGCGGTCCGTTTTTGAATCAGAAGCTGCAGTTGGACAGGGAAAAAGAAGTGGCATAATGCTAAAAACCTACCAGGAAACTTTCTGGTAGGTTTTTCCTCATGAAATTTTCAAACAGGATACACTAAATTCACCATTTTTCACACCTTTTTTATTGACAGAGAATAAATGATTGCAATAGGATAGAGAAGTCCAAGAAAAACAATCGGAATTAGGGGGTTTTATGATTGAAAAAACTAACCGTTATATTAGCTCTTGTATTAAGCTTTATGTTCGTGTTAACTGCTTGCGGGACAAACGATAATAGCAAAGCAAATAACGATACAAAAAAGACAAATAATAATCAGTCGGCGGATTTATTGAAAAAAATTAAAGACGACGGCAAACTGGTTATCGGAACAGAAGGGACGTATCCTCCGTTTACTTTCCATGATGATAAAGGAACGTTAACAGGCTTTGATGTGGAGCTTGCTAAAGAAGTGGCAAAGCGGCTTGGCGTAAAGGCAGAATTCAAAGAAACCCAATGGGATGCAATGTTTGCTGGTCTTGATGCGAAGCGTTTTGACATGATTTCAAATGAAGTAGGAATCCGCCCAGACCGTCAAGAAAAATATGATTTCTCTTCTCCTTATATTACATCAGCTGCTGTGTTAATAACTCAGAGCGGTAACAATAAAGTAAAAACATTTGAAGACATTAAAGGATTGAATTCAGCTCAATCATTAACTAGTAACTACGCAGATATTGCGAAAAAGTATGGAGCGAATATCGTCGGTGTAGAAGGCTTCCAACAGGCCGTTGAACTACTCGCTCAAAAACGTGTAGATGTTACCATTAATGATAAAATTTCATACCTAGACTATAAAAAAGCAAAAGCCAGATGCTCCAATTAAGGTTGCGGCAACCAGCAAAGATGCATCACAAAGCGCCTTTATGTTCAGAAAGGACTCTAATACTCTTGTTGATGCGGTAAACAAGGCATTAAAAGATATGATTGATGACGGCACGTACGACAAAATCTCTAAGAAATGGTTTGGTGAAAATGTACTTAAATAGTATTTTTTCTGATCCGGAACGTGTAGCAAAGTTAATGGATATTGCCAAAACCTCCCTCCAACCCATGTTGGAGGGTGCTGTTACGTACACCATTCCATTAACGATTATCTCATTTATCGTGGGATTAATTTTAG
>Ga0224731_1123_pt1 | contig 11765 bp, 9 predicted proteins | sample IA1ulk_2_FD_161639 | JGI IMG/M metagenome (GOLD analysis project Ga0224731, IMG submission 161639) | Enriched cells from agricultural soil in Iowa, United States - IA12soil_GW_FP2(bulk) | ecosystem: Environmental > Terrestrial > Soil > Agricultural land | place: USA: Iowa | collected 2017-05-08 | reverse complement strand
CCGATCGGTCCCGCAGCTTGATATTGCTTGCTTTCAAGTCCACCATGAGATTGTTGTAGGTCTTGCCCAGCTTCACCATCGTACAGGTGGTCAGCATGTTCAGGACCATTTTCTGTGCAGTCCCCGCTTTTAATCTGGTTGATCCCATGATCACTTCCGGCCCTACGACAGGTGCTATGCATACGTCGCAGACGTGCTCCACTTTGGAATTTTTGTTATTGACGACGCCGATCGTAGCGGCTCCGATTTCCCCTGCCTTCTTCAAGGCAGCGATGACGAATGTCGCGCTTCCGCTGGCGCTGATGCCGATAACCGCATCCTTGTCAGTCACGCCGCACCTTTCAATTAAAGCGACCCCCTCCTCAGCATTGTCTTCATAACCCTCAACAGCAGTTCTCAGTGCTCCGTCTCCTCCGGCAATATGTCCTTGTACCAGCAAGGGATCCACGCCGAACGTGGGAGGACATTCCGAAGCGTCCAGCACACCGAGCCTGCCGGAAGATCCAGCCCCAACGTAAAACATTCTTCCACCATTCTTCAGCACATGATGGAGTGTGTCCACCGCCCTTACAATTTGCGGTATCTCTGCAGCGACTGCAGCCGGAACCTTGGAATCCTGTTCATTCATCAGGCGAACCATCTCTTCGGTTGAACATTCATCTATACTCAATGTTTTATCGTTGATCCCTTCTGTCGTTAACCCCGCCAGATACTCATCCATAGCCATCCCCCTATCCGTGTTGACTTCTATTTCTTGATTTCATAATAACGATAAATTTCATTCCGGTCAACGGTTTTTGAAATAATATTTTATTTCGGAAGTAATAATATTCTTTTATGGTAATTGTAAAAAAGTGCAGGCTGCTCCTGTTTGGGGGCTGCTCCTGTTTGGCCGGTCTCGCTTTCTTGTTTTGTGCTTCGCACAAAGCCAAAGGCGCTCGACCCTCCAAACACTCGCTGCTGTAAGGGGTGGGCAATGCTGCTGTACAATCGCTTTGCTCTGTACAGAAAAACATAAGGCAGTGAGTATTAACTCACTGCCTGGCAACACTACGCTGCTTTAGGTTCAGCAGTAACCACTACCCCGTCCTTTCCTCATACTGAGTGAATACAACACATACGCTCCTAGGTCCGTGAAATAAAATTTCACTATAGAAAAAGCCCCTTTCTCTATTAGAAAGGAGCCCTTCGCATCTTAGATTAAAGAAGATTACACGCCTTGCGAATACACTTCGAGGTTAGAAATGAGATATACAGAAATATACAGTCACCGTATACGCTGTTCTTCGACCTCCTTCATTTGAACAACGTTACCCTCATATTTTCGAATGACGAAGCGGAAAGGTCCGGGATACTGCTTGTAGTTCGGGATCGAGACGTAGGTGCCTTTTCCCGACTGATATTCCTGAACCAAGGGATGACTTTGTCCCGCCGCATCGGTAAAAGTATCCTTCAGTTCGAAGTATCCGTCTTCTATCGGTTGTTTCGATCCGTACAGCAGGCGCAGTCCCAAGGTTTGCTCAGAGCTTTTCTCCGCCACTTGCTCGATCAATATCTCGGCATCCGGGGAGTCGCTTATTGTCCCCTTGTCCGGATCGACGGTAATCTCCACCTCATGGTCGGGTTGAAAGCTCGCATAATAAAAGTTCAGCCATAGTTCCCGATGCTCTGAGTAGTAGCTGCTCGTCAGGTAAATCGTTCCTCCATTAGGTGTCAGCTGCGTTCGATCATACCTGAGCATGGTATTGAAATCCAAGCGCTGCCTTGAGCTGATTTGTTTGGAGACGAGCTCCAATGTAGCCTCTATCTTGTCCATCTCTGTGCCGGTATCGCTCTCGTAATTGAATTCGAGGTCCGTGCGCAAGGGACTCTGCACCATTTTAGTAAAGGTGACCTGCTGTTCGCCCTGATTGATTTCGACATGGATCGGCCGCTCCTCCAAATCCGCTGCATGCGAACTCCGTTGAAGGGTAACTGGGGCCACAAGCGTTTCGGTTCTAGTCTGTTCCTTGCTTCCCTCAGGTTTCAGCTGTGACCACGTCGTTTCAATCTGGAAACTCACCGGCAGCTGTCCGGGCGTATCGAAATCAAAAACCATCACGCCCTGAGTCAGAGGCTGATCCTTCGGCAGCTTGGCATAGACGTCCCAAGTGAAGGTTCCTTGCAGTGCTCTTCCCTGCCCGTCGAGGAGCTTCGGAGGATGGTTATAGCTCAGGCGTAAAGGGAGGTTCCCATTCCCGTTCTCTGCGGAGTAGAACATAATGATTCTGCGGCTGTCTGCTGCGATTCCTTCGATTTTGAGCGTATATCCTCCTGCGTTTACGGATTGGTTCAGCTCATGGTAGAGCCCATGTTCGGCGGCTTGCTTGACCATCTGCAGAAAATTATCGGGTTCCTGAAAAATGCGTTCTGTATAGGAGGGAAGCTGATTTTGACTCCATTCCTGTTCCTTGGCAGGCGTCAGATGCAGCATACGACTGCCCGCAGCGCTTGCCCCGCCTACCACAACAACCGCCAAGATCGCAGCGGTGATCCGTAACCTTTTTGCGGTCCGGTGCTTGGACAAGCGGCGCGCCCGTTCGGTGGAGGCTTTTCGGACGCCTTGCCAGAGTACCTCGTCCAGCCTTTGATCCGATACTTTTCCTGTTTCCCGCCGCATTTCCTGCCACTCGTGCTCCAGCATCCATTCCTCATGATTGTTGGTCATATCGAAGTTCACCTCCGTAATTTATTTTGCCGCGAAGCTGTTTCAAACCTTGATGCAGCCACGTCTTGACCGTTCCTTCGGCCTTCCCGAGGGCCTTGGCAATATCCGGTATAGTCATATCGTTGTAGTATCTAAGGATAATCACGTGCCGGTACTTCGGCTTGAGACGATTCAGCGCATTCTCCATATCGAGCTTTGCTACGCTTACCATCTCAGGGCTGTTTCGATACGCTTGCTCCATCACGATCGGTGGCCTGCGTTTTCGCCGCCTGATTTCTTCGATGCAGCAGCGGATCAAGATGCGGATAAGCCAGGGCAGCATAGCTGCCGGATCTTTCAGCGTATGGCACTTCAACCACCCTTTATAAGCTCCTTCCTGAAGCATATCTAGCGCATCGGATTCGTTGTGCATGTAGCTGTATGCAATGCCGTAGAGCTTGCGCTTATGAATGGATAAAAAGCTGAAAAAAGCTTCTTCGTCTCCTGCGCAAGCGGCTGCGGCCAGCTCTTGTTCTGTCATGATGCCCTCCCTGGAACCATTTTTGTTGATCTGACTTATAGACGGGAGGTTGTCCTCCAAACGTTTTATTTTTTTCGGTCCAGTGCTAAAAACGAAACAACAAACAGACCCTAGTCTATAAAAACGCAAAAAAGCCGCCATACCGGCGGCCCTCATTTAAGTATAGTCAATTATTCACGCGTTTTTTTCAACCGACCGTGATCGCTGCAACGTGTTCCAATCGAAATCACGTTCGCCGCTGATCGTTCACCGCCCGCAGCAGGGTATGGCGGTTCGGACGGATCTGGTCGGCCTCCGCGAGGCTCCGCTTCAGCAGCTCCGGATCGATGTCCAGCTCCTGAATGGAAGCAGGGCCGCCTACCTTGCGCAGCCAGGCCCGCAGCGTATCCGGTGACGGCACCTTGGCCAGCTCCGCGCGGACGCGCTCCAACTGCTCCTCCGCAACCGGCAGGGAATTTTCCGCGTCCAGCCGGTGGTACAGCTGCGAAATTTCCGCGCAGGCGACGCCTACCTTGGCGCCGTGCAGTACCGCCCTTCTGCCTTCACGCAAAAATTCCATTTCCCAATAATGGGACAAATGATGCTCCGCTCCGGAAGCCGGGTGCGACTGGCCGAACAGCAGCATGGCAAAACCGGACTCGATCAGGGCCTGTGTCAGCACCCGAATTCCTTCCGGCGTGCGGTCCGCGATCGCGTCGATGTGATCCACACACTGCTGCAGCGCTTTGGTCGTTATCTCCGCCACAATTTCGGAATAAGGCTCATCCGCCGTCAGACTCCCGAATGTCCAATCAAACAGCGACGTGCATTTGCCCAGCATGTCCCCGAAGCCGGCGGCGACCATCGTCCGCGGCGCAGCCGTCAAAATATCCAAATCGGCGAAAATCGCCGCCGGGCCGATCGATTGAATCGTGATTTTCTCGCCGCGGATAATGAGCGGCGCTCCCTTGGAATTAAATCCGTCCACCGATGGGGCGGTCGGCACGGATACAAACGGGATACCTGCCGAGTATGCGGCAAATCTGGATACGTCGTGCAGCGTTCCGGATCCAAGCGCAACCACCGCATCCGCCTTAGAGGATTTCACGTCAAGCAGCAGCTGCACAATTGACCGCTCGTCGGCGATGACATCGCCCTGCTCATCAGGGGAAATGAACGTAACGCTTGCGTTAACCCCTGCTTCCGTAATGGATTCCATCAGCTGTTCGCCGGCGGCTGCAAAGGTGTTCTTGTCAGCCGTGACGATTACGCGGCGGTAATCCTGGTCTTGTAAAAATGCGCCCGCCTTCCGGATCGCACCGCTTTCCAGCACGACCGGACAAATATCGGCGAGGCGCTCATCCGCGTCATCCATACGTCCCGCCGCTTCCCTGATATCCTTCAACCAATCCGTCATTTGATTCCTTCCTTTCCCTTCAAGAGATGCTGAAGCTCGGCCAGCGACTCCCATACCATGTCCGGGCCTTCTGCGGCCGTCTCCGCATCCCTTCTGGTTGCCGATCCGCTCAGCACCAGCGCGGTGCGGATGCCTGCCCGGCGGCCGAGCTGGATGTCCGAGCCCAGGCTGTCCCCGATCACCAAGCACTGCTGCGGCGGCAGTCCGAGCACCTGTAAAGCCGCTTCGGCCATCAATGCAGAAGGCTTGCCGATGACCACTTCGACCTCTTGGCCCGCCGTCGCGACGATGGCGGCGATCATGCCGCCGACGTCGATGCACTCCCCGTCATCCCCGGGGAACGATTTATCGTCATTGGTCGCGATGATGCGGGCGCCGTTGCGCACGGCCCGGAACGCCTGATTCAGCTCCGCATAAGTCAGCTCCTCGTGCAGCGTGATGACGAGCCAGTCGGCATTCTCGGGTCTCTCAGCCAGCCCGATGCCAGCCAGTATCAGTTCATCCCGCAGACCATCCGGCCCCAGCACCCAAGCCTGGCTTCCAGAGTGGTGCTGCTGAAGGTACCGCGCTGTTACCGTGGAAGTAAGCAGAATCTCTTCCGCAGGCACGTCGATCCCCATGGAAAGAAGCTTCTGATGGCACATCGCCCGTGAAATGTTCCCCCGGTTGCTGAGGAAAACCATCCGTTTGCCCTGCGATCGGAGCAGCGCAATGCTCTCCTTGGCCCCCGGAATGGCTTGCGCCCCTCGGTAAACCGTTCCGTCCAAATCGATAATAAAACCGTCCACCGTCTCCAAACTCATTTTCAGATCCTCCCGCCGTGTTCTTATATGTTCATTCTCCCTGTGATTGTCTGCGTTTGTCAACGATTGTTTGCTTTTGTGAACGTTTTTAAATGGCAATATATGACGATTTAAATTCAGTCAGACACGATCACGGACCGCCGTATTATAAATAGGGAGCGATCAACACTTCCGTCGTACCCAGCTGACGCAGAAACTCCGGGTCTGCCCCTTCATCGGTGATAAGCACGTCGATGTCCTCCATTTTGGCGGATGTGGCGATCGACCGCCGGCCCAGCTTGGTGTGGTCCACCAGCGCAACCGTTTTGCTCGAGCTCGCAATCATCAGCTTCTTCAGCTCCGCCTCGTACAGGCTGAAATCGGTCATGCCTTCCCTGACGCTCAGCCCCTCCGCCGAAGTAAAGAACAGGTCGGAATGAATCCCTTCCAAAATGCTTTTTCCCAGGACCCCCTCGATCGTTTTGGAGCCGGAGCGGAGGATCCCGCCGATCAAAATGACGTTGATACGCGGATTCTGGTTCAGGATGGTGGCAGCCTCCAGTCCATTCGTCACAACGGTGAGATAATCATGCTCCACCAGCGCCTTCGCCAGCTCCAGCACGCTGGAGCTGGCATCCAGAATAATGCATTGGCCTCGGGTTACGAGTTCGGCAGCCTTTGTCCCGATCGCCCGCTTCTCCTCGTAGTTCAGCTCGCTGCGGCTCGGATACCGGGGTTCGGCCGGCACCGGTTTGGTCCTCGCCGGAACCGCTCCGCCGTGGGTACGCTCCAGGACACCCTCTTCTTCCAGCATCCGCAAATCCGTCCGCAGGGTCCCCTCAGACACCTGCAGCTCGCGAGCCAGCTGCTTCACCACAATTTGCTTGTCGCGTTGAAGCGCCTCCAGTATTTTTTCTCTTCGCTGGGTTGCAAACATAGTAACCTCCAACCGTTTTTCTTCATTATAAATACAAATGACAAGATATAACAACAAACGTCAAATCAAACAGAAGTATAAGACCATCAGGCCATCAGACCGTCTGCATTCGATGACCTCCATGGTTCAACAGCTCGGAGGCCACATTCGACACAAACAGGCATAAGGGAAACAAAAAAAAACAGCCCAACAAGCTGTCGGGCTGTTCTTCTAAATCGTCTATAAAGTATCTTAACCTCCGCTAGCAAAACCGATTAATAGTTTGCACCGTGGTTCTGAATCGAATAGTTCGCTCCATGGTTGGCCGTATCATAGTTGGCACCGTGGTTCAGCGTCGTAAAGGCGGATGCCGTCAGCAGACTAACACTAAATAGTCCTAATGCTACTACCGTCGAAAACAATACCTTCTTCATCTTCAATCGCTCCTTTGAGAATGTTTTTTTGGATAGACGAGTACGATTCTAGTTGAGACTGTGAAGCATAAGATCTGAAAGATTCGAATAAGGCGACGCATTTTTTGAAAATTTTGTCATCTTCAAGTTTATCAGATAATGTCAAAGCTTGTAAAGTCCTATCGAGCGCTTCTGCGTGATTTTCTTTTTTAAATCTATAAACCGCCAGCAAATACAAAAAAGAAATATAATAGGAGAGATCTACGGGATTTTGGTCAATCGGAATGAGCTGCGAATCTTCGACGACAAGAATATCCAGGATATGATCGACGTCATAGTTATGTATGTTTGCTGCCTCTAAAATCGTGATTAGTCCAGGGAGAGTTTCGGATGGATTTTCCTGTATAAACGCTGAATAATCCTCCAGGCAGTCCAAATTCCCTGAAAGAATGTTAAGCGTAAACATATTGGCTCTTGCGAAAAAACGGAAGTTTTCGACAGCCTGATTGTTGGCAGGAGAACCGTCAGACATGTAGCTTAGATCTTCATAGTTGGCTATGCACTGTTTAGCCTCTTGGTACATTTTCTTCTTTTGGTAGGCAAGCCCCTTCATGAGATGGCTGTACCCGAAATAATAGACGATCGGGCGTTCCGTAACCTGAATCCGGCGATTCCGTTCCTTTTGTTCGACATACATCTCGTAAGCGGACTCATAAAGTTCGGTAGAAATTTTAATCATGTTATCCCAATTCTCAAAGGAGAAGGCCATTTTCAGCATCGTTACCAGCGTATCTATCTCAATCTTTACGGTCATGGATCTGTCTTCCAATCCGATTTCCTCCTTCGCTAATCTTTATATTATTAAGAAGTATATAGTTAAATTAACGGACGGTCAATTATGTTAGTTCGTGAAAAAATGACCAAAAATGCTTGGTCAAAGCTGGTAATCTTGCTTTTATCAGTAAATAAATCAAATTTAGGCGATAACATTCATAGATTACCCAAAAATGGAAAAATAGACACCGATTCTGTCAGTGTCTATTCCGGTTTACCTGCTTTCACCTTTTAGATTTGAACGATGCCCTTGCTGACCCCCAGCTGAGGGTAATTCCGCATCGCATCCGGCAGCTGCTCCAGTGTGAAGCGGTGGCTGATGAGAGGCGCGAGCCGGACCTTGCCGCGGGATACCAGCTGGATCGCATCTGTGTGGGTAAACGGGTTGATGAACGAACCCATGATCCGCAGCTCCTTCGAAAAAATGTCGAAAGGACGGATCGCTGCCTCCGCATCCGGAGCGGCCACGCCAAACAACAGCACCTGCCCTCCCTTGCGGGCGGCGCGAACGGCCGTCTGTACCGAATCCGTCCGCCCGACGCATTCGATCACGACATCGGCACTGGAAGCAAGCGCGTCCGCGGTATCCGGATCGAGAGGCGATACGACCGCATCCGCCCCCAAGCTGCGCAGCGTCTCATGCTTATAGGATGCCGGTTCGCTGACCGTAATCCGCGAAACGCCGCATTCGCGAACGAGCTGCAGGAAGATCTGCCCGATAAATCCGCCGCCGATGATCAGCACCTGATGCTGCGGCCGGATATCGAGCTTGCGGAACCCGTGCAGCACGCAGCCGAGCGGTTCAAGCAGCGCCGCTTCTTCATAGCTCATCGCGTCGGGGATGATGTAACAATTTTCTTCAGGCACGAGGCAGCATTCGGCCATGCCGCCGTCCCGCGTTACGCCGACCGCCTGCAGCCGGTCGCATAGGTGAAGCCGGCCGCTGCGGCAGAATTCGCAGCTTCCGCAGTAAATATTCGGATCGACCGAAACCCGGTCCCCTTCCTTTAAACGGCTTACGCCCTGCCCGACCGCCACCACCTCGCCGGACAGCTCATGACCAAGTACGATTGGCGGATGCACTTCCGCCGAACCCGGATGGCCGTGGTAAATGTGCTGGTCCGTTCCGCAAATGCCGCAGCTGCGCACCCGAATCAGCACCTCGCCTGTGCCGGCCTCCGGGGCCTCTAGCTCTTTAACATCCATCTGTTCCTGCTCCACAAGCACTGCAGCTCTCATCGCCAATTCTCCCCTTCCTCATTTCGTAAACGGCTGTCGTTCATTCATCGCGACCGACGCACCATTTAATGCCGATACCTTCAATGTATTCCACGGAATCTCCTTGCCTTCCTTCTGTCCGACATGGATGACTCGCGTCTGTCCCGGCAGCAGGTCGAAATAATTATCCTCCCAATCCAGCCAGGCTTCGTCCATCTCAAGCCTTACCATTCGGGCGGCATAGTCGGAGGATACCGTTACGCTCCCTTCCTCGAGGTTCACCTGAACGTTCAAGTTAACGGGCCGGAAATTCATATCTTTATGGTCGCAAAAATAATAAAAATTCTCTTCCCCGCAGCCGTCCATCCAGCGAACAACGCAGACGGCTTCAGCGGCGTCGAGACCTTGAAGCAGGTCGTCCAGCTTCACCACTGCGATGCGCTGTTTCCCGCATGCCTCAATCTCTGCAGCGAACGTCCGGGCATATACCTGGCGGCCGTCCATGCCGTAGACAACCAGCTCCGCCGTCTTGGATACGGATTCCCGCGTATCGTTCACACCCCACAGCACGAGTTCCGCATCGCCAGGCGTATACTCTGCCGTCAACAGCAGTGGATGATAAAACTTGCGGGCGTAATGATAAGCCGCTTTCGGCAGACCGTAATAGTCGATGACGGACCAGCTGGTGCCGGGCCAGCAGTCGTTGAACTGCCAGAACAACGCCCCGCTCGTCTCCGGCTTGTTTCTTCGGTAATGCTCGATGCCGTATTTGAGGCCTTCGGCCTGTGTCAGCATGGAAAAATGGATGTATTCCTCCAAGCTGCCCGGAATCCCGGTGTATCCCTCCATCAGCATAACGCCCTTGAGATGGTTGATATCCTTGTTGCGGTTCATCATTTCCGCACTGCCCAGCACCAGCTCCGTCTGCGGCACGTTCCGCTGCAGCGTGTACAAATTGGCGGAAGCATGCATGCCGAACTCGCTGGCGAACTTCGTGCGGTCCTCCTTGAATTTCTTGAACGACAACCCTTCCACACTGTAGTCCTGAAGCTGGGGCTCGCCGAATACTCTCGGCTCGATGTTGCCGTGCCAGACCTGCCAGTTATGCGTGTCCCCTTCCTCACGGGAATTATGGTCGTTCCCTCCGTAAGGTGAGCTCGGCCAGAATGTCCGGGAAGGATCCAGCTGCTCCAGAAGCGCAGGCATCAGTTCATGATTGATTTTCTCACCGTAAAAAGGATGCGGGATGTCTCCGCTCGCATGCAGCGCCTCATACAGCCAGTCATTTTCGTTATTGCCGCACCACAGGGCCAGGCATGTCCGGCTGCGCAGCCGCTTGACGACCTGCTGCACTTCTTCCGCGACATTATCCATAAAATTGCGGTTATAGTCGGGATACAGGGCACAGGCAAACATAAAGTCCTGCCATACCAAAATCCCCAGGCGGTCACACTCATCATAGAAAATATCCCGCTCGTAAATGCCCCCACCCCAGACCCGGAGCATATTCATATTCGCTGCCTTCGCCATGTCAATCAGCCGGGAATAACGGACATCCGGCACCGCGCCGATAAAGCTGTCGATCGGGATCCAGTTGGCTCCTTTGGCAAAGACATGAACGCCGTTCAGCTTAAAAGTGAAGGCAGGTTTGCCATCGGCATCCCGCTGCTTCAGCTCCAGCGTGCGAATCCCCAGCTTCTGGCTGCGCTTGTCCATGGTGATCCCGTCCGCGTGCAATGAAATCCGCAGCTCATATAAATGGGGCGTGCCGAGATCATGGGTCCACCACAGCTTGGGCTTCGATACGCGAAGTTTCGTTCCGCCCGCCAGGCTCTTGCCGCCGGCCAATCCGGGCAGCCCGCTGCCGGCGGTTCCGCTTATCTCCAACGTTTCTGCAGCCGCCACCTCGCCGCTCTCCCCGTCGAGCAGCTGAACAAGAACGCTGTATGTTTTCCGGCGGTCCCATGAAGTCAATTCCACCGAAATATCAACCAGCGCCTCCATCTCGCCAGCCTCCGCCGTCCGAGCATAGACATGCTCTATTCTGGCAGCATCGTATTTCTCGAGCCGGACTTCCTTCCAGATTCCCGCGCACAGGAGCCGTGGTCCCCAATCCCAGCCGAAATGGCTTTGGTTTTTACGGGTCCAGACCCGTTCCTTGCTAAAACCGGACCAGAACGTGGAGACGGCCTTCCCGCCCACTTTCGCATGGACCGGGTCAAATTTGACGGCGATGACATTTTTGCCCGGCTTCAGCTCGCGGTTGACTTCGAACGTATGGCTGATAAACATGTTGTCCGTCGAACCAAGCTCCGCGCCGTTCAAAAACACGGTCGCAAAGGTGTCCAGCCCTTCGAACACCAGCAGCATTTTGTCGTCCGGCCGCGGTGCCTCGTCCAGTGTAAAAACGGTCCGGTACCACCAGATCCGCTCCTCCACCCACCGGCACTTCTGGTCGTTGTGCCCATAGAACGGATCGTCGATCAGCCCGTGGCGTATCAGCGTCGTATGGACGTCGCCCGGGACCTCCGCCGACATCCAAAAGTAATCGTCATACAGCGGCGAGGCCACTTCAAAATCCTTCGCCTCCCCTTCCCTGAAATCCCGCAGCTTCCAATGGTCTTTGATGATCATGCTGTTCCCCTCACTTCGCCCTTGCTGCAAGCCGAACCGGCTCGTCCGGGCCTGATGTAATAGAACGCCAAAACAATGATTTGTTTTGGCGTTCCGTGTCCCGATCCTAAACTTTGGCTTCGAGGTATTCGAGGCTGTCCAATATTTCCTTCACGCTGAGCTCCGCACAGGCCATAGAGGTGTCCGCAACACCATAGAACATTTTCACCGTGTCACCGTCAATGACGGCGCCGCAGGCAGACCCCACGTCCCCAAAAAAGCCCTGCTTTTCATATTCCGCCTCAGGCTCCATCACCGGCTTCCCGGATCGGGCGATCACCCGCGTCGGATCGTTCAGATCGAGAA
>Ga0224731_1120_pt1 | contig 12058 bp, 13 predicted proteins | sample IA1ulk_2_FD_161639 | JGI IMG/M metagenome (GOLD analysis project Ga0224731, IMG submission 161639) | Enriched cells from agricultural soil in Iowa, United States - IA12soil_GW_FP2(bulk) | ecosystem: Environmental > Terrestrial > Soil > Agricultural land | place: USA: Iowa | collected 2017-05-08 | reverse complement strand
TTTTTGCCGCGGATAGCTTTGATTTGATTGTCCATCCGGTATCCAATTTATATGTACCTGAAATCCAGCCGGTCTGGCAAGAAGCATTTCGTGTTTTGAAACCCGGGAGTTATTTAATCAGCGGATTTATGAATCCCGTATTTTATTTATTTGACTGGGAGCTTCAAGAGGAAGGGGTCCTCCAAGTGAAACATTCCATCCCTTATTCGGAACTCGATTATTCAACTGAAGAAGAGATTGCAAAGAATGGAATACCCCTTGAATTCGGCCACACGTTGGAGCAGCAATTGCAGGGTCAAATCGATGCCGGTTTTGTCATTGCCGGGTTTTACGCAGATACCTTCGGAGGGGAAAAGCTCTTGGACCGCTATACGAACAGCTTTATTGCAACACGAGCCGTAAAACCTAAAGAATAATGGGTGTTTCTATATGTTGTTATAGGGCTAATCGGTGGGCTTTGTTTACGATTACAAGAACCGGATTCTCCTAGGGATCCGGTTCTTTTCTTTTTGTATTTCCTTGTATTTGCGATCATTCAAACTCTATCTTTTCCGAATTTTTAATCGGGCGAGTCCCTTGCCGTTTTCTTTGCGTGCCCAGTAAAAACAGTCCCAGCAGGATGGCGAGTGCAAGAAAGGCTGCGAACAACCGAAAACCAACATTCGTCGCATGAATAAAGGCATCCCTTGATGAAATCATGTCATGATTCTGGGCCCCCGACAACAAATGAGAAGCAACATCAGACTTCGCCACCCATTGAATGATGACGAGAACAAGCGCTTGGCTGATCGCACGGCACATATTGTAAACGGTCCAGAACACTCCTGATGCAGGTCCGGCTTGATTTTGTGGAGCCGCTGACAGCACAGCTTTCGCAAGCGATGGCCAGGAGAACCCGGTTGCTGCAGATATAATCATAAGCGGAATGATGACAGCTGCTCTCGACATCTCGGGGCCGAGCTGTCCGAGTAATAGGATGGAAAGACCGATTAGAAACGAACCAAGCAATATCATTCTTGCCGGGCCGAAACGGTCCGCAAATTTGCCTCCTAATGGAGCCGTGAACAGTTGGGGTACGGATAAAGGGATCAACATGAGCCCTGCTTCCAAGGGACTGAGGTGTTGAGCACCTTGCAAATACAGTGTCAATAGAATGGAAACAGCAAAATAACCGATGCAATAGCTCGCCGTGATTCCAAGCCCAATTGTATAATCCCGATAGCCGAGGAGACCTAGATCAAACAAAGGGTGTCGGACTTTTTTCTCAATGAAAACGAATGCGGTCCAAAGGAGAAGTCCAAGCGCGAGCAGCCCAAGTGTTATCATCGATGCCCAACCCCAGGATTGCGCTTCGGACAAGACAATGAGAAAAGCGGTTAATCCTGTCCCATAGGTAAGTAAGCCTGGCCAGTCCGTCCTGGCTTTTTGCAATTCCGCAGATTCTCTTAAAATAAAAAATCCGGCGATCAAGCCCAAGATTCCGAGCGGAACGATAACGTAGAACATGGAGCGCCAGCCGAACCCGCCGATGAGTGCTCCTCCGACAACAGGACCGAGAAGAGAACCGGTCACCCATGCGATGTTGTTGATGCCAAGGGCCCTTCCAAGTTCTTGGGGAGGAAAAGTCCGCATCAGAATCGGGGTGGATGCTGCCATCGCCATAGCGGCCCCTGCTCCTTGCAGCAGACGAGCGAGGATCAACACCGTACCGGAACCTGCCATACCACAAAGAGCGGTAGCTATAGTGAATAAAGCAAATCCCCATAGAAAAATCCGTTTCGTTCCAAACATGTCTGACCAACGGCCGGAAGGAAGCAAAAATACAGTACTTGTGATGTAGAACGAGGTAAGCGTCCACATTCCAAGTTCCAGCGAAAGATGCAAATCCTCCATGAGTGGTGGGAGACCATTGACCACAATCGTCGCATCCAGATTCGTGATAAAGGACACTAGCGTGACGACAAACAATACGGACCATTTACCCGATTTCCCACGTGTGATCATAAAGGCACCTCCTCGTTGGAATTGTTCCTCCCATGGTCCAGCAGCCAGGATTTTTTTCGATTAGCACCTGATCATACGTATGTTTCAAGTCAGCCGATATCATGCTACTCCTCCTTAACGCTTTTTTAACATTCCATCTTGCTTGAGGCTTTGCACAATTTTAACACTTCAGAAAATGAATGCCGCCGAAAAAGGAGCATCTATTTTTGAGCTGTCTACACGCATTAGCTATTGACTCTCTCGCAAGGTGAAGGTTTATCATTACGGAGAAGGAAGAAGTCAGCGGCATCTAATAATATGATTTGAAAAAATAAGGATTAGAAAGACGCTTAACATTTAGGGGTTATTAATGCGAGTGGATGAGGAGGAAAATACATGCCGAATACTTGTGTTCTATGCAACGCCGATCTTCCTCAGGGGATTACCTGCGAATCGATTTTCAACGAATTTTTGGCACTTGAATTTAACGATCCTAGCTATGGACGGGTTCACTTTCTCACCGTTGCCTCCTACATGGTCCAACACCAAGGTTATAGCGATGAGATGTACGCTTGGGTCCAATCCGCATTACAGAAGCATTTGGAGGAAGGCTACGCTACGGAGTTGATTCGCCAGGATATGGCCAAAGGACCCGGAAGCACGAAGGGGATTCGAAGGCCATTGGATGCGCAGCCTCTCCCCAAAATATATTGGACCATGACGATCGCTGACGTGGCGGCGCAGATGTATGACGCCGAAAGCTATTGCAAGCTCATCGAGCAGTGGGGGCGTACTACGCTGAAAGAGATGGGACCCCTTGTTTTGAAAAAGATTTAAAACTTTTAATCATGAGCTAAGGAAAGCATCTAATTGTCGACATATCTTTTCCCTGTCCAGGACAGCTCCTGTCAGTTCCTGAGCGTATTTACACCTGACTTGAAGGACGGCTCAGTGGAGCGTCTGGCTATCTTGGCGGATCAGTCGCTGAAGCAAACATCTGCCGTCTTGAAAGGGTAGGAATTGACCGAAAAGAACTTTCATGGTACTGCAAAGTTTTAAGTGAGCCTGAGAACGATAAATTGCTTGTTAAGATCAGGGTATGAAGAAAGACCAGTTCACAGTTCACGCTGTGAAACTGGTTTTTTTGTTCTGTGATTGCAGGCTTAAGTGAGCAGCATCAGAGGACAAGAGCATGTAGGTTATCTGAAATCAACATAGTAAAAAATTTATCAACTTTTTAAATAAAAATGTTTAATAAGTGTCCGAAATCATATAATCTGTATACAAGGAAAGCAAATGAATTCAAAAATGGAGGCGTTTTCATGAATGGTTGGATTCAGGCGGGTTCGGTAGAAGAGCTTCGAAATCAAGGGCCGAAGTTGATCAAAGGGGGCATCGTCGTTTTTTATCACGAGGATCAAGTGCATGCGCTTGATAACCGATGTCCACACCTCGGTTTTCCTCTCCACATGGGCAGTCTGTGCAATGGGATTTTGACTTGCCATTGGCATCATGCAAGGTTTGATGTATGCAGCGGGGGAACGCTCGATCCTTGGGCGGACGATGTTCCTGTACACGATCTTACCGTTCATGACGGATTGATTTGGGTCAACCCAAGTTCCCGAAATGGCAATCAAGTACAACTGTATAAGGATCGGCTTCTAAGCGGACTTGAGCAAAATATTGGTCTTGTCATCGCTAAGGCCATCGTCGGATTAATGGAGGCGGGCGTTCCGGGGAAGGAAATCGCGGCGGTCGGGATCGAATTTGGAGTTAAACAGCGCAGGGAAGGGTGGGGCTCCGGATTAACGATTCTGACTGCGATGACCAACATTCTGCCTAAGCTGGATAAGCAAGGCCAGATCCTTGCGTTGTTTCAAGGATTGCTGCACACGGCGCGCGATTCAGCCGGAAGCGGAACGCGCTTCTTGCTCGATCCGCTTCCGAATATAGACGTCTCCATAGAACGGTTAACGGAGTGGTACCGCGAGTGCATCGAGGTTCGGGATACGCGCGGCGCGGAACGGGTGCTTCTGACCGCCGTTCAGGCGGGGGCGGATGAGAGCCGGTTATTCTCCATGATGAGCATGGCGGCAACGGACCATTTTTATATTAATGGAGGCCACACACTGGATTTCCACAATAAAGCTTTTGAGAGCTTGAAGTATGTCGGACACGAACAGCGTGCGGATGTCCTCGCTTCGCTCGTTCCGATGTTTGGGAACGCATCGCGCAGCGAGGAGCTTCATAGCTGGCAATCTCCAGTCAATTTGGTTCAGCCGTTGAAGGAAGCGTTCGAGGAGTTGTCCAGGAAGGGAATTTTATCTGAAAAAGGGGGCCCCGGCATTGGCGAGGAGGAACTGCTTCAAGCGCTGCTCGGAGACGATCCGCTTCGGACGATTCGCTTGTTAATGGAGGCTTTGCTCGGCGGCACCTCTCCGGTGCGTATATCACAAATTGCCGCATTGGCTGCGGCTGAACGGATCGTCCGCTTCCATATCCATAACGATTTCGGAGACTGGATTTCGGTACTGCACACGTTCACGCATGCTCACGCGGTTCATGAAGGCTTGATTCGTTCCGCCGATCCAGGGCTGGTTCGGGGGATTTTTCATACGGCGGTTACCATTTACCTCGACCGGTTTTTGAATATCCCGGCTGCCCCGAGACCAAGTGCAGGTAGCGCGAGCGAAGAAGTACCGCAGCCCTCGGAACTGCTGGAGATTCTCGATAAGCAGCAGCAAGTGGCTCCGGCGGCGGCATGGGTGATGCGTTACCTGCGCAGCGGCGGTAAGCCGGAGCCATTATTCAACGTCCTGGGTCATGCACTGCTGCGAGAGGATGCGGAATTCCACTCCTTCCAGATGTACGAGGCAGCCGTGGCGGAATATGACCGCTGGGCATCCGAGTCTGGGCCGTTTGCCGAGAAGGCGTGCGAAACGCTGATCCTTGCAGTTACCCGTTATTTGGCAGCGCATGCTCCGACTTCCCGTGAGCTGCCTCATACGGCGAAAATTGCATGGCGGCTCCATCGCGGAGAGAAATTGTTCGAGGAAGAATAGGGGATTCGGTGACTATGTCATTCCTGTGATGTAGAATGAATTGTGCTGAAAATAGGCTTTCGATATGATCGGTGGCCTATTTTCTTTTGTATAGAAAAGAGATCATGTCTATTGAGAGCTGATTTAAGCTGTAAAAGATATAGCGATGTAATTACATAATATTTTTTTGTAATGTACGTGGCTTTTTGGCTCCCTCTGGTGTCTAATTCATTGTAAATCAAGAGGAGGTTCACATCATGTCAGGAGCTCACGACACAAAACCTGTTTATCCGGATGAACAGGCGGTCATCACAAGCTTTGAAAGGGCGTATGAGCAGTATCGTCAAAGAATCCGCAACTATTTCTCGCTGAAATTAAACCCGATGGTGGCGGATGACTTGACTCAACAGGTATTTTTGAAAGCTGTCGAAAACATTCAGAGCTTTAAAGGCAGCTCTAATTTGTTCACGTGGATATTTAAGATTGCTCAGAATACGGTCAAAAACGAATACCGGAGGTTGTCACGAAAAAAAGAATCTCCTTTTGATTTTACAGAGTATGAGTCACAATCGATCTCCCTTGAGTTTACAAAATTTGTTGATTTTCGAATTGATATTGGAGCTGCGCTAAAAGAATTAGATGAGGTTGACCAAGAAATTATTGCACTACGTTTTTTTGTGGATTGCACCTTATCTGAAATTTCCAAAATCGTTGGAATGCGTGAGAGTGCCGTAAAGAACAGATTGTACAGATCACTGGAAAGACTAAAAAAGGAATTGAAAGAATGGGGGGAAATTACCATCATGTCTATTCAAGATTTGATTTCCATTGTAGATAAGGGTGGCAGTGAGAGCACGGGCAAAGGTTTGAAAAAGGTTCAACAAGATTTGTTTGCTGAACTCAGCAATAATGTAGAGCGTATCTCGACAAAATACAACCACCATCCATCGCAAAAGATAGTGATTGAAATATACCCGGATCTTCCAACGTTTCATCGGGCTGTAGGCGAAGCCGATGCACCCAATTGGTTTATGGGCACATATGAAGGACATATTCTTAAAATCGTATCACCGTTGAATCCAGGACCTGAGCATACGTATCAATCCATCCTGAAAAGCACGGTCCATCTGTTCACCATGTGGTTAATCAATGAAATTAATCCAGCGGCTCCGAAATGGATTAGGCAGGGGATAGGCGGATACGAAGCGAAACAAATGACTCAAGACTTTATTAAAGGCTCGACAGAAGATGCAATCCGCAATTTGGCGATCCCGTCATTTGATGAGTTAAGTAACGATACTTGGGATTTTGAAACGATGAAAGGATTCCAGTTCTCCTATATGTTCGTCGAATTTGTTGTTGAGCAATATGGAATGGATACATTAAACAAAGTGATCCGTAATCCGCATGATTTTAACGGAATCTTTCACTGTTCCGAATTGGAATTGCATAAGAAAATGGTTGAGTATATAAGTGGATGATTGCCTGTATAAGGGCACCATCTGAGGTTGAAAATCACCGGCACGCATGCCGGTGATTTTTTTGTTGAACGTTCTATTTTACAAACCATTAAAGCGCTTAAGCATCTGAATAAAAGCCTCCAGGCTGGAGTCGTCCCAGTCCGAAATGCGGTCATAAAATTCAGCTCCTTTTTCATTCATGGCCAGAACGGCTTTGTCGCGTCCCAAATCAGTTACAGACAGCACGACGCCGCGGCGATCATGAGGGTCAGGTTCACTATGAACATATCCTGCTTTTTTGAGCTGGGCGACGAGTCTGCTTACAGAGCTGCGGTCCATAGCCAAGGATTCAGCCAATGAGGTAGCGCTGGACGGACCGTAGGCCAGAAGCCATCGAACCAGCAGGAACGCAGCGGGCTGCAAATTCGGATCAAATACAGCCGCCGTTTTTACATGAAGGGCATGGGATGCGCTTAACAGGGCATTCAACTGCTGACCAAGATGAATTTCCAGCTGCGCTCTCCCGGTTTCGTGATTGTTGTTGTCCATAATAAACTCCCATCGATTCCAAAATAGTTGACATATATCAAATAAATAAATATAGTTGAGATATATCAATTATATGAAAGGAATAAGCACACATCAAGTTCAATGCATCCAAGTAAGGAATCGGGGAGGAATCTATCATGTCAGATCCAATTATTGCGATAACAGGGGCGACGAGAGGCTTAGGACAATTGGCAGCCATTAGCCTGGCTAAGCAAGGCGCCCATCTCATATTAACGGCGAGGAGCGAAAGGGCAGCGGAAATAACGAGAGATATACTTAGCCAGCATGCCCCCAACGCAAAGGTGGACTTTTTTTTCGGTGATCTTTCACTCATGGACCAAGTCAGACAGGTAGGGGATGAAATACGCTCTGCTTATCCTAAAATTGATGTATTGGTAAACAATGCGGGCTTGCATGGTTTCGAGCAACGTATTACCAAGGATGGATACCCGGAGATGGTAGCGGTCAACTATTTAGCGCCTTGGCTGCTGACGCATCTGCTGCTTCCTTCACTGAAGAATGCTGAGCAAGCACGAATTATTAATGTAGCTTCTGAAGCCTCCCGCCATCACGGGGAACTTAAGCTGCCCCAAGACCTTACGGACACAGCGGAGTTTTCGCGATGGGGTTCCTCCAAAATCTATGGAAAGACGAAGCTGTTGAATATCATGTTTACGGGTGAAATGTCGCGGCGGTTAGAAGGAACAAGCATCACAGTGAATGCGCTGAATCCCGGTTTCAACGTAACGGGTCTGGGACGTGAGCTAGCGTTTTCATCGGTTCTCGAGAAAGCATTGCGATTTTTAAAAATTGGGGATCCGTGGAGAGGTGCGGGGATCATCGTTCAATTGGTCACGGATTCAAGGTATCGGGGCGTTACTGGCGGATATTTTAATGTCGGTTCCGGGAAAGCGATCACTCCAGTGCATCCCGGCGGGGATTCCAACACGCAAAGGCTGTTATGGAATGCCACTGAATCATTGTTAAAGCCCTATTTATAAAAAACTTTGAGATCATCTTGCTGAGATGGTGCGTTTTACAATTACGATGAAAAGGGGAAGGGCGATCATTATGAAAGACGAATACCCTGCCGGCTATGTGCTGGCAGGGTTTTGTTGAATCTAATTCTTTTGTTCGGTCAATATGATCGGTCCATCCGCAGTTATCGCGATCGTATGCTCGTACTGCGCAGAAAGTGAGCCGTCGGCAGTTCTGGCAGTCCATCCGTCGGCATCAACCGTCATGAATGCTTTTCCGGCATTGATCATCGGCTCAATCGTCATAACCATTCCTTCCTTCAAGCGGAACCCTTTGCCCGGCTTCCCGACATGGGGATAATTAGGTTCCTCGTGCATCTCCCGTCCCACGCCGTGACCGAGCAGATCCCGCACCACCGAGTATCCGTTGCGCTCCGCATGGCTTTGAACCGCGTGCATCACATCGCCGATCCGGTTTCCGACGACGGCCTTTTCGATACCAAGGTATAAGCATTCCTTCGTTACCCGCATTAAATTACGGGCTTCTTCCGATACCTCGCCAACTGCATAGCTCCAAGCTGAATCGCCGATCCAGCCATCCGCTTCTGCGACGATATCGATGGTGACGATGTCGCCTTCCTTGAGCGGCTTAGGGCTCGGAAAACCGTGCGCAATGACGTCGTTGACTGACGCACAAGTCGCATACGGATATCCGTTGTAGCCGACCGTATAAGCCCTGGCGTTATTCTCCTTCAGGAACCGAACAGCGAACAACTCAATGTCGAGCGTTGTGACTCCCGGCCGGATCATTCCCGCGATGGCTTGATGAAAAGCAGCGACAATTCGGCCGGCTTTTCTCATTTGTTCAATTTCCGCTTTCGATTTCAGGGTGATCATTCCGTTTATCTCTCCTTTGCCTGTATGCCTGAAAAAATCACGTCAACGATGCCTTCGACATCCATCTCGTTGCGCATATTGTGGTGGATGTTCAATGCTGCACAGCCAACCAGCGAGCCAAATATCAGATTAGCTGTCTTCTCCGATGACTTGGAACCGATTCCTTCACGGATCATTTCCGCAAACGGCATATAGATCCGCTCCTGAAAATGGTCAGACAGCTTGATAAACCGGTTACCAGGGAAGTGATGAAAATTATCCGCAACCGTCTTAAGCAATATAAATACGGAGGGATCTTGAATGCATTCCTTCAAGAGCAGCCTGGAGAACGATTCCGCTTTATGCAAACTGTTGCCGTCTCCGGTCAAAACGGGCTGTACTGCCGACTCCGTTCGATACAGGGCATCCCATAACAAATCTTCCAAAAGCATGTGCTTATTTTTGTAGTAATGATACACGGTTCCGTAGCCGAGCTCAGCCTTGACCGCAACATCGCGTATTTCCAATTGGATACCCTTCTCCAAATATACTTCCGCCGCTGCCTGCATGATTTGGTTCATCCGCATCTCGCGGATGGCATCATTCTGTTCTTTGGTACGAGGTGACATGGCTCCTCCTTTTTTAGACCTGCAGTAATGTCAATGTAAAAACAATATACATCATGTGACGGATTTGCGCAATCAGAAAGAAATGCAGAAATGAAATGGTCTTTTTGGGACTTTCGCAGGAAAAATGTAAGACGACAAGAACATACACAGAGAATAGCCGCATAACTGCGGCTTTTGTTGTTTTTAACAATGCCTGGGTTACAGGACCTTGTTTCAGCATCCAGAATACCCGACAAGAAGAGGTTTCACAGCTTGTGATGGAAAATCAAATGGTAAGCCTATTTTTATAATGCGACGAGAAACGCCGTTGACAATACCAGCTACTACGTGTTACTTTATAGCGGTAGTAAGTATTACTTGATACCCAGTCTCACAGAATAGCAAGGAGCGATTGTGTTGGAAAATTTAACGGAAATGCTTAAAGGCGTGCTTGAGGGCTGCGTCCTTGAAATCATAAGCCGCCAAGAAACCTACGGCTACGAAATTACGCGGCAGCTGAACGCCCTCGGATTCACAGATGTTGTGGAAGGAACGGTATACACCATTCTGATCCGGCTTGAAAAAAACAAGTTGGTGGAGATCACCAAGAAACCATCCGACATGGGACCGCCGCGAAAGTTTTTCGCGATCAACGACGCGGGGCGTGAGGAGCTGCGGAAGTTCTGGGAGAAATGGGAGTTTGTATCATCCAAAATAAACGAGTTAAAGGAGAAGAAAAAATGAATTTTTGGGAAAAAATCACCGGCAGCGACATGACCAAAGAAATGAAAGCTTTTGAATCGCGAGCCCAAAAGCTGCCTGCGGATTATCTAGCTGCGTGGAAAAAAATTAATGCCAACCTATGGGTGCATTCCGATTTCACCGGCCGCAACCTCATGCCGATTCTTGACGGTGTGCTAGGCCTGTTTGAAGAAACTGCGGCGGACGGCCAGAGTGTTCAAGAGGTTTTGGGTGACGACATCCAAGGCTTCTGCTCAGCGCTGGCCGGCGAAGAAGGGGCAAAGTCTTTTCGTGACAAGTGGCGCGAGCAGCTCAACCATAATATTGCCAAAAAATTAGGCAAATAGGGGGAGGATCACATGAGTATACGAGATATCATCGAAGGCAAAAAAGAGTGGCGGGCGCACGTGGCGCGAGTCAAAGCGCTCCCGCGGGATTATCAGATTGTGTATAAGGAGATTCAAAAATATCTCTTTAAAGTAGGCCCTGTGGAGCTAACCGAAGGGACCGGTATACTCTCGGGAATTGTCGATCTTTTTGAAGAGGGTGCTGCCCTGGGGAAAGGCGTGCTCGAAGTAACAGGAAGAGACGTAGCGGCTTTCTGCGACGATCTCATCAAAGATTCAAAAACTTATGCTGACATCTATCAGGAATCAGTTGCCCGAGAAAGTAACAACACCATAAAAAAGGTAACGGATAAATCAAAGTAAAAGAGGGGTACCCGGATGGAAAAACCAATTGAAGTGAAAGGTCTGCGAAAATCTTTTAAGGACACAGAAGTTCTAAAAGGCGTCGATCTTGAAGTGGGGCGAGGAGAGATTTTCGCTCTGCTTGGCTCCAACGGCGCGGGCAAGACGACGATGGTCAGAATCCTCACCACGCTCCTCAAACCGGACGGAGGGACCGCCACCGTAAACGGTTGTGACGCCGCATCAAAGCCCGACCGGGTACGACAAATGATCAGCCTGACCGGGCAGTTTGCCGCCGTGGACGAAATATTGACGGGACGGGAAAATCTGATTATGATCGCCAAGCTGCGGCACCTCAAAAATCCGCGCCAGGTCGCGGATAGTATGCTGCAACGCTTCGGCTTGACGGACGCCGCTGACCGCAAGGCATCTACTTATTCGGGAGGGATGCGCCGCAGGCTCGACATCGCCTTGAGCCTTGTGGGCAATCCGCAGATCATTTTCCTTGACGAGCCGACTACCGGACTTGATCCCGAGGCCCGTATCGAGGTTTGGAAGACCGTCAAGGAACTTGCCGACGGCGGCACGACGATCTTCCTGACTACGCAGTATTTGGAGGAAGCCGAGCAGCTCGCCGACCGTATAGCCATTCTGCATGAAGGTCGAATTATTGCGAGCGGCACGCTCTCTGAGCTGAAAAAGCTGTTCCCATCCGCAATGGTGGAGTATGTAGAAAAACAGCCGACATTAGAAGAGATATTCCTCGCAATCGTCGGAAAGAAGGAGGCTATGTAAATGGAGACAGTCAAAAATCACTTTTTTAGCGATATGGGCGTTATGCTTGGACGTTCCATGCGTCATATTTTCCGCAGCATGGACACCATCATTACGGTCTGCATCACACCGATTGCGATGATGCTGCTGTTTGTCTATGTGTTTGGCGGCGCGATCCATACTGGTACGGATAACTATGTGAACTACCTGCTGCCCGGCATCCTGCTGATTGCGATTGCGAGCGGGATTTCCTATACGGCTTACCGCCTGTTTATGGATAAGCAGCGGGGCATCATTGAGCGGTTCCACTCCATGCCAATTTCGCGTTCCGCCGTGCTGTGGGGGCATGTGCTGACCTCG
>Ga0224731_1119_pt1 | contig 12079 bp, 10 predicted proteins | sample IA1ulk_2_FD_161639 | JGI IMG/M metagenome (GOLD analysis project Ga0224731, IMG submission 161639) | Enriched cells from agricultural soil in Iowa, United States - IA12soil_GW_FP2(bulk) | ecosystem: Environmental > Terrestrial > Soil > Agricultural land | place: USA: Iowa | collected 2017-05-08 | reverse complement strand
TTTCATACATTGCGAACACATCGTGACACGTCTATTATTTCGCACCACACACTTGCAGAGCTTCAGGAACGAACAAAGAAACAGCCGATCGTACCGCTCACCCAGGTACTCGATAGCTTTTTTGGAGTCATTCTTTTAAACATAGAGCTGAAAGGCCGTGGCACCGGAAAGGTCGTTGCTGAGCTGCTAAAAAACAACTATGTCAAAAAAGCTGAAAAAAAATGGGACAACGTGCTTTTTTCTTCGTTTCGCGGGTCGGAACTCTCAGCCATTCGCTCAGTAAGTAAATACGCCAATCTTGCGTTATTACACAGCGAAAACCCATTTATTTTCATCGCCTACCACCGCCGCCTCAGGTTAGCGGCTGTCGGTTTTCACCGCCTTTACATTAACCGTTTCGCATTAGAAATTGCAAAGCGGGCCGGACTCTTTGTGTATGCCTATACCGTCAACCGTCCGCATAGCGCCCTTATGCTCGCCCAGCAGGGCATCGATGGTATCGTTACCGATAGGCCAAACAGTATTCTTACAGAAGTTAAAAAATACGCCGACTAACTTCCGGCGTATTTTTTACTTAGTACAAGTGCACTATGCTTTTTTAGTTTTTGCATGGTCCTGGGCGTCCAGGTATTCGCGGATAGACAGCGCTGCTGTCGCACCCTCGCCAACCGCGCTTGCAACCTGCATTGTCGCACCGCTCCTCACGTCGCCGCTTGCATAAATACCGGCCAGATTCGTGGAGAGATGCCTGTCAGTTTTAATCAGCCCCTGTTCGTCTAGCTCGACGCCGCTACCCGCCAAAAACTGCGTGTTTGGCTTAAGGCCGACAAACACAAACACGCCATCGCTCTCAAAATCAACCGTTTCGCCAGCTTTGGTTGCGTTAACACCTGATACTTTTCCATCTTTGGTGGTAATTTCGTTTACCGACGTCTGCAGATGAACCGTTACTTTACCTTCATCAACAAATTTTTGCATTTGTTCCTGAAGAATCTCGCTTGCTTTTACAGTGCTGCGTACAAGCAGGTCGATATGCGTTGCAAAGCGCGTAAGAAAGATTGCTTCTTGATAGCCAGAGTTTCCACCACCAACAACCACTAACCGTTTATCGCGGTAAAAGGCACCGTCGCAGGTTGCACAGTAATGAACGCCTCTGCCGTAATATTCTTTTTCGCCAGGAACACCAAGCTTATTGTAGTCGCTTCCGGTTGCGATAAGGACCGTGCGGGCCCTTACTTCATTGTCGTCAACAACGACAACTTTTACATCACCTTCGTCCCTAATGGCCGAAACGTCGCCGTATTCAATTTGGGCGCCAAAACGCTCTGCTTGTTTTTCAAGCCGTTCCGCCAGTTCGAGCCCCGGCACACCTTCAGGAAACCCAGGGTAATTATCTACTTGGTCGGTTATAGCAGCCAACCCCCCGATAACACCTTTTTCATAGAGCACCGTGTCAATGCCCTCGCGAGTCGTGTAGACTGCGGCGGCCAGTGCACTTGGGCCCGCCCCAATCATTATCACATCTCTGACTTTCTCTTCCATCTCTAACCTTTTTCTTATTTTACTATATTTAGTATAGCACTATTGCACATTGTTTTTATTGTAGTAGTCTAATAGTTCTTGTGGCACCGCCGGCTCCGCAATTGCGTCGGGCGTAGGGATAACCATAATAACGAACTTCAGTGGCGAGTTAGCTGGGATCTTATCTCCGCTTCCTGTGCTCCCGTATCCCTTGTCAGCAGGAATTGTCAGCTCGCGGACACCGCCAACCTTCATGCCGTCGACACCCTCGGTCCAGCCGGTAATCACCCCGCCTGGCTTCACATTAAGAGGCGCTTTTAACGCTCCGCCGCTAATGGAACTATCGAATACTTTTCCGTCAGGAGTCCAACCAATGTAATAGGCGGTGAATGTTGACTTCTGCGTCAGCTTCTCGCCTGACCCCTCTTTAAGATCCTCTTTTTTAAGCGTCGTGACATTGCTCTTGTTGAATTTTGCCGGTTTATTAGAGTACTTGTTGAAATCAGAATAGTACTTGCCTGACAGCTTTTTCGCCTGGGCATCTACTTTATCCTGGTATACTTTGTAATCTTTTTGATATTGCGCCGATAGTTCCTGGATTTTTGCTTTGTCTGCCGTATCATTTTTACTGGCAAGTACCATTACGGCAAACGACCCGATGGTTCCGATAACCATAACAATTGCAATAATCCAAATACCTATGCGCTGACTTTTAGGTGTCGCCATAAAACAGTCTCTTCCCTCACTAATTTATTCGTTTCCAGTATAGCAGATACGAAGGACTATTTCGATGATTGCTCAACCGAAGTTGGCAGAAAGTAATCGTCTTCCATAATTGTTGAGGCATGCCACACGCCCAGCGCCTGGCCCAGCGGAAGCATGTCGGAATACCCGACAAAATCGGCTGCTCGGCGTAGTACGGCGGCGATCCAACCGTATAGCCGAATTCCATGCCATTCGAATACTGACCATTTTTCACCGACAGGAATGATAACAATCGGCTGTACAGCTTTATATTCTTTGGGGCGCCAGCCACGCTGTTCGCGCAGGATATTTTTTGCAACAAACTTTGCGTCATGCAGCGCAGTCTGCGCAAGACCTGTATACAGGGTGGCGGCATTATCTCCTATGACATACAGGTCGTCTGCGGCACGCATGTACTGGTCGACTGCAATACGGCCACGTGGGGCAAACTTAAACTGGTCTTTGTTTTTTTCATAAAATGGGCTGTTGGCGACGCCGGATGTCCAAATAACCGTCTGGCTCTTGATCGGCTTGCCGCTCACCATGATAGCGTCTGCTGTTTCCGACTGGACTGCTTTGCCAACCTGCACGCTTACTCCCAGCTTCTTCAAACGCTTCGCAACGCGTCGGCTCGCCCGTTCGCTCATCCGCGGCAAAATCCGCGGCGCCGCTTCAATAAGATCAATCCTGATAGCATGCTTTTTTAGTCCGTAATGATCGCTAAGCCGTTTTAGGTATGACCCAAGCGCGGCCGCAAGCTCGACGCCAGTAGGGCCGCCCCCAACAACAACATAGTGCTTGTCCATCGTGTGGCGTTCGGCAATATCGTGGTAAATATGCCGCTTTAGTTCTTTGACTTCTTCCTCCGATTTAATACCATAAGCATACGACTCAAGCCCTTCGATATTGAAGTAGGTCGTTACCGATCCAAGCGCCAGGATACAACGTTCGTAGTGATACGTTTTACCCGATGTCCCCTTGAGTTGTTTTTCTTTGGTATCAATCTTTTCGATCTTATCCATAAAAACGGTAATATTTTTTTTACCGGCAAAAATCTCGCCAAGCGGAACCCAAGATTCTAGATGGCTATGGCCCGTTGCCGAGCTATACAGTGCGGGATAATACTGAAAGTCTGCCTTATCACTAATTAACGTAATATGATTTGCCGGGTTCTTTGCCAGCTCCAAAGCAGATTTTATTCCACCAAAACCGCCACCTACGATAGTAATATTCATGCTATTTTCTGCTCTTTCTGTATATAGTAGTTGTCTCTATTCCCTACCATCATACCGTTCCCCCTCCCTGATAGCAATATGCTTATGGCAAGAGCCACTCAAGGGAGATCATGGCACAAAATGCAAGGAGAATAATAAGGGAGAAACGGAACATACGGCGCGCCCACGCATCGATATCTTTTGCCTTAAATCCCTTTACGCCTAGCCAGATCCAGTAAACGCCCAAAAGACCCATAACAGCAAAGTAGCAATAGCCCGCATACCCATAAACGGTAAGTAGCAACGTGGAAATAACAAAGGCAACGGTATAGACAAGAATCTGCAGCCGGGTCTGCTCTTTACCCTTTACAACAGAAATAACCGGCACGCCAGCAGCCTTGTATTCTTTCATGCGGTAAATAGCAATCGAGTAAAACTCGGGCATTTGCCACAAGAACATCACCGCAAACACAATAATCGCTCCCGGATCAATCGCTCCTGTCACTGCAACGTACCCGGCAAGGATCGGAACCGCCCCGGAGATACTGCCGACAAGCGTACCATGGATAGACAGCCGTTTCGAGAGCATTCCATAGAACACTACATAGTCGACAAATCCGATAATCCCAACAATAACGACAAGCCAATTTGTCCAGGCAATCAGGACACCAAGTCCTACAAGCCCGAGTACAATCGACAGAACAACCGCGTCTCTTCCTTTTACCTGACCCGCAACAATAGCACGTTGCTTAGTCCGCGCCATTTTACTGTCGATATCCTGATCCAGAAAGTTATTAAGCACACACGCCGAAGCTATAACAAGTGTCGAGCCAACGACAAGCGCGAGAAAAAGCAGAAAATCAATGTGTCCGTTTGCTGCCAGTAAAAATCCGGCTGCCGCGGTGAGCGCGTTGCCATATAGGACGCCCGGCTTGGTTAGTGAGTAATATTCTTTAAAGGTCGCCATATACTAAATGGCTCCACAATTAGTCTTAGTCTTTATATACATAGTCATTACTGTTACCCCTGGGAAATATTATTTTGTTACAGTGAAGTAGCCGGCAGCATCGGGCTGAAGAGGGTCGTAAAATAGATGCGAACCCAGTTGATTGAGCGTTATGGTCTTAGGATGGCCGCTCTTTACCGTCAACTTCGTCTCACCGCCGTACACCTCATGATCAGGGTACGACCCAAACATAATATCGCGCGGCGTGTCATCTTGATTGATGAACGTCAGCGAATCGCACATACGCGACTCAGTACGAAGAGGGGTTATCTTCCCCTTCATCATAATAACCTGATGGTTAGCGCCAATATAGGCACACGCGCCTGTCTTTTCGCCGCCAACCTGGGAGATGCCCTCGTCCTGCGCAAGCTTCGTTGTCGTCGCCTGAGGAGTCATCATGTTGTAGTTAAGATGGTCCATAATAAATATAGAGCCGAGCACGACGACAAGGATAATACCGACTGTCGCGATAAAGAAAGCCACGTTATAAAGGGGTTTCGGCCCGCGCCCCAGATGCAAAAAGAAGAAGATCTGGACAGACATTTGCAAAACAGCAAATCCTAGGATTGTCGCGAGCAATGAGTTGCCCGTAATGGTCTTATTAACTACCAGGTAGTACGGTATGGCCGTGAATACCAAGGATAATAAGAACCCGATAACATAGGATACTGTGGTGCCATGTTCGGCTTTTGGTTGTGTTGTAGTGTTATGTGATAATTTGCTCATACGTACGCCATTAAATATACAATTGTAAAAATAAATATCCACACGATATCCAGGAAATGCCAGAACAGACTCAACAGGGCTAGCTTGCGTACTAGGTGCCGGTTAAGCCCCCGCACTAAGACAAACACCAGCGTCACAAACATCCAAAACAAGCCTGATATAATGTGCAGTCCGTGTGTACCCACAAGGACAAAGAACGACGAGAAGAAAGCGTTGCTGCTGAGTGCATGTCCTTCCCTGATAAATTCAGCAAATTCTTGTAGTTCCAGGCTAAGGAAGGCAAGTCCAAGCAAAAACGTAATACCAAACCATACAAGAACCTGGTTCTTGTTGCCCCGGCGAGCGGCAATCATACCAATCCCGCAGGTAAAGCTGCTGGTAAGCAGAATTAACGTCTCAGCCAAGGCCAACGGCTGGCTAAAAAGATCGCTGCCCCCTGGGCCGCCCTCGGTATTACCATGCAGTACTGCGTACACCGCAAATAACACCGCGAACATGAGAAGGTCGGTCATTAGGTATACCCAAAAGCCGAACATCACCCTATCGTTCGCTGCCGCTTCGTGATTCATCTCGCTAGTTGCTACTGATTCCGCCATCGTCTTGTCCTTATAACGTTCAACGCCCATGTTATTACTAACTTGATAAATTCAAGCAGACCCATGTCTTCATCAGGACCCGTGTCCTTTTCAGCATGAAGAGCCCGGACTTTTGCCATCCTTGTCTCTTCCATCTTTTCAACCTCGGCGGCAGTGACGACATACTCGGTATCATCGTTGAAAGTTCGGGCGATCACGCAAACGATAGCGCCGATTAACGAAACGATAGCGAGCCAATTGATATGCCACACCAGTGCAAATCCAACCAAGAAGGCAAAAATTGAGATATAGATACCCGAGGCGGTATTTTTAGGCATACGGATGTCCTCGAACTTGCGTGCCGGTATGCCCTGTTTTTTCATCTCCCAGTAAGCGTCCCTAGTTGTTACCTGGGGTATGGTTGCAAAGTTATAAGATGGTGCCGGCGAAGGGACTGCCCATTCGAGTGTTCGGCCCTCCCATGGGTCTCCAGTACTATCGTGCAGACGCCTTTTTTGAATGACACTGGCGATAATCTGCGCAAGCTGAAGGGCGACGCCAACGGCTATGATAATTCCGCCAATGAGCATAAGGACATAGAATGGCTGCCAACCAGATGATGCATCGTACGTGTCGAGCCGCCTGGTTGCCCCCATAAGCCCAAGAATATACATAGGGATAAAGGATAGGCTAAAGCCAATCATCCAGCACCAAAAGGCGTAACGTCCAAGGCGCTCGTTCAATCTGTAACCGGCAATTTTAGGAAACCAGTAACTGATGCCGGCAAACACACCAAACAGTACGCCGCCAATAACATTAGAGTGGAAGTGCGCAACCAAGAATAAACTGTTGTGGAACTGAAAGTCGACAGGCGGAACGGCAAGCATTACGCCGGTGACGCCGCCAAAAGTAAACACGGCAATAAAACCGAGAAACCATAGCATAGGGGTTGTCATTCGTATACGGCCTTTGTACATAGTGGCGATCCAGGTGAACACCAACACGGTTGTCGGTATCGCAATGAATATTGTCATCACCCCAAAGAACGAGTTAACGTCCGCTCCTGCCCCCATGGTAAAGAAGTGATGCAGCCATACCGAAAGCGCGAAAAGCGAAACACCGATTAGTCCGATGATATTGGACGTATAGTTAGCAATCGCCTTGCGGCTGAAAGTCGAAACAATCTCCGTAAACACGCCATATGCCGGCAATACCAAAATATATACCTCTGGGTGTCCCCACATCCATATCAGGTTGGTATACATCATGGCGTTCCCGCCGAGTGCCGTCGTAAAGAAGTGCGTGTCAAAATAACGGTCAAAGAAAACCAGGAAAAGCGTTGCCGTTAGCAGCGGAAAAACGGTCACTGCCATAATCATGCTACAGAGCGAGCCCCAGGTAAACGCAGGCATCTTCCAGAGGGTCATTCCCGGCGCACGCATTTTAAGGATTGTCATAATAAAGTTAATTGCGCCCAGCGTCGTTCCTATACCGGATATCTGCAGGCTCCATATAAGATAGTCCATACCCGTACCCGGACTAAATTCGGTCCCCGATAACGGGGCAACCGCCAGCCACCCTGTAGCGGCGTATTCCCCACCGACAAAGAAGAACATATTTACCATTACCACTCCGGCAACAAAAAGCCAAAAGCCCAGCGTATTAAGGAACGGCGAGGCAAGGTCGCGGGCACCAATCTGCAGAGGAACGATATAGTTTATCAAACCAAAGATAAAGCCCATTGCTACAAAGAACACCATAATGTTACCGTGAGCGGTAAAGATCTGCTGGAAGTGCTCAGCCGACAAATACCCATGCGAGGCACCGAGGAACCCAGGCATATCACTGGACCCCAGTGCTTGCTGCAGCCACATCATCAACGCCTCCAGGCCACCCCTTGCAATAAGCATAAACCCGGCCACGATAAAGTACATGATACCAATCTTTTTTGGATCAACCGAAGTGAGCCATTCTTTCCAAAGCCATCCCCAGCGTTTCGTCACCGTTAGTATCACAACAAGAGCCAAGATGAGCGCACCAAAAAATGCCGACCCGCCAATGGTAAACCATTCGTGCGGAAGTGCTTCCATGCTCAATCTACCAATCAGGAATTCTTTCATTCTTGCCCCATATGGTGGTCGTGAGACCCCATGTATTTCATAAGTACTTTATCGTATAAGTCCGCTTCTGTCATCGAATAAAAAGCAGATGGATTATTTTCGCTAGGCTTTAATAGACTCTCATATTCTACCATATCGAGTACGCCCGGAAGCTGTTTTACATGCCGCACCCAAGCATCAAAATCTTGCTTGGAGCTGGCACGAGCCGTGAACTTCATTCCGGCAAAGCCCTTGCCGTTTATTTCGGCCGAGCTACCCGTAGAATCTCCTAGTGTCGTAGGCACGAGGTTAAGCTTGTTTGTCATACCGGTCATTGCATAAAGCTGACCACCCCAGTGCGGCACCCAGAACGAGCTCATTGGCATGTCGTCTGCCGTCAGATCAAATTCTACAGGGGTATCTACGGGGACCTGAACATAATTAACGGTTGCAATATGCTGTTCTGGATAGATAAACAGCCACTTCCAACGCAGCGCAATAACCTGAACGGTCAGCGTCTTATTCTCGGAATCAATCGACTTTTGCGGCTCAAGTTTGTGCGTAGCAACCCACATAACCGGCGCCAGTACGAGCATAAAAACAACGGGAATCGCCCACAAACAGAAAATAAAAAACTTGCCATGCTTCTTGTCGGGGTCAAACTTTGCTTTCGTGTTAGATTCTCTGTATTTCCAGGCAAAAAAGTATAAGAAAAACAAGGTAGGAACAGCAATCGCAAGCAGTACCGCCGTTGTGAAGACTATTAGTTTAAACTCTTCCTGAGCTACGAAGCCTTTTGGATTAAGCATTCTGATGTCGGTACCATTAAGCAGTACCGCAAAAAGTAATACCAGGACAAACACCCACAAGACGACATACAGGATAGCCCTGTTCTGTCTGGATTTATCTGTTTGTTTTGTCATCAGGCCTTTCCATTATCGTATACATAAACATTATATCTCACTATAGCATAAGTTTAAGCGCGATATACCAGTCTATTTATGGTAACTGCTATCGAGGTAGGCTGCGAGCTGTACCTACTCGCCAATAGCAAGTTTTAGCAAGATAACGCCAATACCAATCGCCATTTCCGCCGTACTCACAATAATGAGCCGGACAGGACTCGTATAGATGCGTCTTCCCGCCGTAAAAGAGAGTAAAAACAACGATAAAAGAAGTGCTACAATGCTCGCCATAAATGCGGTTTTCAGTGAAATGAATGTAGTGAGGCTCGCCATGATAAGGAGTGTTGGAACGATAGCTGGAACAAAAAGACCCGAACTGGTAAACGCTAGCCTGCCAAGGTCCCTGCTAGCCATACTCTTACCATGCACGGCACGATGCGAAATACGGGACGAGATAAGCGTTGCCAGCCAGAGAGCCGTTACGGTTCCAATGATGCTCGCCACCGATCCGCCCGCCGTATGATCACCTGCCGTCTTCCATAAAGCAACGATCAGCGCGAGCAGCGTAATGGTCGCGTAAATCCGTTCTTTCATATTTTCAGCCACGTACTCCTTTACTTCAGGAGACAATAGATCGGCTCTTCGGGCTTTTGGGCTTTTTGGCATTGCTAAATAACTACCGCACCCGTTGCCGTCATAACTGATTGAGCAACGTCGTTAATAATCGCCCCTACCTCATCGCCGGTAAGCGTTTTTTCATGCGGAGTAAGTGCTAGGCGAATAGTGATGTTTTTCACTTTCGTACCCTCACCCCTATAGATATCTACGGGTGATACAGAGACTTCTACTTGAACGTTCTTTAATGCAGCATTGACCGCATCAATTACCTGCTGGTAGGGTGTCCCGGTCTCCACCTGGAAGCAGATATCGCGTTCGGTGCCAGGATACCGGCTTACCGGGCGGTAACTGCTTGTTAGTTTCTGAACCGCCTCAAGTACAGGTATCGAGCCTATTTCAAATCCAGCAGCGTAATCGGGCAGTTTGAAGCCACGTGCAACAGATTTTTTATACTCGCCAACAATGCCCAAAAACGTATCTGTTTTTTTATCGGTCACCAGTGCCGAACGGCGGTATTCGAACGGTGCCGTCACCGGATAATTCGGATCTGCCTCCATAGGCGAAAACTGCAGCTCTAAACCAAGTGACTGCGCCAGGTAGTTAAGCAACCGCTTAGCTTCGTAGTAGGCAGTACCTTGCTGATTTTTCTTGTTCGCCACGACAAGTGCGATCATGTCAACTTCCGCAGGAACGTTTTCGTCGGTCATGCCGTGCTGCTTGGGATGGGCTTTATTTACTTCGAACAAAGCAAAGTGATCATACCCCTGCTTTATATTGTTACGAACAACACTCAAAAGGCTTGGTGTGATCGTTTGCCGGTAGTACTGCAACTCCGGACTGAGTGAATTGACAAGGCGGTATGAATCCGACGGCTTTTGACCAGCCTTCGTAAGAAGGTCACCGTGTACGAAGCTGTAGGTCAACACCTCATTCGCACCCGCCCGAACCAACGCCCGGCGTGTATGTGCCCGCACGCTATCGAATTTACTAGGCCGTACAGCCGAAAAATCGCGCCTTGGCAGTATTGGTTCAATGGTGTCAAAACCACGCAAACGGCCGACTTCTTCAATGATATCCTCGGGAATATGGATATCAGCGCGCCAGTACGGAGGAGTGAACGACAGTACGTCGCCTTCTTGCTCTACCTTAAATTCAACGCTTTGCATCGTTTTGGCAATTTCGTCTGCCGACAAGGTAAGCCCAAGAACATCATTTACTTTTTGATACGGCAACGTTACAGCGTACGGCTTGGCTTCGCCCGGATAACTTTCGGCAACCTCACTGACGCGCTTTGCACCAGCATATTCTTCCATTAGACGGACTGCGTCGGCCAGTACGGGCGCTGTCAGTTCGGCAGGCTGGCCTTTAGTAAACCGGGTGATAGCCTCCGAAAAAATACCGTGCCTCATCTGCGTGCCGCGCAGACTGTACAAATTAAACGTCGCGCTTTCAAGGATAATATTTTTAGTGCTGCTGTCGATTTCGGTATTCGCCCCGCCCATCGCGCCAGCAAGACCAATTGGCGTCTCGCCTGCAGCAATAACGATATCGTCTGGGGTTAATGTAATCGTTCGACCATCAAGCAGTACCAATTTTTCGTTGTCACGCCCTGAACGCACGTGGATTTCCGCCTTACCGCCGCCAACTTCAACCAGCTTGTCGTAATCAAAGGCATGAAGTGGCTGGCCCGTCAGCATCATAAGATAGTTCGTGACGTCAACCACGGCACTAATCGGACGTACACCCACTCGCGCCAAATAGGTCTGAATGGTCAGCGGCGATTTTGCCGCGCCGTCCGCGCCCGAAAGTACGACTGCCTGATAACGATGCGACAATGTTTTGTCGTCGATAGAAACAACAGGCGCATCAATATCACCCTCTAATGGAGCAAAATCGGGACGTACCGCGCCCAACCAGTCGGGAGTTTTAAATTCTTTACCCTGAATCGCTGCAACTTCGCGGGCAAAACCAACAATGCCAAACGTATCCGGCCGGTGGGTCAGCGATTTGTTTTCTATATCAAGAAGATAATCGTTCAACTCGTAACTCTCTGCAAACGATGCTCCCGGCAAAAGATTATCATCAAGTTCCAGAATACCTTCGTGTTCATCAAACAAGGCAAGCTCGCGTGCGCTTGCAATCATTCCGTTGCTCATAACTCCACGGAGTTTTCGCGCACCAAGCACGAACGGCTCGTCAGTCCCGTGTGTTTCAGGCACTACACTATTAGGTGGCAACCATGCCACAACAAGGCCCTCGCGAATATTGGGGGCTCCACACACCACTTGCACAAAACCGTTTTCATCGCGCTCTACATCCGGAGTTTTACCGCCATCATCAAGTTTTATTACGTTCAAATGGTCCGAGCCCTCAAGCTTACCGCACTCAACGACTTTCGCAACTACTACGTCTTTATATTTTGCGCCGTAGTCAATTACTTCTTCAATCTCAACCAAGCGCGCACCAATCAGTGTTGCCAGTTCATCAATCGGCATATCGATATCGGTAAATTTTTTGAGCCAGTTTGTAGAAATTATCATGCGTTGCCTCCATTCCACGGCAGGGTATGTTTCGCGCGTTCCTGTTCGTAACTATCAAACATATAAAACGTATCGACTGCTATTTTGAAAAAGCGCGTATTGCCGTCTTTACGGATCTCGTTAAGTAGCCC
>Ga0224731_1115_pt1 | contig 12388 bp, 9 predicted proteins | sample IA1ulk_2_FD_161639 | JGI IMG/M metagenome (GOLD analysis project Ga0224731, IMG submission 161639) | Enriched cells from agricultural soil in Iowa, United States - IA12soil_GW_FP2(bulk) | ecosystem: Environmental > Terrestrial > Soil > Agricultural land | place: USA: Iowa | collected 2017-05-08 | reverse complement strand
TGATCGGGAATAGCTCAAAGCTTGTCGCCCTGTGAAGATTCGGATAATCGGCAATGAATCCCAAGCACTAGACTTCTCCTCGAAATGCTTCGTGTGTCTAGTTAAAAAGCTTTCTGTCATTTGATATGTGTCTGTGCCTGTGGTATCTGCGCTGGTGCGCGTGCGTTTAGTTATTAGTCAATTTGGTATTCCCGTTTGCTCTGTTTAAGTTGGGGAGCGCGCGGGGCTTTCACCCGCGCGGCTGTTTACTCTTGGTAGCTTTCTCATCACTCACTCTACATTGTGGTCCTGACTTCTCGGCGTCGCTACCTCTCTCCTATCGGAAGGCTATCTTCCTCGCTCGCACCGTTTCTGCGATACTTTCTGTCGGCCACCCAGTCGAATTGGCGTCGTTGGGCAGAAGCTGATCAGTCGGCCCCTGGCAAACGTTTACCAACAGTGAGACCTATGCCTAGCTGTCTCGAACTCGCTTTCTTCTTTGAAAAGATTCGATGGTGATATCGTAGCCAATCCTCCGTGGACGCGTACACTTATGGTCCGATTGTGATTTTGGAATCACCTGCACTCACCTTCCTTTTACGACCCGTCGCGGCTGCGATCCAACTCACCACCCTGTGTCGAGTGGGCCATGCGAACTGGGATAGAGCTTGGCGTGTGTGCCACAAGAAGTAGCAATCTGTCTTGACATGGTCGAGATTGCATGAACTCAAGACAGTATGAACAGTTGTTGACGCCTCGATCAGCGCTTAGATTGGGAGACGATCACTCGGACCTGGCAGCACGTGCGCACTTGGGAGAGGAGTGAGGGTCGTGTACGCGTCTCAGATTGGTGGCGGGGCCCATCGTGCAATGACTTGACGCCATTCTATAGGAGTGCTCAAAAAGCTCATAGTGGCTCACCGAGACTTCTGAGCTGATGCTTCTTCTCCAATTAGTTTCTCAGAAGGCTTTCAGTTCCTTTCTCCACACTTCAGAGAAGCAATGTCATTCTTGCAAGCCATCCCGAAATTGTGAACCCAACAAAACTGGAGAGTGGCTTGAGACTTGAGAACCTAGTTATCACCAAGCATCTCGATCATGCACACGAAGACGTCGTACATGGTCTTGAGCGCCGAGAAAGCGTTGACCGTCTTGAAAGCGCGAGAGACACTGAAGGCCGAGGTCTTTACCTGGGCGGGCTCCTTGGTGGTGCGTTTGGCACGAGGGGCACGGACTTTGGTGGCACCGGCTGGCTTGTTCGAGTCCTGGAGAGCCATTTGGATCTCATGGTAGTCAATGGCGGAGATAGTATTGGGAATGCACGACTTAAACGGAGCCCGAGCACCCTCGGTGATCAACTCTGGGTCCGCGTTGGGAGAGTCCACACAACCGACCATGCGCTTGTACTCGCGCAAGATGAGGGGGGCCAAGACGAAGTTCGCCGCCGAAGAGCCTTGCACCAAACTAAGCGCGCCGATGAAGGTCTCCAGATTCTCGGCCAAAGTCTTCACCCGAGGCTTGGCCGCGGGCCCACCGAAGCGCTTGAGTTCCTCCCCGATGCCGACCTCTTTGGCCTAATGGGCGAACATGCGATTCTTCGTCATGCGTTGAGATCTGCGAAAGGTAAGGGAATGAAGGACAAGCTTTGATCAGTATCGAAGCATAGGCAGCGCTCAACCGGAGCTCAGAGCGCAATGGCGACTCACAAGGTGGCCAGGCTCGCTCGCCTCTTGCCCGGCTGGGTCTCGACTTTGTGAACTTGCATCGCAAGGAGAATGACCTCTGCAGCGATGCGGTTCGCCTCATGCTGACGGAAGGCCTTCAGGTTTTCGCGGGCCCAGGGTGATCCATCCTTCAAGCTCGAGTCACCTTGGCCGAAGACGATGTCGGCGAGGCCGTCGCGCGCAAGCTCAGGGAGCGACGTCGGGATGTCGAGCGTCATGGCCTCGCGGGTAATGCGAAGCACATCGAGCAACTCGGGGAGCTCGGACTTGGCAGACTCGGTGGATGGGACGATCGTCGTCAGCGTAGCTGTTGCAGAATCGAAGATGGTGGGAGCTGAGGTTGCCATGGTCGCCGTGGCTGCCAAACGGCGGCGGGCGGCGGAGGGCGCCGCCGACTTAGGGGCGCGCATCGTGCGAGCGGTCGCCGCCGGAGTCCTCGTGGTCGAGACGTGGCGAACCGTCGGCTGGACGCCCGAGCGCAGCGCGTGGTTGCGGATCATGGCCCTCGCAAGAGAAAAAAACCGCAGCATGACGGGGGATTAGAGCCGGTGAAGGGGGGTGAGACGATCTGTGAAGAAGAGAATTGGGGGTTGAGTTCCGTCACCAGTAGTCCGAGGGTACATCGCCCAAGCATCCACAGGCTGGATGAGGGAGTGACACCTGATGGGGGGGTCGAGGCGTCAGATCATTCCGAGGAGGATGGATGAGGATGTGACAGCGAAGGTATCCGTAGTATGCTAGTACGCCATGGCGCTCGGTGCAGCTTCGGACCGGCGCGCGGGGTAATGATCCCCTGTTTCATGCGGCGCCCCAGCGACAATGGGAGGCGGCATCCCTGCTAACGGCGTCCGTGCCGCGGCGATGGGGCTCAAGTATTAAGGCGCACCAATCGCATCAGTTCCCCATCTAAAGTTGCTCTTCACGTGACCCTGGCTAGTTTGCAGCCGTCGACCGGTTTGAGTCTCGCCGGGCCGCTGGCATCCATTGCATTGGCCGAAGCAATCAGCATCAAATGCGATAGCGATCCTGCTCTTTCGCGGAGAAGAGAAGGGCCTTCTGTCACAGTTAGTGGTTGAGAGTCTGAAGAGTTTCTATTCTGATTAGGTTTGATCTCCTGATTACATTTCTGATATGCTAAACGGAAAATATTCTTGCTTTATGAATCTTGCACTAGCTTTACAAGTAATTAACTTGTTAGTGTGTTTAGTGCGCCTGTGTGACACTTTACTTCTTAGTCTCTTCTCCGTTCGCTCTCGCAACGGTTCTGACTGAAGTGTCATTCAGTGCGAGGTACATAGCGTCCCAAATCCATCATAGGTTATGAGCCTATTCGCAGCTACCGAACTGCCTCACGGCAAGACGGTCGAGAAGCTCTCCTTCGTCAAACTCAAGGACGAGTCCAACTATGCGTCATGGCACAAGAAGATGACCTTACTCTTCATGGGCCACAAAGTCATGGACATCTTACTCGGTGTCGAGCCCAAGCCGCTGCCTCTTCCGTCGCTGAAGGGGAACGCCTCGCCTGCAACCATCGGTGCATCGGCCGATCGCCAAAAGCAGATTGCAACTTGGGTCGATCGCGACATCTGGGCGCAGAGCCAAATCATAGCAACGCTCAGTCCTGAAGTTGAAGGGATGGTCACGTATTGCGAATCGTCGTTCGTTTTTTTTTTGTAGAATCTGTTCATTATATTGCCCCCAATTCCTGTTCCCCTTGTTTGGCCTACGGAAAAACTAGATGGAAGTCGACGATGATAACACAAACCGCCCGCGATATGCGAGAAACAGGCCGGTGTCCACCAATCCGATACTTGGGATTCAAATGCCCCAGCCAAGCGCTTGCTCACCCCAAGGAGACGAATGAGAGAGAGAGAAGGAGACAGAAGGAGAAAGAGAAAGGGAAAGCAAGAAAAAAACGATGTACTAACGACAGGAGGCCCACCCCGCACCCACTTCCCGACTCGGTCGAGATAAAGACAGGAGAGCGACTGCGCAACCACCCTGACCCGCGAAGCCCCAAGTCTCTGCTCGGTCACAACAAGACGCGGTGGAGGCCCCTCAAAAATCTCCACCTCAGCAGTCCCTGGCCCCTCAAAGCCGACTTTCTGCCTGTGTCTGCTGATCCCTCCCTTGACTCAGAACCCCCGAAGCCAAAGAGCGCGAGCCACCGTCGAGTCAATCCCAAATCGCGAGCCGGTCCATGAGCAACGGAAGCAGACCTGTAATAGATGAAAGATGAAAACAAGATATTTCGTGTAAAGTTTGGAAAGAAGGAGAAAAAGTGGTGCAGTGTGATGTGTGGGATGGTGGGGGGAAATCGAACCCAGCCTCTACTGCCCTCGCCCGCCCCTTGCTCCTCCCGCCCTCAACTTCATCCTCTCCTCCAGTACCACCCTCCTCCTCTCCACGTTTTCCATCCTCGTCCCATGCTTCTGCCTCCTCCATCTCCCACTGCTGACCATCTCCAAAACCATCCCCGTGAAGATCTCGATCGTCCTGCCCGCCCCTTCCTGTTCGCTGAGCTTGGGGAGGCCAAAGAGCCGTTGCAGTGTCGTGTACTCGGCGTCCTCGATCGTGTCGCACCCGAGCGCGTCGCAGAGCACGCCCCTTGCCGTGACCCAGACGTTCTGCGAGTCAACGCAGCCGAAGAAGTAGTGGTCGGTGTCGTCCACCGGCGCTTCGCAGACGAGGCACGCGGGAGAAGTGTCGTGCTTTTGTGCGTGTTGAAGCTTGCGCGTCGGAGTAAAGCGGAGTATCAGCTTGAACCACACTTCTCTCTCCCTCGCCGTCAGCGCCTTCGAGTTGACCGCCTTCCAGAAGCTCCTGAGATCGTCCGGCTGCGGTGGTCCCTTGCGCCCGAGCGTGTTGGTAAAGGCCTTCGCGTTCAAGACCCGGCGGATGCGACGGATCGTGTAGGGTCGAGCCATGTTGAGCAACGTGTACTGGCTCGCCTGTTGTGGAAGCATTGGGTCCGGAAGGCGCTGCTCCATCGCGAAGCGGGCCACGGGCTTGGGGATGATCGCCTCGAGCGGGGCACTGGTGCCGATCCGGGCAGGCACGTTGACTCGTCTCGCCGCCGCCGCCGCCGCCAAGGGCGTGTTCTTGTGCCGATCAATAGTGAATCGGTACCAGGCAGCAATCGCCAGTCGCTGTGGGAGCCCGCTTTGGTCGTACTCGCTGTTGTTGCCGAGCACATCCGCCGGCGGCGTCCAAAGGTGAAACCCCCCACCCGCATACAACTCGCGTCGGTACAGGTCCGACACCTTGGGGTAGTCCTAGAGACGAAGGTAGTCAGGTACATGAACCGCGTCAATGGTCTGTCTCCCTCTGATGCTGGTGTGGAGGCTGCCGAGCAGGGTGGGAAGTGCGAGCAGGTTCGCGGTGGTCAAGGCCTTCGGGTTGACCTGCGCGTCGTGATGTTTCGGAACCCTCAGTGCGGCTTGCCATCGGGAATGAAGGTTGTTGGCGATGGGAGTGGATGGATGTGGCCAGGTCGAGGTCGGGCTGAGCTCGCTGGAGTGACGCGCGCGCAAGGCCGCTGAGAACTCGTCGCCGCGCGCGCCGAGCTCGTCGATCAAGAGCCGATGGTGCAGCGCCGCGTCGGCCGATCGGCGGTCCTTGACGAAGCCGTGTTGATGCGGTGGGAGCAGAACGGGTAGGATGTGGTTGAGTCGCGCGACGTAGACCTTGGTGAAGAGCTTGTAGTCGCACTCGCGCAGGGTGATGGGCCGGTACGACGAAAGTTCGGCGCGATCGGCGTTCTTCTTGTGGCGCTTGAAGATCAGGCGCACGAGTCCCTGTCCCTGCTTGGGAGAGAGTGAGCCGTGCTCGATCATTGCGTTGTAGGCCTTGGTCAGCACCTTGGCCCACGCCTCGGGTGCGGTCTGGTAGAGTTCGTAGGGCACGCCCGACGGGCCCGGCGATCGCCCCGGGTGCGTCGTCCCGATCGCGGCCGCGACCTCGTCCTCGGTGATCGGTCGCTGGAGGAGGTCGATCTGCGCTTCCAAGAGTCGGCGCAGAAAGAGTGGATCCGAGCGCGGGTCGTCGCAAGTCCGCGCCGCCCTGATCGGTGCCAGGAATTCGTCCCGAAGTCGATCGACGCGGTCTGGGTCGCGAGGCTCGATGTGGTAGAGGCGCTGGAAGTGCGCCTGCGTGTGGTCAAGAGCGACATCGATGTCATTCGTTAGCTCTCCGTTGGTCAAGCGCAATGCTGTGATCTTGGAATCCGAGTTCCGCGCCGCGAGCTTGGCGTGGACCGGCCGCGACAGTCGTTCCTCGGAAGCGATCTCGGAGACGTGGGCTCGGATCCGGAGTAGGCGCGCGCGCTCCTCGACCGCCCGCTTGAGTTCCTCCGACGTCCTCGTCCATTCCGCCGTGTCGTCGTCCCTCCATACCGGTAGCGCCTCCAGATCCTGCATCCTCCCCACCAAATGCTCCATCCGTTCCGTCCGCTCCCGATGCAGCCTCCTCGCCAGCTCCCCACCCCTATACCTGCACGCCTGCAGAATATCCTCGAGCTCCCCCACCGGTTCCTCCCCGCTTGCACCTTCCAACCATCCTTCCATCATCCGCTGAAATTCCACCGTTTTGAAGGTTGTGGTGTTGATTCAATGAAGTTGGTTTGATGTGGTAGGTAGGCTGCGCTGTGGGAGAGCCGCATCAAGATCGTCCGAGAGAACCAGCACGATCAAGACCGGTCGGTGATCGGAGAGATCCTTGGGGTACGTCGTAGATCGTCGAGGCCTGGTCGAGCCTTTTTTGGTGAGTCCGTTGTAGGAGAAAGTAGTCAAGCCGGGAAAAGGAGTTGGGTCGCTTGCGATTGGGGTTGGTTCGAGTGAAAGCTGGGGTGATGGGGTGCTTATAGCGGATGCAGTCCGTGTAGGCCGAGTCGAGCTTGGCGATCAGGATCGGCCGGTGGTGGCCGCGCCGACTTGGGTTCCGCCGATCGACTTCTGGGCGCGGGCAGTCGTTGAGATCGTCGCCAAGGAGTCGGAGGTGGGATTTCTGTGTTTTGTGAAAGATGAGTTTGTCAAAGAATTTCGTTCGTTGTTTTCGGTTGACGGGAGCGTAGAAGTTGTTGATTTCGAAAATTTTGATGTCGCCCCGCAGCCGAAAGGAGGTGACCAGGAGTCGGCCGTCGAGTGCCGAGTGGGTGCGCAGGAGCGCGGCGCCGATCAGGGGCGAGTCGGCCGGGATCAGAGTCAGGCAGTGTTGGTTGATGAAGACCTTGCCCTCGTATTCATCCTTGATGAGCTGCCAGAGTTGTGGTCTAATGAAATGTTCTTGTAAGAGAATGGCGGATGCTTTGAATGTGGATAGGTAAGTGTAAATGTTGCGTCGGTTCTCTGGGACCCCCATGCCCCTCCTCACGTTCTAGGTGATGATGGTGTGCTTGATCATTTTTAAATAGTCGAGGTGGAGGCGCTCTTGGCGGTGGTGTCGTCCTCAAAGAGGCGAAGGGCGGGCAGGACGTCGCCCTCTGACTCGTGGTCGGACCATCGTTTTTCCTCAGCTACCCCTTTTCTTTTCCCCCCATCCACCGTCTTCACCCCAACCTGCACCGCCGCTGCCGCTGCCGCCGACATCGATCTCGTCACCCTCCTTCCGTCCGTGGCGCCCTCCTGTCCCGCTCGTCCCTTGCCCCTGATCACGACTCGCTTGGCATCGGTAGGCTCGTCGCTAGGGTCGCTGAGATCGGCCACCGTTTGGGACCTCTTGGCGGCATGTTTTTTGGTCTTTGAAGCGGTACCTCGGATGTTGATGAATCGGAGTTGCCCATCCTCCTCATCCCAGGTCGCGAAGTTGTGCCGTACCAGAAGCTCTTCGGCTTCGAGCTGCGCCTGAATCTTGCGCTCCTCTTGGTCTTTGACGCGCGCATCGTGTTCTGCCTGTGCGCGGTCCCACTCCTCGCTCTCGCGCAGTGATTTTGCCAAAGTCTCTGGTGACAAGGAAGGAGTCCTCGATCCCGGGGGTGTCGAATCCCGCGAAACGGTGGTGGTGGTAGTGTCGCCGTCGTCGGTGGGCGTCTCCATCGCTCCTGTCGCTTTCGCCTCCTGTTCCGCCCCCGCTCTGACCTCCGCTTCTGCCTCCCCCTCCGCTTCCAATTCCGTCGCCACCTCCTCTTCCACCTCCCTCGAAACCTCCTCTTCACCCTCTCCTGCTCCCTCCTTCATGACTTCGTCCTCGTCCGTTTCGTCGATCTCGTCCTTTTCCGATTCCGCGTGATAATCCGCATTCTCCCTGTCCTCGTGCTTGTTGTTGTCCTCGTCTTTGATTTTGATGACGTCCACTTCAGCGCTCGCTTCCGAATCCATCCCCGAGTCCTCATCGTCCGTCTTGGCCCCCGCATCCTCCTCTCCGTCTTCCTCCTGTTCCACTCCCTCCTGTCCCACACCCTCATTCCCCTCTCCCGCATCCTCGTCGTCCTGGCCGTCCTCGACCTCGAGCCCCGCGAAACGGTTTCGTGTTTCGAGCGTGTCGGTTCCGAAGGAGCGGCCAGGAGCCACAGCCTCGGAGGTGTTGTTGGTGTTGGTGTTGGTGTTGGTGTTGGTGTTGGTAGTGGAGGAGGAGGTGGTGGTGATCGCACTGGGATTGGCGGGGTGTTTGTTGTGTTTGCCGTTGTTATGAGCGTCCTTTTGCCTCATCTCCAATTCCGCAGCGCAGGTTTCGACATGCCCCACAAAGTGGCACCGAGTACAGGCTGCCTCTCGTTCATAGTCGTGACGCACCGCTGTGAACATGCTGCCTCGACTGGGCAGAGACATCTTCGAGGGCAAAATTTCCTTCAGCGTGTTGTTGGGCGCCTTAAAAAGGGTGTCGTCCTTGAATCGGACAAAAGCCGAAAAGTCGCCAGCCAGGTGGGCGAAGGCCGAGACGGTGTCGATGTTGATCACGCGCAAGACCTGCACGAGCTCGCACGGGTGGCCTTTGCTGGACAGGTCTTGGACAACGGATTGGAACACGGTGATGATGGCCTCCTTAGCAGGCACCGCAGCCACACCGACATTGATGCGCAGCTCGACCACGTGGCGGTAGCAGTGGTGCGCTTTGGCGAAGCGCGCCTTGGCAGAATGCCAAGTGAGCGCGGGGTGCGTCGCAAGCGCCGCGTCACGGGCCCCCGCCGAGACGAAACCGACGGAGATGCGGTGGTGTACCGCACCTGAACGTACGAACGACGAGTGCTGAATACCGCTGATCTGTGGCTGAAAGGCCGTAAGGTGGTCGGGTAGCGTCACGTCCGTGTCGAAGCAGATCGGCGAGTTCGGCGATAACAACCTCGTGACGCAAGCCACGACATCGGTCTCGTCAGCGTGGGATGCCTTCATGGCGCTCTGGTGTGACAAGGTGACGTCGAGGGAAAAATCGAAACCGTTACGAATGGGTCGATTCGCGTGTAGAGCTGAGAACTTGAGCGATGTGGCGGTGGTGACGGGGTAGTTGTCGGTGGCGTAGGTGGCTTGCACCCATCGGTCCGGACGGTTGCCGGGTACAGCCCCCATCACTTCGAGAAGATGGGTCAGAGCCTTTGCACGTTGTTGTTGTTGCATTTGCTGCTCAGGCGTCTGCTTGGACATCTGAACGGTGACGGCGGCGTAGTTCGGTTTGACTGTGGCGGGGGCTGAGACTTGCGTCGTCCCGTTCGGGACGGTCGGCGCGGCGGACGCCGGTGGTGGCGGTGCCCCAGGCGGGGAGTCGGGGTCGCCGGTTTGCATGGTGTAGAGCTTCTTGGTTCTTGGTGTATCACTTGTTGCTTCGTAGGAGCGAGCGTGGGGCGATTCCGAAAGTGAAAGTGAATGTGAAAGTGAAAATGTCATGATTGCATCTCAGCTCTAGTAGGGTTCCCAGATCCAGGCCTCCTGAAGGTTCCTTCCCTTTTGGTCTAGTGGTCTAGATGCCTGATCTAATACAAAATGTGGGAACTACTCGAGAAGAAGTATCGCAAGCGTGGTCACAGTGCTCTCTACAGCGGCCTCGCGCGACTGCTCTCGACCAAGTACCGCGACGGCGACAACATGGATGAACATGTCACCAAGCTCCTCACGTATTCAGCGGAACTCATGAAGATTGGCAAGCCCGTCCCCGACGAGCACCTCAATGTTTTCATTCTGTTCTCGCTTCCGCCGAGCTGGTCCATGGTCAATACGTGGTACGAACAAGCTGCCGCACTGGACGATCAATTCACGTTTCGACCATCGCTTGTCGTCGAACACATCCAATCGGAGGCACAACGACGATCTACTGCAAACCTGCAACTCATTCCTTTCAAAACGAGCTCGTCAAATGCCGGTGCGCTCTCCGCCAACGCTTACAAGGGGTGCGATTTCTGTAACAGGAAAGGTCACACCGCGGATGAATGCTACACCAACCCCAATGGTCAAGGCTATCGTCCCCAACAAGGCAAAGCGAGGAAGAAGCGTGGCAAGACGAAGTCTATCAAGGCTGCCCAGGCCTCCAACCAAGCGTCTGTGGTTTTCTCCATCATGGTAGCGATCGGAAAGACGATCAAAACGCGATTCATCGTTGATTCTGGTGCAGACAGACACCACACCGGGGATCGCGAGTTGCTGTCGGACTTCGTGGGAGATTCGTACGTAGCCGAAATCGCAGACGGCAAGTTGATCGAATGTCCGGGACACGGAACGCTCGTCATACACACCGCTGGTAATCGGAAGATATTCCTCAAGAAGGTCTACCTTATACCTGAGTCGTCTGTGGGGTTACTCTCCATTCGACTCATGACGAACAACGGCCTCTCCGTCGCTTTCGAACCCGACAAGAGCTGCACCATCTCACGCAAGGGAGAGTTCATCGCCAACACTGTCATCTCTGATGGTCCTTACGAACTAAACATCAAACGACCAAGTCTCGCATTGGCTACTGGCGAAACTGTCGGCGCGCCTTTGATGCTCTGGCATCGCCGTTACGGTCATCCCAGCGTTCAGACGATCCTCGACATGGCACGCAACGGGGCTGTACAAGGCCTCGTTCTTTCGGACGAGATCATTCGTGATTGCCTCGACTGCGTCATATCCAAGTCGAAGCGCAGTTCATTCACGATCAAGGCTTCCATCGCTACCGAGATTCTCGAGCGCGTGTGCATCGATCTTGGATTCGTGCCTGAGCCAGATCATCAAGGTCGTACCGTCTATCTGACAATCGTTGATCAACACTCGTGTGGTCGATGGGTTGTTCCTCTTGCCTCCAAGTCCTCTGAAGGTGTCATTGAAGCCTTCGACACGTTTCGAACCAGCGTAGAGAATATGACGGGGAAGAGGATTCGATTCGTACGCTCTGACAACGGCGGCGAGTTCACTTCTAAGATCTTCGAGACCTACTGCAAGACAAATGGTATCATTCACGAGCGCACTGCGCCGTACACCCCTGGAAACAATGGTCAGGTCGAACGTCTCAACGGATCGATCATGACGACGGTGAAAGCCATGCTCCACGACGCAAATTTCCTGAAGACTTTCTGGTCGTATGTGATGCAAGCTGCCGTCTACCTCTTAAACTGTACCATCGTGGCTCGTCTCAACGGATTAACACCCTTCGAGATCATCTCCGGAAAGAAGCCACGAGTGAGTCACATCAAACCCTTCGGTGCTGTCGCTTTCGTCCACATCGATGGATCACTGCGGACGAGGCTCGACGACAAAGCCGTCGAAGGTATCCTTGTTGGCTACAACAACTACGACTATGTCGTTTGGCTCAAGGATCAACAAAAAGAGGTTCCAACTCGACATGCCAATTTCGGTCGGCGCGAACATCATCTTCTTGAAACTTCGGAGCTCGTAACTGACTTCGAGGTCCCTCAAATCATCGAGATCTCCGAAAAGGATTCGACTGTGACACCGGTCGAAAAGGAGGTCCCACAACAACTCTACCTGTTCCCGATGGCTACGTTCAAGTCCAGAACGGTTATCAGCCCGGTCAGTTCAGCGAGATTGACGTGTCCAACATCATCCCGCACAAGCGTCGTCAGGCGTTATTCGCTGGTCCAGCACCCGATTCTTCGAACTCGAATTTCAGGGTCATCCGAATCGACGACGTCTTGCCTCAATCGGACGGAAAATGGGGGAAGGCGTATCTCTGCGTCTCTATCCCTCAGGGCCATTTCATCCCCAAGACGTACAAGGAGGCAATTTCCTGTCCTGACGCCAAGTTCTGGATCATCGCGATTCGTGAAGAACTCGGTGCGCTCGAGACCCACAACGTGTTTGAGGTTTCTTTCCTTCCGGACGGCGCGATTGCTCTTGGATCCCGATGGGTTTTCACGATCAAGTTCGACGCTGCTGGCAGGATCATCCGCTTCAAAGCTCGGCTCGTTGCACAAGGTTTCGCTCAGCGCCTGGGCATCGATTTCCACAAGCCGTTTGCTCCTGTCGCTCGCATGGCAACCATACGCTTTCTCATCGCACTTGCTATAGCGCTGTCCCTCAAGCTCGAATAGTTCGACTTCGACACCGCCTTTCTCAATGGCAAGCTGACTGATGACGTCTACATGAAGGCTCCCAAGGGTTGGACCGGGACTCTCAAGCCTGGTCAGTGCCTCAAGCTCATTGCGTCGATGTACGGCACCGAGCAAGCCCCTCGCGAATGGAACCGCGCGCTCAATTGTCTCATGGTCCAGGAGAAGTGGACCAAGTGCTCGTCTGACGTCTGCCTCTACTACAAGAAGGTCGACT
>Ga0224731_1113_pt1 | contig 12508 bp, 18 predicted proteins | sample IA1ulk_2_FD_161639 | JGI IMG/M metagenome (GOLD analysis project Ga0224731, IMG submission 161639) | Enriched cells from agricultural soil in Iowa, United States - IA12soil_GW_FP2(bulk) | ecosystem: Environmental > Terrestrial > Soil > Agricultural land | place: USA: Iowa | collected 2017-05-08 | reverse complement strand
ACATAAACTCCTGTTATCGAGAAACGTAATATAACATCATCATGTTCATATATCATGCTGACACTATAGTCTAGGATATTGGATGGTGTACTGCCAGTTCTCTTCTTTTTGATATCATGTACCTTACTTGCTATATCTCGACAAATCCAACAAAGACGCCCTATAGATGAAAATGATTGTCTTCGTTTACCAACAGCTAAAACAGTATCTGTATTTCGAAGAAGTCTTATATTATTGATTGTTACACTCTTGGAGATCAGCAGTTGGGCATTTTTGTTTGCTTGGAGGCTTGAAAGTGCTATTCTAGAGAGATCAAAACTGCCACCTAGTGCTTTCAGCAGCAGTAAGAGTAAAATCCCTCCTCTGTATCAAGTGATTGACCCCAGCTTGGCATTTATACCCAGAGTAAGTAAAAGCAAATTCAATACAGACCGAACACTTACATTTGTACAGATTTACATACTCATACTCGTCATCAAATCATTCACAACGCCAGCAAATCCAATCGATCCATCCAAGTTCACCAGATACACGTATCATTTCTTGATGTTTTACTCTCTCATCTTCTTGTCAGCTATCATTCGCGTTTTTGATTACTTTTTCACTGACAATAACTGGTTCATTTCTCCAACGATCGAAAAGTCGTTTGCCTTGATTGATTTATCACTGTGTTTCATATTATGGTATGTCATTATTACTTCACCTACTGAACTGGATCAAGGCGAACTGGTTGATTTTGAGGATGATGATGATGGGGTACTTGTACTTCATGATGGAAGGGTGGTTCGTAATGTAAGTTAAAGTAGATGGGCGCATCAGCATGGAATTAACATGATTAAACAGGGACGTATCCTTAGTCTAGAGTCTTCGGCTTCACCTCTATCGGCTATTACGTTCAGTTGGATGAATTCACTTTTGAAAACTGCTTTTAAAACACGTCTTACTGCTGCTTCTTTATGGGCACTACCTACGAGGCAAAGAGCAAGAGAAAACCACCGGTTATTTACAGAGACAAAACAGCCTCAAAAGACGACACCCCTTGGCATTGCCTATCGTATATACATGGCAAATCGCAAAATTGTATGGTATCAATTTGTAACTGCCATAGGAGCTGTCTTTTTTCATTATGCCAACCCTTTCTTTTTGAGAAAGCTACTAAATTACATTCAAGAGCACCATCAATTGGAAAAAAACCAAGAAGCGACTATACAGTTTGAAAACGAGATGGGATACATGTACTGTATTGCCATCTTTGGCTGTAATGTCATTAGTACACTTGTAGCTTCTCAGACATTATTATGTGGTAGAAGATGGAACGTCTCTATCATTCATATGCTGAGCTCTGAAATCTATGCTCATGCGCTTCGATTGAAACAGGCCCATCAGCCCAATCTGGACAATAGTGAAGAAGAGGAAGAAGAAGTAGAGGATCAAGATGAAGCTGCTCACCAGCAGGCTAGTTTGATAAGTCAAGACACAGAAAGATTAGCTGAATTGGCTTCTTATCTCCATGTAAGTCCTGAGTGATACGATAAAAAGATGAGTTACAAACAGTTGAATTGGTTAGATGTTTTATACATGTCCTCTTGAAATTGCTGCAGGCGTGATATTCCTATATCAAATCTTGGGTACTTCTTTCTTGGCTGGATTGATTGTCATGGTGGTAGCTTTACCCTCGACACATTATATCAGTCGACGTCTCATGATAGCCCAATCACACCTGACAGACGCAAAATCATGGAGATTACGACTATTGCGTGAGTTATGTGAAGGTATAAAGACGATCAAGTTCTTGGCTTCAGAGCGTAGATGGGAACAAGCGATCACTGTAAGTAAAATCTTGTAAAAAAAAAGGGGGGGGGATATTATACGTATTGAACAAATGGAACAGAGTGCTCGTGATGATGAACTAGTCAAATTGATCAAGCTCTGTACTCAAAATACTATCCTGGGTTTAATTTGGTTTGCTACACCCGTGTTTGTTACAACTGTTTCGTTTGCTTGGTACACATTAGTAGAGAAAAAGACATTGGATGCAAGGTATACCTGATAAATGTGATAGGAACTCCTGTACTTACAACATGATAGCACTGCTTTTGTAAGCATTGTATTATTTGGCATGCTGCGCGATCCTCTTAATGTGATGCCTCAAGCATTCATGGCTTATAACGAGTCAAACATCAGCTTGGGTCATATCACTGCTTTTTTAAACACAGAAGTGAAGCAAAGCGATCCTCATCTTCTAAACCCTCGCCAACAAACTTATCAAGAGCAAGTCAAAGTTGGTTTCGAATCAACCCTGTCTATCTTTGAGTGGAAAGCCCCACCTGAACCTCAAGCACAACAAACAAGAGACATATCTCAACAGAAAAGAAAGCTTGGGAGAGGAGGTTCAGCCACAGCAATACAGGAAACCGCTTTTAAACTTCATGTACCCCATATGGAATTCATACCTGGCAAACTTTCCGTCATTTCAGGCCCTCCTCAGTGCGGCAAAACCAGCCTTTTAATTGCCCTACTAGGAGACATGCCCATGATCTCGGGTGAGCATCCACCTGTATTGCCTTCTCGGTTCTTGACTGCTCAGCATCGCCAACGTCCACTCGTTCGTGATTCAGAGAACTCATCGCTCTATTTGCATAAAGTTGCATACGTTGCACAGAAAGCTTGGATAGAGCATGGCACGATCAGAGAAAATATTTTATTTTCTGAACCATGGGATGATGCAAGGTATAGAGCTGTCTTGCATCAATGTGATTTATTACGTGATTTATCCTTGTTTGATAATGGCGATTTAACTTCTACCAACGACAGAGGAATAGCAGGATCAGGTAAAAGAGAGAGAGAGAGAGAGAGAGAGAGAAATAGCATCTCTATAACAACAATAAATAACAAAATGATAACTAATAATCTCGTTTCTCTTTAGATACGATGCAACACAAGATATCCTTAGCAAGAGCAGTTTATTCACGCGCCAAAACTGTGCTTATCGATGATATCTTTTCTACTCTTGGTAAAGTCACTTCTACTTTCATCTATGAAAACTGTATCCGAGGAGATTTAATGAAGGATCGTACAATCATCGTCGTTGCAACCTATCCTAGTATGTTCTGGGCTCGCGATGCGCACCTTTTCATCCATATGGCTTGTGGAAAAAACGAAGGTCGTATTGATTCAGAGGAAACAGATCCCGAAAAGATTGTAGCTTTAATTAAGCTGAGAAGAGCACAAGAGCAGCAATTAAAGAAAGAATTGCATTTACAGCAAGAAGATCATGGACTGGGAGAACACATTGCTTCCAAAGAAAGTAGCTTGAATCAGCCCAACATGGCTTCCACCTCTACAGCGGCGGCAGCAGCATTGGGTTCAGCAGCTGCAGTGGATGTTATTGATGCGTTATTTGAACATACAGGTTCAGCCAGTATTCATAACAATACATCAACTCTGTTTGAGGAAGATTTCTTTGATGAAGCGTCCATCATTCCCGACTCCATTCGACAAGAAAATGATGAAAATATAGTGTCCAAGTCTCGAGATTATGCATATGCTACGTATTATGAGGCTTGTGGAGGCTGGAAGTACTGGACTGCAGCCATTTTGTTCACTTTATTGGCTCGATTGGCAAATATATCTGAAAGTTATTGGCTAAAGGAAGGTAAAACCATATTTTTAATAAGAAAGCATCACTCTACTTTTCTTTTTGCTTGAATCCAAAAAAAAACCCTCCTCCCCTTCCCTAAATGGCTCATGTATTGTATAAAGTAACGCGTTTTTTTTTATACTAATAGGTATGGTCGATGGCTTATTCAAAATACAATACCTACTTTTATAATGAACCAGCTACGACTAATAGCGTGGATACCACCTACTCCATGGCCAACCGTTATGTGCTAATTTATCTGGGACTGTGCTTGATCACTGTTGCCTGTAATTTTATACGCACAGTAATACAATACCGTGGATCATTACGTGCGTCCAATCGTCTGTTCTTGGGCCTACTTCAGTCTGTATGTCACGCACCACTTCAATTCTTTGATATCACACCAGTCAGTCAAATCATGAGCCGATTCAGTAAGGATATGGAAACAATAGACTCTAGTATTGGATGGCATGTCAATTTCTTGCTCCAAACTGTGTTTGGTGTATTTGGCGTTGTATTTACCATCGGCATGATCTTGCCCGAGTTTTTTGCTGCAAGTTTAATAGCAGGTTTGAATCACACAATCAGAGACCTTTGTTGGATTCATGGTTAGAACTAACTTGCTTTGGAATAGCTTTCCTATATTTTTATATTGGTATCATGTATATTCGAGCTTCTCGAGAACTGAAAAAGTTGAATGCTGATAGTCGACCTCCAATATTTCACTTATATACTGATACATTGGCCGGTTTAGTTACTGTAAGAGCCTATGGAGAAGAATGGAACATGATGAAAAAGATGTTTCGTCGTCTGGATGATAACATGAGACCATTCTACACACTTTGGAATACCAATAGGTAAAAAAAAAAAAAAAAAAAAAAAAGAATGTAAACATATGTATCTAAGCGTTTTTTTTTAGATGGTTATTTGTTCGTGTTGAGCTACTAGGCACTTTTCTATCTTTGTTTATAGGCATATCTCTTGTTCAAAAGATCAAGACGATCGATGCTGGCCTCGCTGGTATTGCTTTAACATTCTCAACAAGTCTGTTAGAATATGTCTATTGGTTGATGAGACAATCTACTACGGTAGATATGCATTTTGAAGCAGTAGAAAGAATCAATGAATATATGGAGATGCCTCAAGAGCCGCCTGGTATTGTAGAAGGCTCAAGGCCTCCAGCTGCAGTAAGTGCACAGACAATCAGACAATGATGCGATTATTAATTTTTAATAACTCTAGTGGCCTACTAATGCTGCTGTCAATGTAAGAGACTTGATGGTTAGCTTTAGTAATTCTGAAGCAGATGCTATTTTGAGACATATCTCTTTTAATATACTGTCAGGAGAAAAAATTGCACTTGTAGGCAGAGCAGGAGCAGAAAAATATGCGCTGGTGTCTTGTCTATTTCGATTTATGGAGCCAATGCGAGGTTCAATCAAGATTGATGGTGTTAATATAGCATGGGTAAGTGTATTCGGCGTGTCTCATGTGTAAACGATAGACTGACCAACCATCATTTAGATTGGTGTGGAGGATCTTCGATCTCGTATTACATTTATATCTAAAGAAGGATGGCTACTCAGTGGCACAGTGAGAAGCAATCTCGATCCATTTGGCGAGTATGACGACTATGCGCTTTGGCAAGTCCTGTATAGGGTTCGACTTGCTAGACCACCTGTACAAGATGCACCAGCTCAAGGCAATTCTACTTTTGAAGCAGGCTATTATTCTGCAGCGATTCAAGATCTCGATAAAGATTTGGGTAAAGAGGGCTGTCGTTTGCCTGTTTATGAAAGACAATTGCTTTGTATCGCAAGGGCCTTATTACAAGATTGTACAAAGCTAGTCATCATTGAAGAAGCTAACCTGAACCCAGAAGCACAACAAGTCATTTGGTCAGTGATTGATCAAGAGCTAGAAGAGTCGACATTAATTGTGATACCTTATATGCTTCATGACGTGGTAAAGTACGACAAAGTCATGGTCTTTGATCAAGGAAACCTTGTTGAATATGATTCGGCTGTCGAGCTATTGAACAAGCAGCATAGTTTACTGCAGTCTTTATGCGAAAAAGCAGGCATATTGGATTCACTTACGTTAGATATGGATATCCTGTCATAAAAATTACTTAATCCCCCCACTATAATTATAATAATATCACTTTTAATCATTCCATATTCCCCTCGTATACTCGCGTTTGATAAATAGCCTGAGATGCCCATTCTATATAAATAATTTTTTTATTGAAGTTTTGAACAAAAGCATATGAATTACTGGCAATTCATGTTTTTTTTTCAAAGCGTAATTATTACTCTTTCAGTTTTTAATAGAAAGAAAAAGAGAGAGAGCGTTTGGCTGCTGTTTACTGCTGTTGTTGTAGTTATTTTTGTTTATTTATTGCTTGCTGGCTTCGAGCTTGGCATAGTAAGCATCGCGACGTTGAGCGTTGGGAATGTGGTAGAGGTTCCACCAAGCAGCACCACCGACAGCACCAAGAGAGAGGGAATAAACAATATCCTTGATAACTTGCTTACGGAATTTACCAGTAATGGGAGCGATCATTATAATTATTGATTGAGAGAGGGGAGAGAATAAAAAAAGAGAATACCAGTACACAGAGGTAAAAAAAATGAAAAAATTACCAGCATCATGGACCAGGCTGACGTCACCCTAATTTCAAATTCATGGCCTGATTTCAGATTTACGCGAAATGTTTCGCGTTTGACAGGTAGAATTACCAAAGCGGTTTCAGTACGTGCACCACAGATATTGTCATCACTAGGACTATCAAGGGAGAGAGAAGTAACGCTGGAGTACTAGATAATCATTTACTGTTCAGAATAAGAATGAAGCTGGTTCAATCATTATGATTTTATCTTGAGGAAGTTCCTAATAGATGCAGCAGCTTATTTGAATATGGAATGCCAAGTAGAAGCAGTATTATACCGAGATCCGTTGAGAGAACTAGCAATTATGAGATGAAATGCATGCACTCTACGGCTTATCATTATAAAAAGCAAAATATAATTTTTATATTTTAGTTAAACAATTATTCTAGCAGAGCTAGTAATTTCTTCATCAAATGCAACATTAACTCGAGATTAATTAAAGGATCTATCAAACATTGGATCAAATCAAATGCAATGTGTGTAATATACCGCTAGTTATCATCAAAGACATGATGGCATAGATACACTTTACTGAAGCAGAAACTCTAATAGAGCAGTTTATTTTGAACATTTTGTCAGTAGCCAGATGTGACATTAAGCCGATATCGGCAGTGAGATCTATTGATTATTGACCTAATGATATGATCTATATATGAATCATTTTATGACAACGCCAAAATATTTTAGGTATGAGGCTTTTAATACAATTGTTGTTTCTCACGTATGAAAATATACGCTAATATATATATATATATTGTGTGTGCATTTTTATGCCAAGATGGCCTGTGTACCAAACTTGAGTGAACAGAACTACTGTAATATACGGTTTATCATCGCACAACAGCCTACAGTAAATGTTGTCATATTGCATATGTATCGTTTATTTAGTGATGAATACCAAGATCTGTCATTTTTGATATGCAAACTACAATGTAAATTTGAACACCGAACCTTTATGTCGTCCAGAAATCGCTAATATTCATATTGTTGCGTACCACAGTATAAGCAATTTTATCGTATTGCCCCTTTGCTTCTCATCGCCGCTACTTGAAGGGTAAGCGCGCCATTCAACATAGCGCGATATTTCCTCAATTTCTCTACTCCAGTTCAGATTTTAGGTAAACTGTAACTCGCCATTTTTTTTTTTTACAAGAGAAGCCAATTCAACTACAGAATAGTAAAAGGCTATTATAACTATGGTTTATATATATATATAAGCTCGTAGTGTTTATTTAATATCGATGGATGCAAAGAAGGAAGGAAGGGTAATTAGAGGTGATTATTAATAAGCTTTAGTATGAACTACAGAAGGACCAGATTCGTTATAATCGACTTTACTAATATAATTCTTCGCATCAATAAATACGAGCTAAACACAACAAATATTAGTTTAGGCTACTATTTTTTACTATATGTTCACTGTACCTTTGCAACAATCTCTGCGCCTAGCCATGTTGAATATTGCTGATACTTTTTCTCTTTGAGAATTGGGAAATAGTCTGCAATTCTCAAAAAGTTGATCTGACGAGGCTGAGTATCGCCTGCATTTTCAGAATGGGGCAAGAATAGCTGTACTTCGGTTTTGATACGCTTTGTAATACCGGCAGTCATACAGCAGCCACCAGCTACTGCGATATTCTCCCATAACTTAGGTCTGATTTCTGGTGGTTCGCAATTCATGGCAGCTAAACGCATGGCTTCTGGGAGTGATGGACTGTCTACTTGTATTAATTCTGGTGAGAACAATGGATCCAAGACATCATGACGATAAGGGCCAATGTTGAAACTGGTTCCTTTATATTCAATGTCGATATTCTCAGGTAAGTCGCCAACTTCTTCCTCTTCAACCTTCCTTGTATTTTCCTCGTCATCCAATAATTCCTCTGAAGATTCTGTTGGCAATTCTTCCATTGCGTTTGATAATTCAGCTGCCAACATGTTATCTTCCAACTCGTGTCCAATCGATATATTGCAGATGCCAGTGGATTCACGCACAAACTTGGCAAATGCCAAATCAAGTTCAATATCTGGTGTATTTGCAAATTGCTGAACAAGTTTAGTATCTTTCTTCATCATATCTAAAAAGTACTTGTCAAAGTGATTGCCGCCAATGGGGATAGTAAAGTTGGATTGGGATTGAATGTTACTATCAACGACTACGTTGACATCTATTCAAGTAATATTCAGTAAAGTAAACGTGTTTTCTTCTTCTATTACACTACCAGTCGTTTCACTTCCAATGTCAACTACCATACCAGACACAGCGCCACAACCGAATAATGTCAAAAGAGGCTGAGGAGCAATATAAACACCAGGTACGTTAAAGTTTTCGAAAAAGATTTGCGTAATACGCTCATGTTCTAACTTTGTCCATTGAACAGGCACAGCTATTAAAACCGGGCTTTCGTTGCGTGATTTCTTGATGTTCAACTCTTTAAACAAGATGTGATGCCAGCATTCTTCGAGATCTTTCCAGTTCACAATAACATTGTTCTTAATGGGATAGTTGAAATCTGCCATATTCACTGCCTAGTATCGACATGAACCAGGTCAGTCAGTCAATTGGGTAAATAAAACACGTCAAAACACTTACAACACTAGGTGGTTTATTTGTATCATGCATGCCCATGCCAGCTGTTGATATGGTGGATCCAACATTAATCACGACAAAGTTCTCTTCTCGGAGTGCAATCGACATGATATATTTGCCTATCAATAAAAAGAACGCGTTCTAAGCAAAAACAGGCGAAAACCGACTTTCAAAATGACTGCTGAATTAGAGATCGGCTTATACCTACATTTTTTAAGAAAGGCTTCAACTGATTGGGCTTCAGAGACTCCAATATTGGATTCAAAATAAAATGTCCAGATATGCCAAAGGTGCTTTAATAAAGTTTAAAAAGGATTCCATTTTCCATCAAATTGTATAAATATTATACTGTATTTTGTTACGCTCACATTATATATTTTGATAAAAAGGTGATATTTCTACTTTTTAAAAGCATTATTAGCTAACAAGTTTCTCCAGATATAAAATTACAATAAAAATACGTTTGTGTGCTCTTGGATGTATGCTATTTGTGGTATCGGTGGACTATGCTTCGGAAACATTGTACTCTTTTTATTCGTAAAAAAAATAGTACAGATTTGAAAATATGGGCTTAAGGGTATACCTTTGGGATATTTTCTGATGGCCTTTAACCTTCTTAAAAACATCTGATCGATTCAAAGACGGATTATTTCCTCAACCAGCATATATCAATGAGCACAGATTTTAGCAGCTTTTTTTTTTTTTTTGTTAAGGGGATATATACTTCCCATGGGTAATACTCATTTATAAAAAAAAAAATAATAATAATAATAATTATCAACTTTTTGTGAACAAAAGTCAAGATATGACCTTGAAAGAAAAATGGCAAATATTACAAGTAGTTTACTATTTTTAAAATAAATACAATATATTCTTTATATCAGTATATGTACCGTTTAATTCTGTTCGATTTTTTTAAACTACCTTATTTATATATAAGCGTTTTTAATATTAGAAGATTGCTTTAAAGAATCTAAAGGAGTATTCTGATCCGCAAAAACTGAACTGGTAGAATATCTTCATTATCGCATGAATTCATTGGTAAATATACAATTAATGTACAGTTAATACGCAGCACTCGAACAAGGGCGTCATACTGAGAAAACGATATCATTAGCTATATGACGATGTAAAGTGACTATTTGATAAGTTGCGATGGATTATAATTATTGCATATTTGAGTATAATTCCCAATACTATTATGTAAATCGCATTACGACTATCCGTTTTAGGTGCAGAACAACCATATAAATCCTTGGCTTTAGGGTATTCGCTTCACGAGAGACAAAAAGAAAGTGAACAGCGTGTTCATTAATTCATTTTGATTGCATATATTCTTTATAACTGATAATCGGCTTTGTTCCAGACCTAGAAAACACCTGAAACATAGAGTGCCAAAACTTGTTGATTTTACTCTAAAAAACAGTTAAATGATCATTACTATATCTCAGTCAAACGCCATGTTTGAACAGCACTACATATTTAGAATGAGTTTCAGCTCCTAGTAGAAGCATGGATCTATACCATCGCCATAATTGATATCCGCAAATTTAATACTTTTAGCCTTCATTAGCATCATTTTAGGAAGGGCGATCACGGTGGGAGAAATTATTCGCCTATTGATTGGATAGCGATTGAGTAGTAGAGAACAAACGATTATCTGATGGTCTCTAATTATCAAAATAACATCTTTCATTACTTTTATTATATGTATATAACAAAAATGCTTAGATAGACACATATTCTATCAATATTGCGGTTAGATATTAATATTAGTTTTGGATATAAAAAAATATAAATATATATATGTAAGTATACCTTTAAACATATAAAACAGTTTTACATTATTAACTTTATCTTTGGAAATCGACGGCTATCACTAAAAATAGGGTTAGGCTGACCTCAAAGGAAAATCACCTTGCAAAATTATTTATATCCCGCTTGAAATGGCCAATCGACAATGTAATGCTGTATGTATCATCTCGATCAACACGCTAGCCTCATTTGACGCGATTGTCAATACTTTTTGATAAAATCCGATATGATCATTTACTCAAAAACCTATTGAATCGAGGATTGGTACAAGTTTTCTAATATGTCCGTTTGTCGTTAGAGAAACACGAGTCACCGTGTGCGGTTTAACGATGGGCCGAACCTTTATGTAACAATGGCTGTTACTCAAAGTAAACATGCATACCTTTTTTTCTCTTGTTTCCTTTGTTTTACAATAAAGCAAGTTCTCTCAAATAGTTGAATGGCTGTTCAAAAGAAACGAAATAGTGTCGTTGACGGGCTGGTCATGCCTCCGGATAAAGCTGAATTTATATCCTTTTTTTAAAACGTGCTAATCTCATTTGATCAACCTCATCTCATGTTTTTTTTCTAGCCATCCTTAACACTTTTATTACTGCTCTAAGGTGAAAATAGTTAAAAATGCGTCGACCAATTTGAATGGTGTGTTAGCTGTGGTGGTACATGATACCCAAAACTCAACAATCACCGAGGAGTCTTGGTAAGACGTACTTATTAAGTAATTTTCAAGGTTTAACAATGGCATGTCTCAGCTTGATATTATTTGAAGAATCCCAAGCGCCTTCAATGCCACCCATCGTATTATGCGTCATTCCTATTTACTCAGACCTAAAGATTGATATTGGTATAAACTACTATGCATTATGTTCAATAGCAAAGATAGTAACCCTTGGCATTAGTTCAATCTAGTTCACTCGAAAATAACAAGTCAGGTAAACTTAAGATACAAACTATATATTACCCACTCGACCTTTAATGCAAGTCTTGTAGATCTATTAGTTACTTTTTCGGTTCAAAAAGATTCGGCCAGCGTTATCTTTCCCGAGAAGGACGTCATGTCTAATATGTTGGCCGAGATCAAGCGCTTAAAATCAATTACTGGTAATCTGCTCTGTTCATGAAAAAGTATGGGTATTAACCCTCTTATTCAATAGAAACCAATAAGCTAGATTCTAGAAACGACCAATCTCACGAGTGGATCAAAGTGTATCATAAATTTGGTGCAGAAGAAAAGAAGCCAAAGCCAATTCGATCCAATTCGTTGCCTGCTACTGACGATTTAACTAGTTCACCAAGTGCTCTTCGATACGTGCTGCCAATTCAACGAGCAGAAACAATCGCAAAAATCAATCTAAAACGTACAAGAACAGTGAATGCGCCTAAAGAACGCAAGATCACATTTGAAGCTGCCAAAGATCATTGGATCAACGCTCAGTTGATGAAGAAGGAGGACGAATTTGTTCAATGGCAAAAAACTACGTAATATATGATCACCAAACGACTCCCAAGGCACGTTACTCACATAACTTTAGTGCTTTCGTTGGTACATGGAATGTTCATGGAAGTTTACCAACTTCATCTCTGAAAGACTGGCTGCAAGACACACTAAAAGCGGATGATGGAAGAGCTGTAGACCCAGACTTTTATGTGATTGGGTAAAATAGAAGATAAAATAACTTACAAGTTGATTAAACAATGCATGTTAGTCTTCAGGAAATGGAAACAAACACAGAGGCTTATATCCGCTATGATCCAGCGAAAGAAAACGCATGGGTCAAGGCAATCATTGAGTCT
>Ga0224731_1112_pt1 | contig 12511 bp, 14 predicted proteins | sample IA1ulk_2_FD_161639 | JGI IMG/M metagenome (GOLD analysis project Ga0224731, IMG submission 161639) | Enriched cells from agricultural soil in Iowa, United States - IA12soil_GW_FP2(bulk) | ecosystem: Environmental > Terrestrial > Soil > Agricultural land | place: USA: Iowa | collected 2017-05-08 | reverse complement strand
AGTTTTTGGCTTTGGCGTACTAGCATCTCATAGGGAGAAGATCGAGGGACAAAAGGGTTATGCGATGGGTCTTCTACTTTCATAAGCTCATCATCATTCATACCGTTACACGCCCCCTTTCGATCAGGTTACCTCTATTATACTACCCCTTGATTTATCGCCGCAAGATACGCCTCGTATGCGCTATCCAGAGGTGGCCTAAAAAATCTTTTTATTTTTTGCAGCAGAACATGTTTTAGGAAATTTCCCTCACGTATCACGTGCGGATGTAAAAAAAGACAAAGAACTCAAAGAAGCCGATAAGCTTAAAAAAATGGTCAAACGGTCGCATCAGGTTCTGGCAAACGTCCGGACGGTTTTCCCGCTGACCCTGTTCCCGGACAGTATAGTGGTGGACCGTACAAAAATAAGCATTACCTACCGCAGTTTTTTCTGGTCGTCGAGGGTAATTAGCTTCCAGGTAGAGGACGTGCTGAACGTCTCCAGCTCGGTTGGCCCGCTGTTCGGCTCGCTTACTATTGCTAGCCGTGTCATGAGCACCGTCGATCACTTTCCGGTCAACTTTCTTTGGCGGAGCGATGCGATTTTTCTAAAACAGCTTATCCAGGGGCACATTATTGCTAAAAACAACAAGCTTGAAACGGATCAGCTGAGCCAGAGTGAGATGGTGGCGATGCTCTGCGAACTTGGGGGTGATGCAGAAAGCTAGGGCATAAGTACGCTATACTGTAGGGTATGATTACGTACTATACCGACGGGAGCTGCAGTCCAAATCCCGGTCCTGGCGGTTTTGCCGTCATAAAAAACATGAAGCCCGAAGTTCTGGGCGCCGAGGCCGATTCAACCAATATCCGCATGGAAGGAAAGGCGCTTGTTGCCGCACTTAAAGATGCCGATGGTGCCGAGTGTGAAATTTACACGGATAGTGAATTTTGGATCAATGTTATTACCAAGTGGTCGCTTGCGTGGGAAAAGAACGGCTGGAAAAAGAAGGGTGGCGAGATCAAAAACCTTGATATTGTTATGGAGGTCTGCCCGCTTTTTCGTGCGTCGCACGCAAAGCTGATATGGGTGCGCGGGCACAATAACGACGAAGGCAACGAGCTTGCTGACGAATGGGCAAACAAAGCCCGCGAACGTTACTTATTGGAACGCTAGCATGACAGCCGAAGACGTAAAAGCAGCCCTGCAAGCCTATGTAAAACCGGAAAGCGCCGCACTGTTAGGACGTTTTTTCAAAACGGGCGAAGGGCAGTACGGTGCCGGGGATGTATTTATCGGCGTGCGGGTACCGGATACGCGGCTTGTCTGTAAAAAATATAAAAATCTTCCGCTCAAGGAAGTCGAAGAACTCTTAAAAAGCCCCGTTCACGAGCACCGCCTTGCAGCGGTTATTCTGCTCTCGTCTCAGTATGCGGCGGCAGATGCAGCTGGCAAAAAAGCAATTTTTGATGCATATCTGAACGCCATGTACGAAGGGTATATCAACAACTGGGACATCGTCGATACGTCTGCCGGGTATGTCATTGGCAGGTATCTGTGGGACAAGCCGAGGCGTTTGCTGTTTACTTTGGCCCGGTCGAAAGATCTATGGCAACGCCGTATTGCCATACTGAGCACCTTTGAATTTATTATGCGTGGCGACGCTACGACAACCCTGGAGGTTGCCGAAATTTTACTGCACGATGACCACGACCTTATCCAAAAAGCGGTCGGCTGGATGCTGCGCGAAGTAGGGAAGCGCTGCAGCGAAGACCTGCTGCTTGGTTTTTTGGATGATCATGCTGCAACGATGCCCCGGACGATGCTCCGGTATTCGGTTGAGCGCTTGCAGCCGGCAGTGAAAAGAAAATACATGACAGCAAAGAGGGAGCTTGCTCCGTGAATGCCCAGGATATCAACCGGGCAAGAGTAATGCAGCTTGCAACCTCGCGCGGCGGTCAGCCGTGGATCTGCAACGTGTACTTTATCGTTACTGGCGGCAATTTTTACTGGCTCAGTTTTCCGGATCGCCGTCACAGCAAGGAGTTGGCAGACAACGCGAAGGCTGCCGTGGCAATAGCGCTGCAGGAGGAGGTTCCTGTAGTTGGTGTTCAGGCCGAAGGCACGGTGCGGGTGGTGCAAAATCTTAGTGAGGCTGCACGCGTACTGGCGCTGTATGTCCATAAGTACGGCAAAGGAAAGGATTTTATCGAGCTGCTAAAACGCGGCAAAAACCGGCATGAACTCTATTGCCTGATGCCAGAATCAGTTATGGTATTTGATGAGCGGTCGCCGTCGGACGCGCCGTATAGGCAAATCCAGCTGGCTAACGAGGAGTGATATGACAGAGTACCGAGGAGTGATTATTAATGGCCGGGAGCAAAATGGCCGTACCTACCAGCGCGAGGATGGGACATTTGAGTCGCTTGACCTCAAAGACGTGCAGCCGGGCGAAACGATAACTGTCTTAACAGAGAACGGTGCCCATGATTTAGCTAAAACGGGCGATAAGGAGCGGCACTCCTCGGCGCTAGAAGGATGGATGGTGGGGGCGACTGCTGTTCGCTTATCTCTTTACGAACATGACCGTAGCGGCGCGCAGTTTATTCACTACGGAATTGTTCTTAGGGAGCGGCTGGGTCTTCATGTCAGCTATCCCGAGTCGGAGCAGCCGAATGTCGTACACAACCTCGGAACGATCGCAACCATACTGAGCCGTAAGACAACAGAAGAGCGGCGGGCTGGTACTGAAGTGTTTGTGGACAGCTAACAGCTTGTCGTGTATAGTAACCATGGTAACAATTAGAAATATCAAGAGCGCGATGAGGGACTGGCCCTATGACTCGCCGGCAACCTGCCATTTTGGCAAGGTGCTAAATCCAGCCTGAACTTCAGGAAAGATGTGTCATACCTTTTGAAAACTCTTTTCTTGAAGCTTTGGGGCAGATAGAGAGGAGTATTTTTATGTCTGCAGTACCGCAATACCGAACGGCCGAAAGCGTTTCGCCCAAGCACCCCGACAAACTTTGTGACCAAATATCCGATGCCATATTAGATGCGCATTTAGAGGAAGACCCGGCAGCCCGGGTGGCGGTTGACGTTGCCGGCGGGCACGGGTACGTGTTTGTAACCGGCGAGGTGACAAGCCGGGCGACCCATGTTAATGTCGGCGCTATTGTACGCCGTATTGCCGGCGACAACGTTACGGTGTACGAACATGTCACAAAGCAAAGCTCCGAAATTGCCCAGGGAGTAGATACTGGCGGGGCGGGCGACCAAGGAATAATGATCGGCTATGCCACGAACGAAACGCCCGAACTGCTGCCGCTGGAGGTCGTGTTATCGCGCCGGCTTAACGAGCATCTCTACAAGATCTGGCCGCACGATGGCAAGACGCAGGTAACCCTGCGGGACGACAGTATTGTTTCGGTTGTTGCCAGCTTCCAGCATGCGCCACAAAAAGAGCTCGAAACCGCCGTTCTTACATGGCTCGAGCCGTATGCCACCGACGAGAAAGTAGTGCTGCATATTAACCCAAGTGGCGATTGGGACCAGGGTGGGTTTGATGCCGATGCCGGGCTTACCGGCCGAAAGCTGATCGTGGATAACTACGGACCTCGTATATCAATTGGCGGTGGCGCCTTCAGTGGCAAAGACGCGAGCAAAGTAGACCGCAGCGCTGCCTATATGGCCCGGAAAATCGCTGTCGACTATTTGCGGCAGCGCCAGGCAAAAGAAGTGTTCGTCCGCCTTGCGTATGCGATTGGTGTGGCCGAGCCGCTCGAGACGAGCGTTATTATCGATGGCGTGCACGAAACAGTGAAAGGTTACGATCTTACTCCGCGCGGCATTGCAAAACAGCTCGATTTATTACGCCCTCAATTTGAGCAGACGGCGAAGTACGGCCACTTTGGGCATGGCTTTACCTGGGATTGACATATAAGTTATTTTATAATATAATTTCCAAGTTTCGCACCTCAGACAACCAGGAGGCATCGCAATGCCACAAATCGCACCGCCCGCTCTCCCTCGGCTCCAACGATTCGTCGTGGAGAGCCTGGGAGTGGTGGAGATCGACGCCAGCGACCACTACCGGCCGCGCCTTCGGGTGTGGCTGGACGAGTCCTATGGCGGCGAGATCAGCGCGCAGATGCAGGACGGGTCAACCTACCTGTATCTCGACTGTGACAGCAGAAGCTGCCGCGACGACAAGAACGTGCTGCGCAAGCTGCACGCCTTCGTGGAGGTTCTGCATCACCACGACCACGACCGGGATGGGTCCTACGACGCCGATGCGCTCGTCGCAGCCATCGACACTGCCATGTGGGAGACCGACGACACCCCTGTGGTGTTCGAACGGCCTCGAGGCGGGGTCTACACCTCGCTGCTCATGGCCCTGATGAAGCTGGCGCCGCCGCCGAAGCGTCACATCGCGTACAGCTTCGGTGACCTGCGTCCGCGCTTCAAGAAGGCGGACTATCTGTGGGCGCTGCCCATGCTGGTCGGCTTCATCGTGCTCGTGCAGGTTCAGATCCACTACGTGCCATGGCTCAGGTACTCGGTCATCAGCGGCTACCTCGCGTTCTGCGAGCGGATCGGTCTGAGCGGAGTGGTGGCCACGGTGTCCCTCTTCGTCCTGATCATCCTGTGGTCGCGGAGGGGGAGCCGGCGACCCGGCCGTACCCAAACGCCGCACACCTACGGCCTGCTCAACCAGGCCGCGCTCTACGAGGAGCAGGTGTGGCGGGAGAACGCGCACAAGTGGAACACCGGACAGCGGCTGATCAGCTGCGTCACGTTCGGAGCGATTCACATGGTGAACCTGTTCTACCCGCTGGCGACGATCCTGCCGCTCTCGATCGCGGGCGGCGTGTTCATGTTCATCTACCTGAGGGCGTACCGCCGGTACCGCCAGGAGGGAAGAGTGCATGCGCGGCGTGACGCGACGTTCCGTGCGGCAATCGCGCACCGGCTGTACAACCGGTGCGCGCTGGCGGCCGTGATGATCGTCATCGTGCTGGTTCTGGCCGGCGAGGCCCTCAGTCTGATGGGCCTCATCGGCATGATCGGCGCGGTGGTCGTCCTGACCTGGAGCGACCGGCGCGCGCCGGAACGCTGACCTACCTGGAGGTGACGAACAGCCCCTGGCCCGACGAGAATCTCGTCGGCGCCGGGGGCGTTTGTTTATGTTAAAATAGTGGTAATTAACCAATCAAAAACGAAAGTTAGAATATGGAAACTGAAACTACTGAAACGACTGATATTTTTCTATGGGCAAATAACGCCGACGGCATTAAAAAGGAACTCGATGTTGAGTTTTTTCTGTTCAACAAAAATTACACGCCGTACAGTACGCACTTCGCCAGCGATCTGAATGCGCAGATAAAGCCACTTTTTTTGTACGATCTTATTAATTTCGTTAATCTTGGCGCAGGAACCGGGCTTTCGGTGCGTGACTTCGAGCTTTCCGATGGCGAAGAAAACGTGCTGCTAAGGACGGACCTTGCAAAAGTAGGGCGTGCCGAGACACTTATCCACCTCATTGAAAAAGAGCGCCACGATATCGTAGAATTCTCCCAAGAAGAACACGAATTTAAGCGTATAAAAGGGATCCTGGCGCGGTTTACGCATAAGGACGAACCAAAAAAGGCGTTCTATGTCGTTAAGGCAATTTCGCAGGGGCAGGTGCTTCAGGGTGCCACGAGCTGGGAGTTCCGTGACGGTAAATTCGGTTCGTTCCAGGCGGATGTCGGCTTAAAAATGCCAAATGATAACCAGGTGCTTATTATTGGCGGCGATATCTTTGTTTTTAATCAGGCAAAATTTGAAAAACTGTTTAACTACGAGTACAAAAAGCAGGCGCTTGCCGACCAAAAAGTCGAGGAGATCGAAAAGCAGTACAAACTTAGCTTCCCGGATGGGCTTGATCTGCAGACGCTTGTCCGCGAGCGCAAAAAAATCGTAAATAAACTGCAAAAAATGGAAATCGGCAGCGTTACACAGGAACAGGCAATGGAATACGCCGACGACATGCAGCTTGAGTTAATGACGGATGATGCCGGCGCCATTATTATTATGGACGGCAACGACCTTGATATGTTCGTGAATCTTATCAACGAGGATTACATCACGAGTGAGATTACCGGTAGGCGCTACGAGATTAAAAGCAAAAAGCTGCTTGACGATCCCGATGGCGAACCGCCACGCGGCTAGTAGGTTTGGCCGCGGGCATATTCGCCTAGAACGGTTACTGTAGCACCGGTTTTTCGCACCTCGTCGAGTACATGGGCCAAAGGTTCGCCGGCAGCCTCAAGATCGATATAAAACCGGTAGTTCCACGCATCGCTGGCAATCGGCCTTGATTGCAATTTCGTGAGGTTGATGCCGGCCGCCGCAATAATGGTGAGTACCTGGGCCAAGGCGCCAGGCTGATGCGTGGTGGTGAGCACCAGGGAGGATTTATTTGCCCCAGCAGGCGCAGCGCCATGAGGGTCGATCACTAAAAAGCGGGTAAAGTTTTGTTTGTTATCCTCAATATTCCCATCAAGTATCGCCAGGCCGTATTCTTTAGCGGCATCACTGCCTGCTATTGCGGCAAGCGTAGGATCGTTTTGTGATTTAACGTACTGGACGCTTGCCGTAGTGTCGTGGTAGTCAACCGGAACAGCATTAGGAAGGCTGGCTGTAAGGTAGTTGTTGCACTGTGCAAGTGCGACTGGCTGCGAATAGACGTACTTAATTTCCTGCAAGTCGCTTCCAGGAAGTCCAATAAGTTGTTGGTGGATCCGCAGGTAAAGCTCGCCGACAACGGGGTGGTGGTACCGTTCAATGAGGTCGAGCGTTTCCGTAAGCGAGCCATGAATAGAGTTTTCTATGGCAAGAATAGCAATGTCAGCCTCGTTGTTCTGCAGCTGTAAAAATGCCTTAGTAAACGTCTCGGACGGCACGATCGAGAAGGGTTTGTCGTTCCCAAACCAGGCCTTAACGGCCTGATGATGAAACGAACCGGATAATCCTTGGATTGCCACGCGCATGGCGTTTATTGTATCACGTGCCCGCAGGAACTAACTAATGCTCATACCGCAAATCAGCACGCCGTTGCCGTCGTCCCAGTTATAGCTCATGCCGCTGGGGCAGTTGGTTGGGCCGCCTTCAAATTCTTCGGTAAGATACATGCCCGTCCCCCAATAATTAACATACGGACCAACGATCCAGCCATTTACCGGGATGGGGTTGACGGTAGGCAAGGTGCCTATTTTTTTCAGTTCGGTCATTAACGCGGCATTATCAGATTCGAGGTACGTGTTTGCACCCGACGACAAGTATTCGCGGCATTTACCGTTAGGGAAGCCAGTACCGAGACAGTACGAATCCTTGTTTGCAACGGGAGGGAAGGTGCCGTACTTGGCTTTGTAGAGCTGAAACAGCTTTTCCCATTCTTTCACCTCTGTATATCGGTCGGCGTTCCGCGCACTTTTTTGAGCACCGTTGAAGCTCACTATTACGATAGAAGCCAAAATGCCAATAACGACAACGACAATTATGAGCTCCACAATAGTAAACCCGCTTGTGCTTTTTCTCATGATGTTATTATAGCATCACGCGTTCGTACGCCAATGCCCTATACTAAAAAGAGATGAAACAGGAGTTGGCTTTAGAAATTATGCTTTCGGGAGAGAGCGTGCTGTTAACCGGTCCGGCGGGGGCGGGTAAGACGTACGTTTTGAACCAGTTTATTAAGCTCGCGAAAAACGAGGGAAAGCATGTCTCGGTAACGGCGACAACGGGTCTTGCGGCAACACACTTGGGCGGTACAACTATTCACTCATGGGCAGGTATAGGTGTTCAGGATTACCTGCCGCAGGGGTTTGCCGAACACTTAGCAAAAGGCCGCTTTGAGATTATCGAGAAAACCGATGTTCTGATTATTGATGAGATATCGATGCTGCATGACTACCGGCTGGATATGGTAGACGAAGCCTGTCGGCTCGTGCGCCGCAAAGACGAACCGTTCGGTGGAATACAGGTGATTATGAGTGGCGATTTTTTCCAGCTGCCGCCAATCAACCGCGGGGATACCCGCGCTGGCGGATTTGTCGTACATAGTAACGTGTGGCAGGAGCTCGATCCGACGATCTGCTATTTGCAGGAGCAGCACAGGCAGGACGACGAAGAGCTGCTTGGTATTCTTAATGCTCTGAGAGACGGTGATATCCGTCGCCATCACGCCGAAAAGCTGCTCGAGCGTGTCGGGCACGAACCGCCCGAGGGTATGGTACTTACCGAGCTGCACACGGTAAATATCGACGTTGACCGCCTTAACGAGCTGAAGCTCGACGAGCTTTCGGGTGACGAACTTTTTTATACAGAGACCACCACGGGGAGTGCTAATTATGTGGAAAATTTACAACGTTCCGTACTAGCACCCGAGGTCCTGCGGCTCAAAAAAGGCGCGCTTGTTATGGCGGTTAAAAACGCCAGCGACAGGAAATACGCCAATGGCAGTATTGGTGAGGTGGTGGAGTTTGAGCCTGCCACGGAATATCCGGTGGTGAAGTTCCGTAACGGACATACGGTAAGCATGGCTCCTGACACCTGGGAGCTACGTGACGGCGATAAAAAACGGGCGAGCATCACCCAAATACCTCTCCGTCTCGCGTGGGCTATCACGGTACATAAAAGCCAGGGCATGACCCTTGATGCCGCCCGCATTGATCTTCGCAAAGCGTTCGTCGAAGGTATGGGGTATGTGGCGCTAAGCCGAGTAAAAAACTTGAACAACCTTTATTTGTCCGGTATAAACCGGATGGCGCTGGCCATTAGCGGGGATGCCCAGGCAATTGACGAACAACTTCGCTCTCGGGCGCATACTGATACGAAAAAGTTTGATCATTTGCTGCAAAAAGCAAAAAGCCGCAAGGACCAACCTGTAAAATCCACTGCGTCGAAGAATCCAAACTCGTGGTCGGATAAAATTGCTAAAATGCGCGAGACACACCCTAATGCCTACAGGCCGTGGCAAACAGACGATGATGCGGTGCTCAAGCAGGAATTTCAAAACGGTGCCACTATCGAACAGCTGAGCGATAAGCTGGGCCGTCACGAAGGCAGCATTAAAATGCGCCTTCAAAAGCACTTTGGCGAAGACGTCGTTACCTTATAACGCTACTGCTTGCATCAGGGGGCAGAGTCTGTCACAGTGAGCAGACCATGAGGGGAGAATACGGCGAAATTGCATATTTCGATTCGGCGAACGACCAGTTGTTCCGAGAGGCGCTCGTCGGCAGGTTGATTGTTCCGGCCTATGCTAAGGCGCTGGATATTAACCAGGAGACTGGTGGTGAGTTTATTTTTGTTGACGAGGAGGTCCAGGGGGATGACAGCCGCAGCGTGTATGATTTTTATACACGGCCAGGTGAAGAAACAATTACCATTCAGGCGGGCGTTTTTGTCGTTATTGAGGAACTGAGCCAAGAGGCGGTAGGGCTGCTGCAACAGATGGTTCACGACTCGGATCTCCCTTTGGAGCTTAAACAAAAGTACAGCATTGAGGACATGTTGCGCCTGCCTGGTGTCGTCGAGCAGTTTATTGAGCAAAGCTTTGAAATTAACATTAGGTCGGGCGAGGTGCTTGTCCGGACCGATTTAGGCTTTGCCGTGGGCGGCAATGTAATCGATGAAGAAGAGGAAAGCGCTCGCCCTATTACAGACCTCGACCAAAAGCGGGAGGCTATTTTTGAAAGTCGTGAGCTTGTAGAACTTGTTCGTGCGCTGTATGCCATGGAGCTTATAACACAGGATGAAGTTCGCGACTTTTTAAACGCCTTTTAGCTACTTTAGTTCAAGTACCTGCAGGTTGCCGTCGGTAACAATACTCACCCCGAATGTCTGGCCCCGAAACTTTACCGGCTCACCGGCTGGTATTGTTTCGCACCGAGCAACACTTTTTGATTTCTCGAGCGTCGAAATGACAAAATCGCGTTCTGCGTCTGTAAATTTATCTATTTGGTGCGTCACCTGAAGGCTGTTGACGCGTAGTGCAAACGGCCCAATGTCGTGGGTGGCGGCACCAATCCATATCTGTCGTTTGTTTGCGGCAAACAGCTTAAATATGTTTTGCCAAAATGTGACGTGCTGATGGGGCTTTTCGGGATCGTCCGGCAGGAGCTGCCAGAAGCGGATATGGTGGCGGTGCCATGGCGTCGGTGGTGTGCCCGTTTGAATTTGGTAGCCAAGGTCCTGGTAGCGTCCAAACAGGTATAGCTTGCTAAATGGTGCCGTTGGGTATGGCTGCTTAAATACCATGGAGTAAGCAAAGCGCAATGTGTTTTTAAGCGTGGCTTTGTCGGCAGGAAACCAGCCGGCTTTTTGCATGGCGCGCTCGAGCTGCCTTTGGTTTTTGCATACGATGGCAATATTGACAGGGTCGCTTGACCAGCCGTCGGCGCTCGTGACGTACAGCGGCAGATGGCGCGGTTTAAGTACAAAGTGCCAGAGGCGGATGAGCGTTGGGATACCAAAATAGGCAACCAGTACGTATAAAATGATTATATTGATAACAAATGGGAGATGGTTGTGCAGATAGGGGTAAAATAAAAAAACAGTGCCATAACCGAGAGCGGCGGCAATAACTCCGACAAAAATTCGCCAGAGGAGACGAAGGAGGGTTCCCATCATTCCTTTATTTTACATCTAAACGATGCCGTATAATAGGTAGGTATGCAGAAAAAACCAACTTTACGGTTTCCTAAAAAGTTTCTTTGGGGAGCATCGACCAGCGCCCACCAGGTTGAGGGCGGCACCCACAACCAGTGGTCCGTTTGGGAACTCGAAAATGCCAAATCGCTGGCAGCCCAGTCAGAGTATCATTTTGGCGAACTCGACGGTTGGCAGGATAGTCAAAAAGAGGCCAAGGATCCCCAGAGCTATGTATCTGGTAAAAGCACCGACCATTACCACCGCTATGAGGAGGATTTTGACCTGCTCAAAAAAATGAACATGAACGCGTTTCGCTTTAGCGTCGAGTGGTCACGGGTTGAGCCCGAAGAGGGCGCCTGGAATATCGAGGCGGTGGAACATTACAAATCGTATGTTGCCGAACTGGAACGCAGGGGTATCGAACCTGTCGTGACGCTGTTTCACTTTACGCTTCCGCTATGGTTTAGTGCGCGCGGTGGTTTTGAAAAAAGGTCCAATGTTCAATATTTTGTTCGCTTTGCTGAAAAAATCCTCCGTGAACTCGGCTCGGGTATCCGGCTGGTAATCACCATTAACGAGCCTGAGGTGTACGCCTACGAGAGCTACATGATGGGCTACTGGCCCCCGAATGTCACCAGCCGCCGCATGTGCCGGCGCGTGCTTAACAACCTGGCGTACGCACATAATCAGGCGGCCGCAGCAATCCACGCCATCAACCGCCGTTATAAAGTTTCGATCGCAAAAAACTCACCGTACATCTATGCTGGCGACGATGCGCTGCTTAGCCGCAAATACGCGGATTTTCACCAGTTTATCCGCGACGACTATTTTTTGCGTAAAGTAGTAAAACAATGTGATTTTATCGGTATGAACTATTATTTTAGCGATCGGGTCTATGGCTACCGGGTTCACAACCCCGACGAGCGGGTGAGCGATTTGGGCTGGGATATGGCTCCGGCGAATATCCAGCAGGCACTTGAGCGGGTCCACGAAAAATACGGCTTGCCAATCCTCATAACAGAGAATGGACTTGCCGACCATGCCGATGAGAATCGTCAGTGGTGGATCACCCAAACACTTTTGGGCATGCAAAAAGCAATGGACAGCGGCGTGCAGCTAGAGGGTTACCTGCATTGGAGCCTGCTTGATAATTTTGAGTGGGACAAAGGAACATGGCCGCGGTTCGGGCTGGCTGAAGTCGACTACCTAACGGGTCATCGTAAACTGCGGCCCAGCGCCTTGTGGTTTGGGAAAGTAATTAAACATTTACGGGAGAATGCATAAATGGAAGATCCGTTTCCAAGTGACGGGTTAAAGATCGCCGTTATCGGCGGGGGCACGGGCAGCTTTACTTTGCTCCGGAGCCTTAAGCGGTATTCGCATTCAATTGCGGCCATCGTGAACATGGCAGACGACGGCGGAAGCACGGGTGTACTGCGGGACGAACTCGGGACGTTGCCGCCAGGCGACGTGCGGCAGTGCCTCGTTGCCTTAAGCGAGTCGCCAAAGGTGCGCGACCTGTTTAATTACCGGTTTGAAGAGGGAACATTCGGCGGCCATTCGTTTGGTAATATTCTTTTAACGGCGCTTGAAAAAGTTACCGGCAATTTTTCCGAGGCAGTGGAGACGGCGTCGGAGATCTTGCGTGTGAACGGGGTTGTTCTTCCGGCAACCCTCGACAATGTCCGGCTTAAAATGGAATGGCCCCAGGCGAGCGTGATTTTACGTGGCGAGCGGGTGATTGATGCCGAGTATTTTGAGCATGACCCGCGGCGTGCAACTCTTTCGCTGGTTCCAGCGGCGCATCCTAATCCTGCTGCGATTGAAGCCA
>Ga0224731_1111_pt1 | contig 12520 bp, 11 predicted proteins | sample IA1ulk_2_FD_161639 | JGI IMG/M metagenome (GOLD analysis project Ga0224731, IMG submission 161639) | Enriched cells from agricultural soil in Iowa, United States - IA12soil_GW_FP2(bulk) | ecosystem: Environmental > Terrestrial > Soil > Agricultural land | place: USA: Iowa | collected 2017-05-08 | reverse complement strand
ATATGGAATTATCTAAAGGAGCATCACACTGAGTGCTTCTTTTTTCTGGTATAAATATTTCTTTTTTTGAAATTGTATCTCAAAAAATATCGCTAATCTGTTTTTTGTCAGTACAAGCTACTGTCAGTTAACGTATGATTAAGGACGCTTAGTTTTTGTTATTTGTATACAATTTTAAAGAAATAGGCTAACATGTTGATTAAATAGAGAAAATTTTTATGCTTCAGTATGAGGTGGTTAGGATGAGTAAGGGTCAACGATTAATTAAAATAAGAGAATTAATTACCACGTATGATATTGAAACACAGGATGAATTGGTAGATCGCTTGAAAAATGCAGGGTTTAATGTAACTCAAGCGACTATTTCACGCGATATTAAAGAACTTCACCTTGTGAAAATTCCATTAAACGATGGTCGATATAAATATAGTCTTCCTGCTGACCAAAGATTTAATCCTTTGCAAAAATTAAAAAGAAATTTAACAGATGCATTTATTAGCATCGATCATGCAGGTCATTTAACACATTGCCTTGAAATTCACATTCAATAGGAGCTTTGATTGATATTCTCGATTGGGATGAAATTGTTGGCACGCTTTGCGGAGACGATACATGTTTAATTATTTGCAGAGACGAGGAAAAATCAAGAATTATATCCGATAAAATTTTAGATATGCTTTAAAAATATAGAGGTGACTTTGCCTTGTTACAAGAATTAACTATTAGAAACTTTGCGATTATTGATGAATTAAATTTATCGTTTGAAAAAGGGTTAACCGCATTAACAGGGGAAACAGGTGCTGGTAAATCCATTATTATTGATGCTATTCATTTACTTGTTGGAGGCAGGGGATCAGTAGAATTTATTCGTCATGGAGAAAAAAAGGCAGAAATTGAAGGTTTGTTTACGATAAAAAACAATGAGCATCCATGTGTGGAACGTGCCCGTGAATTCGGCATCGAAATGGAAGATGGGATGATTGTACTGCATCGGGATATTTCCGTAAACGGTAAAAATGTGTGCAGAATCAACGGTAAACTTGTCACCATTTCCGTTTTACGTGAGTTTGGGAGCACATTAGTAGATATTCACGGCCAGCACGAGCATCAAGAATTAATGAATGAATCCTTGCATCTACAGTTGCTTGATCAATTTGGAAAGTCGGAAATTGAGAAGGCTATTGAAAATTACAGCGAAATTTATAAGAATTATGAACAAACCTTATCCCGCTTAAAGAAGCTTAGTGAGAACGAACAGCAAATGGCTCATCGACTGGATTTAATTCAGTTTCAATTACGGGAAATTCAAAATGCCGATCTTCAGTTGAATGAAGATGAGCAGCTATTAGATGAAAAAAGAAAGTTGATGAACTTTGAAAGATTATTCGATTCTTTAAAAACAAGTTTTGAAGCGCTGCAAGGAGAACAACGAGGGTTAGACTGGATTAGTTTGTTAATGACCCAGATGGAAACTGCAGCTGAGTTGAATAAAGAATATGAACCGATGCTGGAGTCCGTTTCTAACTGTTTTTATACGCTTGAGGATATTACAAGAAATTTAAGTGATGCATTAGATCATTTAGAATTTGAACCTGACCGCTTAAATGAGATTGAAAATCGATTAAACGAAATTAATCAATTGAAGCGTAAATATGGCCAGTCAATTCAAGGCATACTTGAATATGGGGCAAAAATAGAAGAAGAAATTGAAACCATTACAAACCGTGAAAGTCATATTGAAAAATTACAAAAGCGCTTATCAACCTTACAAAAGGATTTGTTTCTCGAAGGCAAACAGCTTAGCGATTTGCGGCGGAGATGGGCAAAAAGACTGACAGATGCAATTTCGAATGAACTAAAGCAACTCTACATGGATAAAACCATTTTTGAGGTTAAATTTCATCAAAGTGCTGAAAATTATTTAGATATGCAAGATATTCCTTTTAGAAAAGATGGCCTGGATTCAGTTGAATTTTATATTTCAACAAACCCAGGAGAGCCATTAAAGCCATTGGTAAAGGTAGCTTCGGGCGGTGAACTGTCCAGAATAATGCTGGCATTAAAAACCATTTTTTCAAAACATCAAGGAATTACTTCCATTATTTTTGATGAAGTTGATACAGGTGTAAGTGGTCGTGTTGCACAAGCAATTGCTGAGAAAATTCAACAAATTTCAGTAGATTCACAAGTCTTTTGTATTTCACATCTTCCTCAGGTTGCTGCAATGGCTGATACTCACTTATTTATTAAAAAGGAAACAGCAGGAGGCAGGACAAGAACAAGTGTACAGCAATTATCGCCTGAGGAAAAAATTACAGAAATTGGCCGGATGATTTCTGGGGTAGAAATAACCGATGTGACCAAGGAACATGCCAAAGAATTAATTGAATTAGCTTATACTATAAAAACTACATGAAAAGCTATCCATAATGGGTAGCTTTTTTTCATTAGCTCTTGTTATATTTCGAGCGTTTCAAGGCTAAATTAAAACTGTAGCAAAGAAAAGCAAAGGCCCAGTTTCGCTACGACAAATAAAAGACAAGAGATAAAATAAGTGTGGACTAGAAGCGAGGAGAGTGAAAAGTTTGAAATGGGAACTTCTTAGAAAAATGTTAGGCGGATTTCTCCTTGTTTCACTTTGTTTAATAGGGTTTTCTAAACCTTTTCAAGACTATCTCCACATTCCAAAAAGCATCACCATTTTACAAGGTGATGAGATAAACTTTGCAAAAGCAGCAGAAGTTTCAGCGAATATAAATCAAGATCGTGTAAGCGTACATGACGAAAAACAATCGCTTGCCATAAAAGGAAAAAAAGTTGGGCAAGATGAAATACTTCTCGAATTAGCAGGTCTGCCAATTAAAAAAGTAGATGTAAAAGTATTAAAAAACTTTCGAGTTATACCAGGTGGACAATCCATTGGGGTAAAATTAAATTCAAAAGGTGTGCTTGTAGTAGGACATCATTTGGTCGAAACAACAAATGGTAAAGTTTCTCCGGGAGATCAAGCAGGTATAAAGGTAGGCGACATTATCACTAAATTAAATGGACAGACGATTGAAAAAATGTCTGATGTGGCTCCATTTGTTCAAGAAGCAGGTGAAAAAGGAACACCCTTGAAAGTAACCATCCAACGTGATACTGGAAAATTCAACACAGAAATTAAGCCGCAAAAAGATGAATCGGAAAAGATATATAAATTGGGATTGTATATTAGAGATTCAGCAGCCGGTATAGGAACGATGACATTCATTGATCCGAAATCAAAAAAATATGGTGCGTTAGGACATGTTATTTCGGATATGGACACAAAAAAACCAATAGTGGTAGAAGATGGTCAAATTGTTAAATCGACTGTTACATCCATAGAAAAAGGAAGTAATGGAAATCCTGGTGAAAAATTAGCACGTTTTTCGACGGATCGAGAGGTAATTGGTGATATAAAACAGAATAGTCCATTTGGGATATTTGGCAATTTACACAAAGTGATTAAGAACGGCAAATATGATAAACCATTACCGATTGCTTTATCTGATCAGGTAAAAGAAGGCCCAGCAAAAATACTAACAGTCGTAGATGGGGATAAGGTAGAAGCATTCGATATAGAAGTGGTAAGCACGATCCCACAAAAATTTCCTGCTACAAAAGGAATGATCATCAAAGTGACAGATCCTAAACTCCTTGAGAAAACTGGGGGAATTGTACAGGGAATGAGTGGAAGTCCAATTATTCAAGATGGGAAATTGATAGGTGCCGTAACACATGTTTTTGTAAATGATCCAACTTCCGGATACGGAGTTCATATAGAGTGGATGTTAAACAAAGCTGGCATCAACATATATAATGATAAAGAAAAAGCAAGCTGAAAGAGCCTCTCTCTTCGGCTTGCTTTTTTATTAGAAAGGACGCAGGGACGTAATAGTGAATTATTTCGAAATATGTTATTATAAAATAAAGATTTTTCGACAAATGCACTAATGTATATCGAAAACGGTCGAAAACAAGAGAATTTTAAAGAAAACAGAAGAAAAACTTATTTTTTCGGGAAAATTTCAATAAATAGAAGGAATTTAAATTGAATTGTCGAAAATGTTTATAGTACAAAATTGTAAAGGGATAAACTGAGGAGGAAACTGCTAGTGAAGAAAATTAAAGTTTTTGTCGTGGATGATAATCGTGAATTAGTATCATTATTAGAGGAATTTATTTCCTCTCAAGATGATATGGAAATAGCTGGTGCGGCGTATAATGGACAAGAATGCTTAGAATTAATGGAAGAAGCTGCTCCAGATGTACTTATACTAGATATTATCATGCCGCATCTGGATGGACTTGGAGTATTGGAAAAACTAAGAGAGTTAAATCTTAATCCTATGCCGAATGTGATTATGTTAACCGCCTTTGGACAAGAAGATGTAACGAAAAAGGCAGTTGAACTTGGGGCATCATATTTTATTTTAAAACCATTTGATATGGACAATTTGGCAAATCAAATTCGTCAAGTTAGTGGAAAAGGTAGCTCGGTTATTAAAAGAACTTCTTCAACTGTTCGAAATAATGTAGAACCAAAAACCAAAAATTTAGATGCTAGTATCACGAGTATTATTCATGAAATTGGAGTTCCTGCTCATATCAAAGGATATCTTTATTTACGTGAAGCGATTTCCATGGTATACAATGATATTGAATTATTAGGATCGATAACGAAAGTTCTCTATCCAGATATCGCAAAAAAATACAATACAACTGCCAGCCGTGTGGAAAGGGCTATTCGTCATGCAATAGAAGTTGCGTGGAGCCGTGGAAATATCGACTCCATTTCTTCGTTATTTGGCTATACGGTAAGTATGTCTAAAGCAAAACCTACGAACAGTGAATTCATTGCAATGGTGGCTGATAAATTGCGTTTGGAACATAAGGCTAGTTAAGTAAAGTGTAGGAAACGGCACCCTGATACATACAGGGTGCCGTTATGAATGTGATTAAGCTATTCAATTATTTAAGTTTGTATATATTTCATGCAAAGAATATCGCTGTATTTTTTATAAAATAGGAAAAATAAAAGGCATGGGTCCATAATAGACACATGCCTTTTAATCGCTTTTTAGCTGATTAGTTTTTTTGAACGTTAGCTGCTTGAGGTCCACGAGCGCCTTGTTCAATATCAAATGTTACTTTTTGACCTTCTTCAAGTGATTTAAAACCGTCGCCTTGAATCGCTGAGAAGTGAACGAATACATCGTCTCCGCCTTCAACTTCAATGAAGCCGAAACCTTTTTCATTGTTAAACCATTTAACTGTACCTTGTGACATGCTATTTCCTCCTAATTGTGTTCGCACACAATGTATTACTATCCTTGCTCAAGTGATATAGGCGATAAGTATTTAAACACTTTCTTTCCTTACATACCGAACAAAAATAATTCCTCTTTAAGCATAACAATTTATGCGATAATAAGCAAGTAGGATATAGAATATAAATAAATTTTATTTTGGAAAGGATTTTATTTAACCAATAATTTTCAATTTCTTTATATTCTTTTATTAAACCATATAATAGAATGTAGTAAAGGATTTTAATGTTAAAGGAAGTGACAGCATGACACTCATTTTTGCTCACCGTGGTGCAGCTGGTACATATCCAGAAAATACGATGGATGCATTTATTGCAGCAGAAAAATGCGGTGCGGATGGAATTGAACTGGATGTTCAACTTTCCAAAGATGGTGAGATCGTTGTGATACATGATGAAACAGTTAATAGAACGACCAATGGAAAAGGCTTCGTGAAAGATTTTAATATCAAAGATTTACAAAAATTAAATGCCAGCTATCATTCAAAATCGGTAAAAACTTTTTTTAAAGTTCCGCATATTCCTTCTTTAAGAGAGGTCTTCGACTGGATGAAAACGAATGACCTTCTATGCAATATTGAATTCAAAACAGGGAAAATCGAATATCCCTATATTGAGGAGAAGGTTATTCAATTAATTCGAGAGTACGGATTCGAGGAGAGAATAATTATTTCTTCTTTTAATCATTATTCTATTATTCACTGCTATCGTTTAGCGCCGGAAATTGAAATTGCACCACTTTATTCTGATGGACTTTTTATGCCATGGGTATATGCTGCCTCCATTCACGCAAAAGGAATTCATCCAAATTATAAAATAGCACCGGATGATATTATAAACTCAGCAATGGAATATGGAATTCAAGTTCGTCCCTATACAGTCAACAAAGAAAAGGATATAAAAAGATTACTAGCTCTTTCCTGTTCTGCTATCATTACGGACTTCCCCAAAGAAGCTGTTGAATTAAGAAATGCATATATAAAATAAAAAAATCTGCAAAGGAATATGCAGATTTTTTTATGCCCTTTTACTAAACTTCTTCTGAACTTTATTACGCTTCCGATCGCGATGAAAGATAAACCCAGCAATAAAACCAAGCCCGCCGGCAAAGAAAATAAAACCAACTAAGAATTGAAGCCATAAATAGGGGAAGGGATGTTGTAATATTCCGAACAGCATATCCCTCATTAATTTTATTCCAATCGCTGCAAGAATACCGGGAATCACCATGATGAGCAATGCGATTAATCGTATCATCTTAAAAACTCCTTATTTTTCACTTAAGAAAATGATATCTTACCCATTAAATTTGTCAAGCATACACTTTTTCCTTACAATATAAACATGAAAAAAATTGCAATTTCAGGAGGAAAAAAATTGCAAAATGTATTAGTGGTCGGTGGTGGAAAGGGTGGAACCGCCATTTTAAAAATATTCAAAAATAGTCATGATTTTAATGTTATTGCGGTTACAGACCCTAATGAAGATGCTCTTGGTATAAAGCTTGCAAAAGAGTACGGAATTGCAGTCGGGAAGGACTGGAAAACCTTTATAAACGATCCTGTTGATCTTATTGTGGAAGTGACGGGTGATGAGGGGGTCTATCGGGAAATCCTTGAAAAATGTAAAAAAGAAACAATACTTATTCCAGGAAGTATTGCATTCCTTATTGCAAAGCTACTAGATGAAAAAGAAAATTTAATAAAGCAATTGAAAGAAGAGTCCTATAAACATCAATTGATATTGAATTCAACAGATGAAGCAATGGTTGTGATTGATAATGAAGGAACCATCATTTTCTTTAATCGCAGTGCAGAACGAATGACTGAAGCGCCAATAACAGAAGCAGTTGGCAGCCATATCCTCGAAATTATTCCTAATAGTAAGCTGTTACGAGTTATTCAAACGAGAAGAATGGAAGCAAATCAGGAAACAGAGTTAAAGAATGGAAAAAAAATAATCACGACCCGAATTCCAATGATTACGGAAACTAATGAGGTAATTGGAGCTATTGCCGTTTTTAAAGATGTTTCCGAAGTTGTATCGCTTGCAGAAGAAATTACGAATTTAAAAGAGATTCAAACCATGCTCGAAGCAATTATACAGTCTAGTGATGATGCCATTTCTGTTGTGGATGAGTATGGCAGGGGGATTTTAATTAATCCTGCATACACACGCATTACAGGATTAACAGAAGATCAAGTAATTGGTCAACCTGCAACGGCTGATATCTCGGAAGGGGAAAGCATGCATTTTAAGGTTCTCCAAACAAGAAGACCTGTACGCGGTGTTAAAATGTTGGTAGGTCCAATGAAAAAAGAAGTGATTGTCAATGTAGCCCCTATTATCGTGAATGGGAAATTGAAAGGCAGTGTAGGTGTTATTCACGATGTTACAGAAATACAATCATTGACGAAAGAGCTTCACCTTGCAAGGCAAATTATTCGAACGTTAGAAGCGAAATATACTTTTGTGGATATTATTAGCCATTCGGAAGAAATGAATATTTCTGTGGAACAAGCAAAGTTAGCAGCAAAGACCCCAGTTACCATTCTTTTGCGAGGGGAGTCTGGGACAGGGAAAGAACTGTTTGCACATGCCATACATAATGCCAGTGACCGAAGATACAATAAGTTTGTTCGGGTGAACTGTGCAGCAATTTCAGAATCGTTGTTGGAGAGCGAATTATTTGGGTATGAGGAAGGTGCTTTTTCTGGAGCCAAAAGAGGCGGTAAAAAAGGGTTGTTCGAAGAAGCTAATAACGGCAGCATCTTTTTGGATGAAATAGGTGAGCTGAGTATTAACACTCAAGCAAAATTGTTACGTGTTTTACAAGAAAATGAGATAATACGCGTTGGCGGGACAAAACCTATACCAATAAATGTAAGAATCATCGCTGCCACACATGTTAATTTAGAAAAAGCGATTGCGAATGGCTCTTTCCGAGAAGATTTATATTATCGTCTAAATCGTATGCCTATTCAAATACCGCCATTAAGAAATAGAAAGAAGGAAATTCCTTTTTTATGTGAGCGTCTCATCCAAAAAATTAATCGTGATTACGGGAGAAATGTAGAAGGCGTTACTTCAGCGGCTATGAAGGTTTTAATGAATTATAATTGGCCAGGTAATGTGCGAGAACTGGAGAATATTTTGGGACGTGCTATTATTTTCATGGATTATAGCGAAATTAATATTGATGTGAAACATTTAGGGTTTTTATCTTCTGAATCAAGTATACATACATCCTCTTCCAATATTCACGTAAAAAATAAGGATTTGACAAGGATGGTCGAGGATTTTGAAAGCCAAGTTATAAAAGAAACACTGGAAAACAATCATGGAAACAAGACTGCAACTGCAAAACAATTAGGTATTTCACTAAGAAATCTTTACTACAAATTAGATAAATATGACCTTGCAAACAATAGCACGCAATAATTTGCATGGTATGAAAATTATTGCGTGGTTTTAAGAAGGGTAGTTAGTGTTCTATTTATGGAATTTTTTTCAGAAGAACCTGATGTTAAAAGGAATTTATTTAGAATAGACATAAAAAAATGAAGTTGGTACGATAATTGCATTATAATAAGTGTTGTTAAAAATGAACAAAAAGGGGTTGAAGCAGCAGGAATGGATTTAGACCAATTAGTAAATACAGCAACCCAAAATGGAAAGGCCACAGTGGCAGTGGCAGTCGCTGAAGATATCGAGGTGCTGGAGGCAGTTTCATTAGCCCACCAAAAAAAATTAGGGAAGTTTATCTTGTTTGGTGACTCAAATCAAATTCATTTACTTTTAAGTGAGTACGCACCCCATCTTTTGGAGAATAACGATATTATTATAAAACATGTCCATTCGCCTGAGGAGGCATGTACACAAGCTGTCAAGGCAGTCAAAAATAATGAGGCTACCGTATTAATGAAAGGAAATGTTGCGACAGCTACAATATTAAAAGCAGTATTAAATAGAGAGTATGGATTAAGGACGGATAAAGTTCTATCACATATTGCTGTTTTTAAAGTTCCAAGCTATGAACGGTTTATTCTTTTAACGGATGCTGCTATGAATATTGCACCAAATCTCGATCAGAAGGAACAAATCGTTCAAAATGCACTACAGCTTGCACATGCTATCGGGATTCATTGTCCAAAGGTAGCCGCTTTAGCTGCGGTGGAATTGGTCAATCCAAGTATGCAAGCAACGGTTGATGCAGCTGCATTAAGTGAAATGAATAGAAATGGAAAGATAAGCGGTTGTCGGATTGAAGGACCGCTGGCACTTGATATTGCAATCTCAGAAGAAGCTGCCAGACATAAAGGGATTGAAAATGATGTGGCAGGATTAGCTGACATACTTCTCGTTCCTAATATTGAAACAGGTAATGTACTTTATAAGTCATTAATTTATTTTGCGAAGGCGCAAGTAGGTGCTATGATAGCAGGAGCGACTGCACCAATCGTGTTAACATCACGGTCTGATAGTGCAAAAAGCAAACTTTATTCACTTGCGTTGGCCATTTGTACAACTAAAAATTTGTAAAGGGGAATGAACAATGAAAATTTTTGAATACATGGGAAAATATGATTATGAGCAATTATTATTCTGTCAAGATGAACAATCAGGATTAAAAGCAATTATTGCCATTCATGATACAACACTTGGACCAGCTCTTGGTGGTACTAGAATGTGGACGTATGAGTCTGAAGAGGCTGCAATCGAGGATGCGCTTCGGTTAGCGCGCGGAATGACATATAAAAATGCTGCTGCTGGGTTAAACCTTGGTGGAGGCAAGACAGTAATTATCGGTGATCCAAAAAAAGACAAAAACGAAGAAATGTTCCGTGCATTTGGACGTTTTATTCAAGGTTTAAATGGACGATATATAACAGCTGAAGATGTTGGTACAACCGTAGCAGATATGGACCTAATTCATGAAGAAACAAATTTCGTTACTGGTATTTCACCTGCATTTGGTTCTTCTGGAAATCCTTCACCGGTTACAGCTTATGGCTGCTATGTTGGAATGAAGGCTGCAGCTAAAGAAGCATTTGGAAATGACTCACTAGAAGGACTTACTGTGGCAGTACAAGGTGTAGGAAACGTTGCTTTTGAAATGTGCCGTTATTTACATGAGGAAGGTGCAAAATTAATTGTGACCGACATTAATAAGGAAGCAGTAAGTCGTGCAGTAGAACAGTTTGGTGCTGTAGCAGTGGACCCTAACGATATTTACAGTGTGGATTGTGATATTTTTGCACCTTGTGCACTTGGAGCAATTATAAATGATGATACAATTCCACAATTAAAGGCTAAAGTTATTGCAGGATCTGCTAATAATCAATTAAAGGAGACTCGCCACGGTGATTTAATTCATGAAATGGGTATCGTCTATGCACCGGATTTTGTTATCAATGCTGGTGGAGTTATCAATGTCGCAGACGAACTTTATGGATATAACCGTGACCGTGCAATGAAAAAGGTTGAAGGTATTTATAATAGCATTGAAAAAATAATCGAAATTTCTAAGCGCGATGGAATTCCAACCTATGTAGCTGCAGATCGCATGGCTGAGGAAAGAATTGCAAAAGTTTCCAAGTCTAGAAGCCAGTTCTTATTGAATAACCGCCATATCTTAAGTAATCGTGCATAATTAGTAGATAAAGCGCCTCACTTCTAGCTTCTCTTCGTGGTTTTGGCATAAAAGCCTTGAGACCTTTAATGGCTATAAGTGAGGCGTTTCGTTCCTAGCATAAGGATATATGTTAGTTTTTAATCTGATGTTGAATGGAGATCTATATAGAAAGAATCAGACCTACTCTGTATTTTTATAATCTAACCGTTAACTTCTAAATACTAGAAAGCACATCAATTGGAGGTAACAATGTCGTTATTAGTTGCCAATTTTAGAATACTTGTTATAAACCCAGGATCTACTTCCACTAAAATAGGTATTTTCGAGAATGAACATCCTATTTTAGAAAAAACAATCCGGCATAAAACAGAGGAAATTCAACAGTTTGAAAATGTAATTGATCAATATGAATTCCGCAAACAGACAATATTAGAGACATTAGATGAAGAAGGCATTAATATTTCAAAACTGAGTGCTGTATGTGGACGAGGAGGATTACTTCGTCCTATTGAAGGCGGTACCTATTCTGTAAATGAGGCAATGCTTGAAGACTTGCGGATTGGATATTCGGGACAACATGCTTCTAATCTTGGGGGAATTATTGCTTTCGAAATAGCTAAAGGATTAAACATCCCATCCTTTATAGTGGATCCAGTTGTAGTAGATGAATTGGAACCCCTGGCTAGAATATCTGGCTTTTCTCTTATTGAAAGAAAAAGTATCTTTCATGCTTTAAATCAAAAGGCAGTCGCTAGAAAAGTGGCTAAACAACTGGGGAAAAGGTATGATCAGCTCCATTTGATTATTGTCCATATGGGTGGTGGAATTACTGTAGGCGTCCATAAAAATGGAAGGGTAATCGATGTTAACAACGGACTTAATGGCGAAGGTCCGTTTAGTCCGGAAAGAGCAGGTACAGTTCCAGCAGGAGATCTTATTGACCTTTGTTATTCTGGTGAGTATTATCGCAATGAATTGACGAAGAAATTAGTTGGCCAAGGTGGTCTAGTTGGATATTTGGGTACAAACGATGCTGTTAAGGTGGAAGAAATGATTGCAGAAGGCGACGAATACGCAAAGCTCATTTATGATGCGATGGCATATCAAGTGGCGAAAGAAATTGGGTCAGCAAGTGCAGTATTAAAGGGGAAAGTTGATGCAATCGTACTTACTGGCGGTTTAGCATATGGGAAATCTTTTGTACAATCTATTAGTGATTATGTTAGCTGGATTGCAGATGTTATAATTTATCCTGGAGAAAATGAGCTTCAAGCACTTGCGGAAGGGGCTTTAAGGGTTCTTATTGGAGAAGAAAGTGCAAAAGAATACCCAGGAGTATTAGAGAAAACCATACGATAAGGAGGTTCACCATATTGGCAAGAGAATATGATTTAGTCATATTGGGAGGCGGAACTGGCGGCTATGTAGCGGCAATCCGAGCTTCACAATTAGGTTTAAAGACAGCGATAGTAGAAAAAGGTAAACTCGGAGGTACATGCCTTCATCGTGGATGTATCCCGAGTAAAGCATTG
>Ga0224731_1109_pt1 | contig 12619 bp, 9 predicted proteins | sample IA1ulk_2_FD_161639 | JGI IMG/M metagenome (GOLD analysis project Ga0224731, IMG submission 161639) | Enriched cells from agricultural soil in Iowa, United States - IA12soil_GW_FP2(bulk) | ecosystem: Environmental > Terrestrial > Soil > Agricultural land | place: USA: Iowa | collected 2017-05-08 | reverse complement strand
TTATATCCATATAACAAACGGAAAATAAAACTTGTTAACTTATTTCCGATCAAACTCCGTTTGGGAATATTTGTTTGATCGAAATCCCTAACCCCTAAAATAATCCCATTCGGATCTCGCTCTAATTCTTTTGCAATTTTAAAAACGTCCTGTATCGTGTGCTGTCCATCCGCATCGGCTGTGATAACACCGGCTAACTCTTTATAGTTTTCCAGAACATAGGCAAAGGCTGTTTTTAATGCTCTTCCTTTTCCACAATTTACATCATGTGTTAGAACTGTGCACCGTTCATTGGAAGCTAGTTTTTCAAAAATAGGAAGCAGCTCCTTATCGCTACCGTCGTTTACGACAATTATTTGCAGAGCACCTTTATTTAACAATTCCGCAACATAGTCAATTAAAGTTTCTTCAGGATTAAGGGCAGGAATTATAACGACACATTCTTTCATTTCGCACCCCCTTTCATACCCAAATACGTCCGAATCCAATTCAATTTTATACTTTCTTTTTTTCTATTTCTAATGATTTACTTGGGACTTTAAATGTAGTACAAAATATGTACTTCCTATAAATTATGCGTTATTTTGCTTCATATAAATATATTTTCCATGCAGCATCCTTATCTTCAAATGATCTTAGAAAATGTAATCCATCCTGTTCAGCGTTTAAGATTGGGACGGAAGAGAAAATATATTTTCCTCCTAAGTTCTTGAATGCGTTAATATTAAAATCTAAATGATGGATTTTCTTTTTAGAATCCTTACGAAAATCATATTTTTTTCCTAGTTCCGCTACAAAAAGATAGCAGCGGCCACCCCATGTATCAAAATATTTCTTTAAACTAGGGCTTTTATCCAGCTCTCCGGCAATAATTTTACGAAATTGATGCTTATACGCTAACGGATAAAAATTATTATATGTATCAATCGTGTAAAAGCCATTGTACTGAGCAATTGCGGGATGAAGGCCAATGCTCGCAACTCGATAAGATGATTTTGGCTTTCCAATATAATCACTGATTTCCTTGAACTCATGTTCTGCATAAAATTGTTTAAAAGAAGGTGCTCCAGCAACACGATAATAAATTTCCGGATTACAGGCACATAAAACGACAATCTGCATGATTAAACATACCTTTACAAATTCCCGCCAATTCCGCCCATACTTCCATAGGATGCAGGCACCTACTGCAAACATCATATAGATAATTAGTGGCCGCAAAAAGTGAAACCTAGCAAAATTAAAGGTATTCAACAAATTAATTCTTTCCTTTAATGGCTCCCAGCCCTTATAAAACCAAAAAGCATACCATAAAGAAAGAACAAAATTTAGAATAAAAATTTGGACATAGCGTTTTTCGAATCGCAAAGCTTTTTCTTTCCACAGTTTCCATAATACAATGAAAGATAGCGGAACAATGACTAACGTATGCAAAGTCATTACATGGGTATGGCCCAGAAAGTAATTTTTAAACGTTAATCGGATGGAGTGCCAAAATCCAAGGGTTGAACTGACAAATTCGTTTCTGCTTGTAGGTTCTGTTGGGAATACCAGCGAATAAACGAGGCGATATTCAATTCCCAAATACAATAAGGTCATAAATCCGATACTTCCTAAAAATTTAACATTCCAGTCCCGCTTTACAATTACATCCCGTATCCAAAGTAAGCCCATTGCCACAAGGAAAAAGAAAAACCCCAATACAAAACTAGAGTAGAACGGTAATAGTGTTAGAGTAAGCCATTCTTTCCATGCTCCTTTTCTTTCTCTGATCGTTAAAAATGCCCATAAAGCCAATGGCTGCCCAAGCGTGCTGAGCATTCCGGATGGCCAAACAGGTGTCAAGGCAAATGCCAACGAGACCCATACCCGAATCGGATATGCATCATCCTTCTTAACAAAATGCCTTCTTAACAGCAAATACATTCCTATAAATGCAAAGATTCGAATCAGTGCTTGACTTATCCCATATGCTACTATTGACGGGAATATTTCATGAAGCCACTCTATTCCACTGAATTCGGTACCAAATGAATTTCTCGGCAAACCGTTAATAATTTGGGGAATTGTTGCATTAATTGGTCCAAATAGCTGTCCACTTTCCTTCATCACTTTATACCAGGCGATATTAGAGTCCATATTATCATGGACTCGTATATGGCTGTTCTCACCTAAAATAAAAACAGGAGCGAGAAATGCAATAAGTATAATTGCTGCAATGAGTAAAAGTTTTTTTTCCTTGATCCAATTCGAGGAAGTTTCTACATTCATTTCTTATCTCCACACACCAATCATAATTGAATAACTAAGTAAAAATGGATAGATACTTATCTCTTCAAATTTTTAATAAATCAAAACATGCGCTTCAACCATTAGTTATTATACGGTTACAGAGGTTCTGTCACTGTTTCTAACAATTCACGCATTTTTTTCAATAAGGGTTCTTTGATTTCTGGCTCTTTTAAAGCAAATTCAATATTGGTTAAAATAAATCCAAGCTTTTCTCCCACGTCATATCGCATACCATCAAAGGCATATGCCAGTACTTTATGCTGATTATTTAATTCCATTATCGCATCTGTTAACTGAATCTCCCCTTGGACACCGCTTTTTTGCTGCTCTAAAATGGGGAAAATTTCAGGAGTTAATATATAGCGTCCCATAATCGCTAAATTTGAAGGAGCCTCTTGAACAGATGGTTTTTCTACAAAATAATTCACATCATATACCTTGCCCTGCTGACTTAACGGAGCAATGATTCCATATCGGTTTGTTTCATCTTTAGGAACCTGCTTCACCCCAACAACAGTTGAACCAGTTTCCTCATATATATCAATCAACTGCTTTGTACAGGGAATATCGGATTGGATCACATCATCCCCTAATAATACTGCAAATGGCTCATCTCCAATAAATTTTCTGGCACACCAGACAGCATGGCCAAGCCCCTTTGGTTCCATTTGCCTTATATAGTGAATATTAGCCAATTTTGAAGGCCTTTGTACACTCTCTAATAAATCCAATTTTCCTCTTTTTAAAAGGGTTAATTCTAGTTCAGCTGCATGATCAAAATGATCTTCAATTGCCCGTTTACCTTTACCAGTTACAATAATGATATCCTCTATACCGGATTGAAAAGCTTCCTCCACAATATATTGAATAGTGGGCTTATCGACAATCGGTAGCATTTCTTTCGGCATTGCCTTTGTAGCTGGTAAAAACCTTGTTCCAAGACCTGCAGCAGGTATAATCGCCTTTTTAATATGTTTTTTCATTTATTTCTCCCCCAAGAAAGCTAACTTTATTAAAGGCTTTTTCATAAATCACGCATCGTTAATAACTAAATATTAAGATAAGAAATTCGGCAAACAATATTCTTCCTCTTCAATTACATTGGTTAGAAAAAAGCCTTATTATATATAATGACAACAACTTGTTATTTAGTCCGATTTTCATTTCCCTTATTTGCCATTATGACCATCTTTCCATTTTTATTTCTCTTTTTCTAATCTTTTTCGAAAAATGTTGCATCCTTGGTATCAATTCCATGATTCATGAATGTGAATTTCCACTTGTAATTCTTGTCGAAGTAGCATTTCTGCCCCAAAAAGCAGGATAAAGCTTTTCCATAAAAGTACTGCGGCCTTTCGTGTAGGTTTTTCTCTCAAGTAAAGATTGCATTACCTTAAGAATGCTTTGGGCATCATGCAATTCAAGTCCTTGAAAATAACTATCCATTCTTTCAAACAATTGGGATAGTGACTTGCTATTATCTAAAACAGAAGACAACTGATTTTCAAAAGTATCTGCATGATGCAATTCAAACACTAGTCTATTTTGTTTTAAAAATTTCAAATTTATTTCTTCTTGACCAGGCAGTGCGGAATGTATGAAAATAGGCAGTCTCTTTTGCAATGCTTCACTTACTGTTACTCCCCCTGGTTTCGTGATGATTGCATCTGCCTGCTCATATAGTGCATTCATATCTAATCTTGAGGATATATAAGATACAGGATGAATATGAGATACATTCCAGGAAGATATTTCTTGGTAAAGCCGCTGATTATTACCGCATAACACGATATATTCAAAACGATTAGACTCTCTTACCTCCTGCAACATAGTTAGAATAGCTCCCAAGCCACTGCTTCCACCTGATACGAGAATTTTTTTGCGGTTATGATTCCAGTCCAAATGATTCCCTAATTTTTTAAAATCTCCATGCACTGGTATTCCCGTAACAAAAACCTTTGTTGCTGAAATTTGATACTCTTCCAATAATCGTCTTTTAATTTGTTGATTCGGAACAAAGTGAGCATCGATGCCCTTTTTCCCCCACACACTATTGATAAAAAAGTCAGTATAGACATTAACTACTGGAGTAGTAAGCTTCCCTTTTTGTTTTAAATGGCTAAGTAATAAGGAAGGAAAACCATGTGTACATATAATTAGATCCGGTTGTTCCTCTTCTATTAATTGCTGCATTTTAACTAGAAATAAATGATGATACCATCTGACTTTTACAGAGGATCCTGTATAAAATAGATGCTTATACACCCATTCATATGTTCCTGGTGCATAGCGAATCCATTTTAAATAGGATTTTGTAATCATTCTTTCTAATTGATTGCTTGTATAAGTTAAAAAATCCATTTTATTAATAATCAAATTGTCCATGTTTTCGTTTAATAAATGAATAACCGCTTCTGCAACCTGATGATGTCCAGATGGCATCCGCATAAAGGGAAATATTAATACTTTTTTCATTTTGTTAGCTCCTTTTTTAAAGGCAATAAATAAACCTACAAATTAACAGACTTACTTAAAAGGCAGAAAGTTCATTTGATATTTTTCACATACCAAAAAAGAGGACTAAAATTAGCCCTCTCTAAAAAAATCAACTTGATTCAATAAAAGACATCGTTATTTCCAGATTCCTTGTATGGATGAAACATTTTTTGACTTTCCCAGAGGTTTTATTCCATACATATCTTCAATCGTGCGCAAAACTGAATAATGATCAATATAATTTGAATATTCCCCTGTTTTCACCATTGGCCCTACAAAAATCGTTGGAATTTGGTTCGGCTTTTTGAAATTATCCTCATCCCATGTCAAAATAAATAAACTATCATTTTTACTCGCCCATTGGATAAACCCTTGTAAATTTTTCTTTAACCAAGTATCTGCTTGCTTCACCGTACCATCATGCATATCATGTATTAAATTAGGGATGACAAAAGAAACGGTCGGTAAAAGATTATAGTTTTGCGGAAAACTAGTGAACGGTAAGTTATAACTTTTGGGTACATTAGAAAAATTCACCCATGGGCTATGCTTCCGATGGTAAGACTGTGACTTGCAGCCTTTAAAACCAACAGAAGGTAAATCTTCTGAATATCCGGCAAAGCTTTTTCCGACCTTTTTTAACGCATTTGCCAAATTATTAGAAGAAAAGGTATAAGGGCAGCTATCACCTGTGACTCCTTGTGTATCTCCAGAGAATAATGCAAGATAGTTGGGCTGGCTAGGATGTGCAATCCCATGGGAATTGGTAAATAGGACACCATGATCGGCAAGTTGATTAATGTAAGGTGCATCTTTATTTCCAATAATTTGATTGTATGAGTGATTTTCCACAACCACAATAATAATATGTTTAGGCTTTGGAAGATTCCATTCACTTTTAACTGGCTTTTTCGATTGTGAAACATTTTCATAATGATGCTGATTTTTCACCAAAAAAACTATAATACACCCTATTAGAACCAGTCCTATCAACCCGATGACCCATTTTACTTTCTTCATTGCTCCACCTTCTTGGATAAATTATATCGTTTTTTTATTATATATTCTCATTTACCTAATTTGAGTCAACCTACTATCCATTTTTTGTTGTATGAGATAAATAATCCGATAAAAAAAAAACAGACCAATAAAATTGATCTGTTTTTCCAGTTAATTTTCGGTTGCTTGTTTCATAAAAGTTTGTTTGGTTGTTTCCTGCGATATTTCTTCTCGATTCGGCTTCACACGTTTCATGAAGAAAGCAAGTATCAATGCAACAAGTGCAATACAAACAGAAACTTTAAAGGAATCATTAATTCCTTCCACCATTGCTTTCATACCCAAATGCTCTTTTAATGCAGCAATTTGTGCCGGGCTTTCCTGACCAGTAAGCTTTTTCGTAGCAGATGTAATTAAATTTGTTGCATGTGTTTCCGTGCGGTTTGACATTACCGTGATTAGCAGGGCAGAACCAATAGCACCAGATACTTGCTGCAATGTATTGTTCATTGCTGTACCGTGCGGATTAAGCCGCTGTGGTAATTGATTTAAACCATTTGTCATGACAGGCATCATTACCATGGACATACCGAACATACGTGCAGTATATAATAGAATCAATTCCGTATACGTAGTGGATAGTGTCAAAGTACTAAAGAAATAAGTAGTAACAATCGTAATTGTCAGGCCGATTATTGCTAAAACTCTTCCGCCAAATTTATCAAACAGTTTTCCTGTAATCGGAGACATAAGGCCCATTAAAAGCGCACCTGGGAGTAACATTAAACCTGATTTCAATGGAGAAATCCCTCTAATTGTTTGGATATACATCGGTAACAATAACATGGCAGAAAACATTGCCATCATTAATACAACAGAAATAGCAGAAGCTAATGTAAACATTGGATATTTATAAACACGAAATTCCAACATCGGCACTGGAATTACAAGCTGGCGCCAAATAAAGAGAATTAAAGAAAGACCGCCAACGATTAAGGTAATATAAACTTCTGGCGCATCCCAGCCTTTATCTCCTGCAGAACTGAATCCATAGAGAATTCCGCCAAACCCAATTGTGGATAAAATAAATGAGAGTGTATCCAGCTTTATTTCTACTTTTTCTTTTTTATCTTTCAATAGGAAAAAGGCAATAACTACAATAGCAATTGCAATCGGCATGACAATATGGAAAAGCATTCTCCATGAATAGTGTTCCACAATCCAACCGGATAAAGTAGGTCCAATTGCAGGCGCGAACACCATAACTAATCCGAATAAGCCCATTGCTGCTCCTCTTTTCTCAATAGGAAAGGAAGTGAGCATTACATTCATTAATAGAGGCATCATAATAGCAGAACCAGAAGCTTGAACGATTCGTCCAGCTAGTAAAACCCAAAATTCTGGAGAAAACCCTGCTAAAATCGTACCGATAGAGAACAAACTCATTGCCACTAGAAATAAACGGCGAACGGTATACCTTTGAATGAGAAATGCTGTGGCTGGTATCATAACCCCATTTACAAGCATATAACCGGTTGCAAGCCACTGCACCGTTGACATCGAAACATGAAAATCATCCTTAATGGAAGGTAAGGCAATATTCAATAACGTTTCATTTAATATGGAAATAAACGCTCCAATTAGCAGGATGACAATAATCCCATACGGAGGTTTTTTTGTTTCTAATAAAGATGCGTCCATCTAGTTACCCCTCTCTTTGGACTAATAGTCCATTTTTTTATACTTTGATTATAACGCAAAGATTATATTAAACGGATTGCTCCCTTTTTGCAACAAAAAAATGCTCGTATTGTATAAAAAAATAAATTGCGATAGTATTGCATTAGACTGGTAGTTTATTATTATTTTTAGGTGATATAAATGAATGACCGAAAACAGCATGTAATCAAAATGGCTCATCAATTATTTATGGAAAAAGGATTCCAGGCTACATCCATTCAAGACATTTTAGACTTTAGCGGTATTTCAAAAGGAACTTTTTATAATTATTTTTCTTCCAAAAAAGAATTGCTGATAGCCATTTTCAATTCCCTTCATGAAATTCTGGAGATAGAACGAAATAAACTTCTAATTGGGCAAGATCCATCTGATCAGGAGATATTCATTAAACAAATAGAGCTACAAATGAAATTGAATAAACAAAATAAGCTTTTTGCCTTATTTGAGGAAGTTTTGTTTTCAAATGATATGGACTTCAAAGATTTCTTAAAACAAATGCAGTTAAATCAATTGAATTGGACATTTTATCGCATGGTCGATATTTATGGTGATGATAAGAAACCATATTTATTGGATTGCACAATCCTTTTTACGGGAATGCTTCACCATCAATTTCATGTATTCTTTCATCAAAAGCAACCTGGTTTGACTATTCAACGGATTATACGCTATTGCATAAATCGTATATCCAGTGTGGTGGAGGAGGTCTCATCCGCTGGTGAACAATTGCATGATCCGCGTTTAATAGAAGAATGGTTTCCAACCAATAAAAGGATGAAAAATCAAAAAAAGCTCGAGCAAGCTTTAACCAATTTAAAGAGAATTGTTAGGAAAGAGTGTCCAAATGAAAAACAACAGTTAAAATGGATGGAGTTGCTTGATTTTCTTCAGGAGGAAGTCCTTCATTCCAAACAGCCTCGTGTGTACCTGGTGGAAAGCGCATTGGATTCCTTAGAGGAGGATCCATGCAAAGTAATGAAAAAGGAACTTCATACAATAATTAATCTCATTCACCAATATATCCATCAAAATGATAGCGATTAAGCAAGCAGCCCCTTTGCTGCTTTTTTTATTGGTAATTAAAAATGTAGCCACCTCATCACTTATGACAAAAAATGTATTATTTTATAAAAATTGCAGAGTATATAAATAATCTTTTCGGAAAGGAGATGAATACTATGTTGAACAAAATGAAGGCAATCTTGATATTACCCTTGCTTGTAATGCTTGTGGCACTTCCTGTTCATGCTGAGCCAATGACGAATACGGAATCGCAAAAACAAGTGGTAAAACTAACCAAACAACAAAAAGAAGAGTTAACAAAGATACATCTGGATTTACTAACAAAGCGAAAACAGCTGATTATGAAGTATGTAGAATATGGAGTAATTCCAAAGGAAAAAGGCGATAAGATGCTTAAAGGAATAAATGAGCATTATCAGGATATAAAAGAAAACGGTCCCGATATGCATTGGAACAAAATGCATCATCACCACTGTCATCATCACCATAATGACTAAAAGATTGATTACATAAAAAACCAATGAAACCCCTTTTATACAAATGGTTTCATTGGTTTTTTTGTAGTTAGTATAGGTCCTTTTTGTCGAAATTTTGTCAGGCAACATTTAATTTTTTTTTTTTATACCGATATAAAAAGTAGAATGAACTAGATAAAGGATATTTATACTGTTATAGGGAAGGGAACAAAGATGAAATCTATTAAATCAAAAATTATTTGTACGACATTGCTCATGCTAGCTATACCTGCATTAATTATCGGACTAATCGGCTATACTCAGGCAAGGCAGCATCTCAATGATTTGGGTCAAACCAATTTAAAAAACGGAGTAAAAATGGCCATTCAAATGATAAATGGGTTGAATGATGAGGTAGTTAAAGGCCATTTAACTTTAGAAGAAGCACAGGAAAAAGTAAAAACTGCTCTCATCGGTCCTAAAAATACAGATGGAACCAGAACGATTACTAACAAAACGGACCTTGGAAAAAACGGCTATTTTTTTGTGTTAGATAGTAAAGGAAATGAGCTTGCACATCCTTCCATAGAGGGACAAAATGCTTGGAGTTTAAAAGACAAAAAAGGATACTATTATATTCAAGATTTAGTGAAAAAAGCAAAGTCCGGCGGAGGATTTGTTACATATGATTGGCAGCTTCCAAATGATAAAAATCATCAGGCAGAAAAAATAACCTACAGCGAAAGCGATCCAAACTGGGGATGGGTAATTTCGGCAGGAACTTATTCAATGGACTTTTACAAGTCTGCTGACACTATTCTCTATGTATTGCTCATTACATTGGCAATTGCCTTAATAGTAGGGATTATTATTACTCTCCTATTTTCTAAGCATTTGGCGGATCCAATTAAAAAGATTACCTTGCAAATGGGAGAAATGGCCAGCGGAAATCTTACCGCGGAAGTAACACAAACTAAAAGAAAAGATGAAATAGGTCAATTACAAACCTCTATGAACTACATGAAAGAAAAGCTTCGAGACATGATTCTTGATATTACGAAAGTATCTGATCATGTAACTAGCCAAAGTGAAGAATTAACACAGTATGCAGATGAAGTGGGAATCGGAACAACCCAAATTGCCACTACCATGCAGGAGCTATCTAATGGTGCGGAAGAACAAGCACACTCTGCAACTACACTATTAGAAAAAATGAGTGATTTTTCACAAACCATTATGCAAGTAGCAATACAGGGGGAAACGGTAAAAGAAAGCTCCACTCAAATGTTGAATGTAACCGATGAAGGTAGTCAAAACATGCAGCAATCCGTTCAACAAATGCATGTAATAGATGAGAGAATTAAACAATCATTGGATATGGTAAAAGGATTGGATAATAAAACAGGCCAAATCACTGATTTAGTGAAAGTCATTAAAGATATTTCGGAGCAAACGAATTTGTTGTCATTAAATGCAGCTATTGAAGCAGCACGTGCAGGTGAACATGGAAAAGGCTTTGCCGTCGTTGCCGATGAGGTAAGAAAATTAGCAGATCAAGTTACTCAATCTATTTCCAATATTACAACCATTGTGACAGATATACAAAATGAATCCAAACAAGTGGTAGACACATTGGAAGATAGCTATCGATTGGTAAACGATGGCACAAAACAAATAAATATTACCGGCGAAACCTTTAATGATCTTAAAGATACCATTAAAGAATCAGGCAAACAGGTTGAAAATATGGCTGCAGCAATGTTCCAAGTATTGGATAATACAAAAGAAATCAATGAGGCTATAGATACCATTGCATCTGTGTCGGAAGAAACAGCGGCTGGCGTCGAGGAAGTTACCGCTACGACTGAGCAATCGAGCAGTTCAATGGAGGAAGTGGCAAAAAGCGCCAAGCGTCTGGAAGAACAAGCGACTAATTTAAATAATTTAGTTCAGCAATTTAAATTTTAAGAAAAGAAGTAAATTCATGATTTGTCAATTTTATGAAAATCTCCACTTTTTACGTTAAATATGTTATAGTGTAAGTAATTCAATAGAAATGACTCGGAGGAGCCTGTCACCTAGGGATTAGTATGTCCCTTGGTGATGGGCTTTTTTTGTATTTTTTTATTAAAACAAAGAAAACTTATAAAACGAAAGGTGGAAATCGATGTGTTAATTTTACAAATAGCCATTATATTAATTGCCTCGAAAATAGCTGGTAGCCTAAGTGTAAGATTAGGACAGCCTTCTGTATTAGGGAAACTCTTAATCGGTATTGTGCTTGGCCCGTCCGTTCTTGGATTAGTAAAGGACACAGAAATCTTGGCGGAATTCAGTCAAATAGGCGTTATATTGTTAATGTTTATAGCTGGATTAGAAACTGATATCGATGAATTTAAACGTACAGGCAAAGCGTCTACTTTTGTCGGTTTTGGAGGGATTATTGTTCCATTGGTTTTAGGGTATTTTGCCGGGATGATTTTACATCTTAATATGATGGAATCAATATTTCTAGGTTTATTACTTTCCGCAACAAGTGTAAGTATTTCTGTTCAAGCACTCAAAGAAATGAACCAATTGAAAACGCAGGAAGGAACGACTATCTTAGGTGCAGCTGTAATTGATGATATAGTGGTCGTCCTTGCATTGGCCTTCTTAATGAGCTTTTCTGGTGGAGATGTTCATTTAACAACGGTAATACTAAAGAAAGTACTATTCTTTGCAGGAGCAATTCTTGTTGGCTGGAAACTCGTTCCTTGGTTTTTGCAAAAATTCTCCTCATTAAAGGTCTCTGAGACGGTGATATCATCCGCTCTGATTATTTGCTTTATTTATGCTTATTTAGCTGAATATACGGGAGTCGCTGCTATCATTGGCGCTTATATAGCAGGTGTCGCAATAAGTGTTACGAAATTCAAGCATGATATTTTTGAGAAGGTAGAAACCATCAGCTATTCTATTTTTGTTCCGATATTTTTCACTTCTATTGGTATTACAGCCGAATTTTCAGGTATTACGAAAAATATTATGCTTATCGTATGTCTAAGTATTGTAGCTATCCTTACGAAATTAGTTGGGGCAGCCATTGGGGCAAAATTGGCCGGATTCGGCTGGAATAGCTCATTGGGAATCGGTTCTGCAATGGTCTCTCGTGGTGAAGTTGCCTTAATTATTGCTGCAATAGGTTTAGAGACCAAATTGCTTAGTCAAGAAATGTTCGCGGTCATCGTAGTGGTAGTTCTTGTTACTACGATAGTAACTCCTCCCATGATGAAGCTATTTTTTAAACGAAATACGGAAACAGAAACGAACGCTGCATAGTTGGTAAAACCAAGGTTAAAAGCAATGCTATTCGCATCGAATTGCATTGCTTTTTTTAGAAATTCATTATTCTATTAGAGATATCTAATATAAATATATACCATCGAAATCGCCACACTTATAAACATAATTGGCAGACCGATTAACGTATATTTGATAAAAGAAATTTTATATCCTTCTTTCCCTGCCATTCCAGCAACAATCAAGTTAGCACTGGCACCAATTAATGTTCCATTTCCTCCCAAACATGCGCCCAAGGATAAGCTCCACCATAAAGGATTTAAATCGTGGAT
>Ga0224731_1105_pt1 | contig 13158 bp, 13 predicted proteins | sample IA1ulk_2_FD_161639 | JGI IMG/M metagenome (GOLD analysis project Ga0224731, IMG submission 161639) | Enriched cells from agricultural soil in Iowa, United States - IA12soil_GW_FP2(bulk) | ecosystem: Environmental > Terrestrial > Soil > Agricultural land | place: USA: Iowa | collected 2017-05-08 | reverse complement strand
CACACACACGTTGACCATGTTTAGCGTCGTGCCGGTTGTTTGGTTCATAAGCACCTGCACGTCACAAGTCATGGATGTTCCTGTCCAGTTGGTCGTAAAATGCGAGGTAAAGTCGGCCGAATAGAAAACGCTAAGATTCTCGCCCGAGTTGGTGAGTGTGTTGGCGTTACTGTTAGTTGTGTATGCGGCGGCACCTAGGCGGAGATTCACCGTCCGCGTGCCAATTGAACCGCCGGTTGCCGTAACGATATCGTCGCCCGTTACTTTTGCAATCACCTTACGGAATGTTTTGGTGCCCGTTTCTGGTAAATACACCATAATTTGCGTCATGTTTGTTAGCGTATTATTCGTCAATGACGCTAATACGGGAAAGCTATACTGTACTGTCTTAAGTCTTGTTGCCATTGGTTCCGCCTTAGTTTGTATCTACCCACAAATCGCCGACCGACGGGCTGCTTGGAGCAACCGTACCGACTGACATTTTTGAAAACCCCGACGCCTGCGCGACAGAGAGGTTGGTGCGGGCTGTTGCCGCGTCGGTTCCGCCCGTACCGCCATTGGCAAGCGCAACGCTTCCTGTAATGGCAAGGGTAACATCCACCTTCTCGTTCGCAGAGTCGTCGGCGGTGGTTATATTAATATTTGTTCCAGGGATAAGATTGAGCTTGCGGCGGGAGCCGGTGGTCGTGCCGCTTTTAGCAATCGCCAGACGGGCAATCGCATCGATATTACCGCTGAGCGCATCGGGGCCACCCGTGCTGTGTGTTGCACCGTGGGTTGCACCGGCTGCTACCTGTACCCAGGCACTACCTGTTGATTGATAGAGGGTACCACCGTTGTTATCTGTTGCCAGGTAATAAAGACCGCTGTTGCCGCTGCTTGCCGCAGGCCTTGAGGCGAACGTCCCGCGCAGCAGCATGCCGCCGGCAACCGACGACAGATTGGTTTGCGTGGCGCCAACAACACCGCTGTTTAGCGTCCCGTCGGAGGCAAGTGACACCTGAAGAAAGGTATTGAGGATCGTTCCCCAGTTACCTGCATCACCTCCAACAACGGGCAGTCTAGCCATTAGCCAAACACATCCTCGCTAAAGCTTTTGGCCTTTGCTTTTGCAATATCTACAGGATCGGGGTGTCCGTACTCACGTTCACCAAAGACACCCTTGTCGCCTTTTGCAAGCTCGGGGGTATTGATATTTTGAAGTACACGAAAGACGCTGATCATTCCTAAAAAACTTCCGCCAGTCAAAACCAAAAATTCCTTACGGGTAATCTCCCGTTTGGCAACCTTTGCAGCAAGCTGCTCCAAATCAATCATCACTCTCCCCCTGGTGCTTATGTTTATGATACCGCTTTCATGACCGTCCCGTCAACGGATATACGCACCGTATCAGTTGGTGACGGCCGTGTACGTGACCGTCACGCTGTAGTTGCCCGCAGGCTGGCTGGAATCAGCGCAAAGCCCATACCATACGGTTGTTGCGGCTGCAGGATTAGCCGGACCACTCGATGATGCTACTAATGTTCCTGCCAAATTACTTGGAGGAACGCCAGCAAAAGAAACACTGGGAATGCTGCCGTTATTTTGCGAACTTGTTGGTCCGGCGCCAAAGCCAGACAGGCCATCGACTCTGTAACCCCATCTGTTCATGGCGAGTGTGACGGGAGAAGCAGCAGTTCCGGAGGCAGCCGATATACTCCCGCTACCGCTTGTCATGGCATTGTTTGTCGTACTGGTTGTCATAGTGAGGTTATAGCCGACCGTACTATCTGTTAGCACCGAGGCCGTATCACTTTGCACGGTACATTTACCAGCTGGTGTCGGTGCTACGTTTAACGTCGTTGTGCCACCGCTTGAGAGGGTAATCGTGCACGCACCGTAGTCGCAGTCACCATAGTTGCCGCTGCCGTACACCGTGGAATCGGTTGTATCCGCCCGGGCGTCCTGGGCAATAGCCGTCATTAAACAAATAGCTACCAGCCCAAAAGTAATAAGTAGTTTTTTCATTACCTTTTTCCCCTTGGCCTAAACCCATACCGGTGGATCGACCAGTGAATAGCAGTGACGACTGATACACCTCCCGCGACTGCCGCACCAGCCGCAACGACGGTGGCTAAAATCTCACTCGTCGTTAGTGGGCGGGACAGGGTTGAGGTCACTTTTTTTATATAGGTCACCGTTATCTCATCCGAGGTAGCCGTCTTGCCTGCCCGAGTAGAACGGACTTTTATTGAGTTGCGACCCTCACGGAGGACAATTCTAATCCGGTACGTTCCTTCTCGGGTGCTAAAAAGCTGAGCTTGGGCCGTATTATTGACATAGACCGTAACCAAGCTGTAAGGTGCTGCCGTTCCCTCAATAAGGAGCGTATCAAGATGTACCGTCTCGCCATTACGCGGCTGAGTAATTTTTGGTTTTTGAAACCCAGGCGAACTAGGAACAGGAACAAACGGCTGAGTAGGGCTAGGATTGCTCGCACTCGGTACTACCGGCAGATCGCCAACAGATGGTTGCTCCGTAGGAGCGGACGGCTCCTCTTCAGTTGGCGGAACCACGGGAACGGGGAGATCAGCATTTACAAGCACTGGCGATGAATCCTTCACTGTGCCGCACTCGTTAGTTTCGCGGGCTATAAATGTGTTGTCGCCCCGTTGAAGCGTAACAGTAAACCCAAACGAACCATCCGCAGCTATCGTAGAGACTGCCTGGACAGCGTCATTTCTTAGCACCGCAACCGACTTGCCCGGCTCACCGGTACCCTCGATCATAATGCTGTCATCCTTCGTTTGCATACCGTTACTTGGCGACACAATAGCCGGTGCAGCAAAGTCACTGCACACCTGTGACTGCACCGTCGTAATTGCCAATGCCGGCCAAGCCGTACAGCTTGCTACAACGACACACAATACGACAACGAGGAGTCTACTATTTCTTAGACGACGCCACAGCACGCTTCCGCCCCAGTACTACAACAATCGCAATAAAGGCAAGCAGCATGCCAACCGTCAAAAGACGCATCGGCGTATTTGCAATAAAGACAATACGGGTCGGCAGTTTCTCGGTTTTATCCAGGTAATTTACCTCGCCGTCCACCTTGAATAACCCGAATGTCGCCCCATTCTCCCAGGTAACAGGGATCTTACGGATCTTTTGCGGAATAATCTCTGGGTCACGTTCGTAGGTAAACTTAGTACCGCCAAACAAATCGCTCACCCGCACCTTTACCTTTGCCTGAAAATGCACGGAGCCTTCGTTCGCCATTTTAAGCGTAGCATTAAATGGTGCTTCCTGTATCCAGGGAACATCCCAGGAAGAAACGCTGCCTTTTTCAGTAGCCGCGCCAAGTACCCGGATGTATACCACCATGCCGACACGTTTACGGGTAATGACACCCGCGTTCCCTTTATCTTCGGTTTCCGCGAAGACCGTCCCGTAGTAGCTCCCGGCGCCTACGTCTTTTGGCACGGTAATCGTATACGGAATCGTATCCTGGTTGCCTATTTTAAGTGACCCGCCTGCATAGCCAAAGGAAAACCATTTAGTGATGTCGGTTGCGTGTGGAACAGAGGTAAAATACGGTTTGTAATCCTCACCGTTCACGCTATACGGCGTGGCGTACACCTTATAATTAATGTCGAGTTCGCCCTGGTTGATTACCAGCATCTGGCCTTTATACGTGCCGCCCGGCTCAACTTTTACGTCCGCCGAGGTTGGTGATATTGTTAGCCCACCAGAGGCGGCATTGGCATTCTGAGTCATACCGCCAAGAACTAGGAGTGCAAAGACCCCTAGCGTTAACTTGCCCCAAAATACCTTCCTCATATGAACCGCGCTTTCCGCAAATAGCTAGTTAGCTGTTGCCGTGTAAGTGATCGTGTCGCTATATGTACCCGTTGGCTGCGTCGTGTTGGCCGCAACACCATACCACACGGTAGTCGTATCATTACTTGCCGTCGTAGCAGTCGTTTTGATCGTGTTAGGCGAAGCATTGGCAGGCACTCCGGCAAACTTTATCGTTCCGCTGATTGCCGCACTGCTTTGGCCAGAGGTCGGGCCAGCTCCAAAGCCACCTACGCCATCTACACGGTACCCCCATGTATTGACCACTTGAGCAACAGGAGTTGTTTGGTTACCGCTTGAGGCGGCGATCGTATTTGCTCCTGAAGTAAGCGTTGTTGTGGCGTCTGAGTCGGCCAGTTGCAGCGTATAGCCCAGCGTATCGTTAGTACTTACCGTGAGCGTATCGCTCGCGATGGTTTGGGCACCAGCACCAGTAGGTGTTACGTTTGCTGTCACGGTACCGTTACTGGTAAAAACACTAATCACCGAGCTGATTGCCGAGTTGATCGTCGTTGACGTTGTTGCTGCCCCCGCTACAGTAGGCAAACCAACAACACTCACGAGCATCGCGATGGCTAATGCAATATGCTGACTTTTTTTAGGTATTTTCATGCCCTGTAGTTCCTCTGGTTTTCTTTTTTTATTCTATGCTCATTTAATTGTAAGCGTAAGCCTTAAGTTTTACAACACATACTTATATATTGCGTAGGTTTTCTGCTTGCGATTAAAGTTACGTCAGATAAAAAGTGACTTTTAGTGGATCCCCAAGCCGCTGCCACGCCCGTGTTTTCGAAGCACCCGGCGCTTGTAGTTCTTTAGGAACATCCAAACTCCAACGATCAGAGCAATAAGTACAACAAGGCCAACAACCGCTGCGATAATAATCGCCTGCGGAATAACCCAGAATGATTTGCTGACTTCAATGGTCTGGTTGTTCTTACCATACGTAAATACTGCAGTTACCGTATAGTGCCCAAAATCACCGAACTTTTTAAGGGGAATGTCCCAGCGGCGCGCACTGTCAGGAAGAATCACATCGCGCGGCTCATTGTGGTTGAAGTCGGTTTCGTAAACGACTGTTTTGTCATCGCGCATAACCGATATTTTTCCAAAAGGACCTTCTTGCATACCGCCCTTGTTTTCAAAGCGAGCTGTTAGCTGCAGGTTCTCTGAGCTCCCAAACATTTCACCCGTCTTACCATTCTGCTGAACGTTGAAATCGGTAAGGGCGAGCTTTTCAACCACCTTACCTGGCACTGTAACGAGCACTAGTGTAGCCACGCTAGCACTCAGGTTAACCTGGCCGCCGCCTTCGGGTGCCGCAGGTGCAAAGCGAATTGCGCCAAAGTAGCCACCGGCTGGTGCCGTTTTAGGTACCGTAACAACGACATCGATCGTTTTAGCCTGCTTTGCTGGAATCGTCACATTAGCAAGCGGTGTCATAAAGCGTTTAAGACTGTGTGTAGGAGCGTACTTTGTTTCATCGAGGATTAGTGCGGGAGTACCACGCTCATCCCCTGCAACAAAGTCGTTCTCAACAGGGTGTACAGTAATGGCTTCGTCCGTTAGGTTAGTGACGGTAGTCTGCACTTTTTTGCTCTCACCCGGTTTGATCTCAACATCCCGTCGTACCGGTGACACCTTTAGAGTGTTCGTTGCATTGTTAACAGGAGCGGCAAATACCCTCGGGCTCGCTACTAGTGCGATAGCTACTCCGACTACCATTAACACTCGGACGCTGGTTGATATGTGTCGTTTGGCTAGCATCATATTCTCCTCTTAGAACTTACCTGTTGCGATCATACTGAGATCGGCAGAGTACAGACCAGCAGGTGTGCTGTTGTTAATACTGGCTCCAAAGGTAATTTTCACGTTCTTATTATTAGCAGGTAGGTTGTTCGTGTTAAGAACCGCGTCACCGTATGGGCTAGCGATACCGGTTGCGTTTCCAGATACCCAGTTTAACAAGAAGGTAGAGCTACCGTAGCCGTTAGTTGCTTGAAAGGTACCGTTAGGGTTTGTGCCCGTGTCTGCATCGGCAGCGGCTTTAAGCCCGAATTTTGCATCACCTGCGCTAATACCACCCGTAACAGCAGGGGCGATGTCACAACCCGATGCTCCAACGCGCTTTAGTCCTCCACAAGCGACACCACTCTTCAAACTTACGACCGCCCCGCTCGCAGCGTTAGTAGAGATCTGCGTATACACGTCGCCGGTGCTCACATGGGTTGAATCAAGGGCGACGGTAGTACCGACTGTTTCACCAAGCTTTAAAACCGGCGTATTGGCGCTTGCATTGGCACAATCAGCGGTAATAGCAATCTTAGCAGCACAGAAAGTCATGCTTTCAAGAACGGCACCAGATACACCAACCGTGTCGGTAATTGCTATAGCAACACCACCATCGTCTACAACTCCTGTACCTGGTGTCGTTGAGGTATAGGCGTTTGCGTGTGCCTGGGTGTCAAAAGTAACAATACGTGCATAGAGCGGATCGGTTGTCGTAGGGTTGTTGATTCCCGTTATATCCACCGATACTTGGTCGGTAGCGTTAATCGTACCGGTCACGACAATTTTGCTCGTGCTCCCTACTACATCCGTGAATCCAGAGGTGGTCGAGGCGGCTGCTGACGCATCAAAACCAGTTGGAGCTGTACATGTCTGGCCCAGAATAGGACTGTCATTACAAAAGTCCAGTACAAAGGCGCCTGCGGCACCGACTGCCGTGAAGTTAGCGGTGTATGTTACTCCTGTCGCTGCCTTCGATGAACTCGTTAGCGCAATAGAGCGCTCGGTTACCGTTGCCGCATTGACTAGGGATGGCACCAGGGCCGGAACGATAGTCGCCATTAAAAACGCAGCCGCTATGCTAATGCGCCTCACCTGTTGGTTGAATACTCTAAAGGAACTCATACTCCCTCTTCCCCTCACATCCTCTTTGTTTTGTTTACTAACGATTTTAGTGTACCACGGTAACGCTCATGCTTGTCAAGCAATTATGTGATATTTCTCATATCGCCTTTTTATTTCTTTTGCTTGTAAACATCGCGTTCTTTGAGCATTTTGTTATGTAAAGACACCAGCTGGCTTTGCCTCCCCAGCCAAAAAGCCGGTAACAGCAGTACCATCGATGCTATGGTCGGCGTCCAGAGTATTGCTGGCGGCGGTGTATCTGCAGAATCTTTGGCCGTCGGCGAGGTACTATCTACCTTTCCACTTGCAAGAGCTACCACCTGCAAAAAGGCGCTCACACCACCCACATCGGTGGCTCGTACATTAACCGCATAACTTACCGCATTTTTATATACATGGGCAATAGCCACGACGCCTCCAAGCGATTGGCTCTTTAGTTCCATAGGGGTCCCATCCCCCCAGTCAATACTAAACGCGTACGGCCCCGTGCCCCCAGATAGCTGCAAAGGCCACCCCAGCTCGCTACCGGTAGCAGCCGAGCGGCGGCCATACGAGCTAGTAAGCGTTACTAACGCACCAAAAGCCGTAAAGTGAGTATCAGTATAGGTGACGGTGACAATATTTGATTTCGGACCCGGCTGATCGAGCTCATCGTAAACTATTGCGCTTAGCTCGTTTTTACCCGCAAAAAGGCTCACCTGCATGCTAAAACTACCGTTTTTACACATTACCGAGCCGACCATTACGCCGTTGTCGTACACCTGCACTAATAAATCAGTAGGACAAATGCCGTTAACAGTTATGGGTGACGTAGAAAACGACGAACCATTACCTGGTGTTGCTATAGTTGCGCCGACTTTTGGCGGAGCCTTTGGCTTGGTAGCTTCCAATCCGTACGAGCCTGGTTGCGGGTTTGGTGTTGGGATTTGCGTAATGGCCGATACAGGCTGGGCAGGCATGGCAAACGCAAGGAGGCACCCGGCTAACGCCGGAAGTGCCCACCAAATACGTAATCGAGTCTTGTTTGTCATGCTTATGTTTATTGTAGCGCGTCTTAGCTACGAAAGGTCAGTTATTTTTGACGCGATGACTTAGTGCGTGGTCCGGGACGGCCATATTTAATGCGTCGGACAATGCGCCATACGTAGTAACCGGCAACCGCAAGAACCACGAGTACGAGGAGAATAAACCACCAAGGCAAGTACCAAAAGGTTGCTGTTCTTATAATCTCTTTGGTGTTATTACCGTTCTGTCCATAAAAAGCGTCGAGCGTGGCCGTATACATGCCAGGCCACAAACTTGGAGACTCACAATCTGCAGTTTTTGTCGTCCGATTGTTAAAGTTTACATCTTGAGTCTTAAGCTTAATACAACTCGGGAATGTTCGAGACTGGCCTATAAGTGCTAGGGAGCGATTAGGGTTAATGTCATCAATGGTCTGCTTTTGACCAAACATATTCGTCAACGTAATATTGCCGACTGGCGCTTCGGTGACGTTACCATTGTTTTTCAGGTTGTACGCTATCATCTGGGGCATTTCAGTGGTGATGAACATGAAATTACCTTGTTCTCCACTTAGTTTCGCTGGCTTATAGATCCCGAATTTCTGCAGTTGTAAATCTTCGTTCACTTTTCCTGGAATCGTAACAAATGCCAACGTAACACCAGAGGCACTCAGGCCGACATTACCGCCTTCTCCGGAGCCCGATGAATAAACAATGGCGCTGTAGTAACTACCAGCACCATGGCCGGCAGGAATCGAAACACTCATATCGACTGTTTTGCTTGAACCAGGTGCAACCGTAACATTCTTAGGTATGGTCATGAACGGCCGAAGCGACCATGTCGTTTGCGGCGCGTTCGGATCTAGCATAAGTTTTGGCGTACCACCGTCATCCGTAAACGTGAAGTCAACGGCACGAAGCGTAAGTATTAGGGGAATTTTATCGTCGAGGTTTCGGATGATCAGTGTATCTTTAACCGATTTGCCTGGCTCGATAACATAATTCTTTTTTGGTACGATACTCAGCGCTGCCGATGACACGGCAGAAGCTGTTACCGCTGGCATGACGTATGATGCAGCAATTAAAACAGCAAAGCCAGCTGCAACTATGCTTTTGAAGCGTTTCATTCCCCTAATTTCCCTCATCTTTACTTTGGTTTAAGTATTAGCAGTATTGTACCATTAAAAACGGCCACTGGCTATGTACGTAATCGTTGTAGTATATACACCAGCTCGCAAGTTGTCGCTGGAGTTAACTATATAGCTGACGGTAAACTTCTTCATGAGGCTGACGTTGGGAGAGTACGCCACAACATCACCAGGAGTATATTTGTAGTGGTCTGGAATGCCGTAATCTGGCGACGCTACGGCATTAGCCCATATGCCTTGGGGATCCTCCCCTACGGCTGGCGTGTTGTTGGCAACAAGATTTATACCAAACTGATTTGTCCCCTTTTTACTCTCAGTAGGTATCGCCGGCGAATCGATAACACTATTACCAGCGCTCATAGGAATGCCGTTTGCCGTGATCGCAAAGCCACCGCTCGCATTCGTCCCCACGGCCATCTGCGACTGCGCCGTAAGAGTCTCTTTTGGACTTAGCTCACCCATGTCCGTATAAAAATTGTCATTCGTTCCCACACAATCATCCTCAACCTGCTGAGCAACACAAAATACTAACATCGGTGGCACCTGTGTTTCGAGGGCAATCCCACTCGCCACTTGACCACGCACAGACCCAAAGTCAATCTGCGAACCAGTCGCATCGGTCGTATCATGCGTTCTCAAGCGAATAGAAAACGCCTGGCTTGCATCAGTGGGGTTGATTATATTATCAAACGTATACGTTGAGAGGTCGTTAGAAACCATACCAGGAATACGAGTCAATACAATGTGATTCGTCGTTTTACTAAGAATAGAAAAGCCTGTCTCGCCACCTTGGTGGCTTAGTACCGCACCCGAGACATTTAATCCTGTCGGAGCAACGCACGGGTGGTATGGTATCGGGTCATTGCAAAATAACATATCTACAGATCCTACGGGCTGTGGCGTTGCATAGCGGTATGATACGGTATACGAAGTCGTGACACCAGGCTCATCGCTCTGCATAAACAAACTACGCTCCTGAAGGCGCGTAGCCGCAGCAACGGGGGCGGCAAAGACAAACAGCACTAATAAAAGAGCTATCCCCTCCTCAGACAGCATATGACGCCATGAAAACATAAAGGCGTGAAAACGTATCAGCAAATGCCTCATATCGCTATTGTACTAGAGAATGACTATTCTGCGTAGCAACATAAAAATCGGCCCCGAAGGACCGATTTTTATTACATTGCTGAGCTCTCTAGTACTGAGGAGCTGCGATGTAGTTAACCTTGGTTGTGTAGATACCAGCAGGTGTCGTTGCAGCGATGTTCGCGATGTAACGCATCTTACCGGTTACACAGTCAACAACCTGGCTGTTTTCACTTGCGATAGGTACAGGGGTTGTGTCCGATGTCCTTACGAAAGCGAATTGAGCGCTTGGAGCAGAGTTAATCGCTCCTGTTCCCTGGTAGTAGTTTGCTGCAGGAAGCAGTGGGTAGAGCGTTGGGTCGTGCCAGCTGGCATTACCATTTACGTCAGCCGTAGTGGATGCGTGGATGCCCGTAAGACCAGTGTCATTACCATTTTCGTAGGTAGCTTCCTGTGCGTAGCTAACCTTGAGGTCTGATTGGCTCGTACCAGTCTGATCCGTGTTGTCCAGTGCAAGACCGAACTGTTCAGATCCGTGAATAGGAAGAGCCTTTGTAGGACCAATCGCCTTAATTTCGTCGCCAACAGTGTTTGTTAGTGTGTGACCTGAGTAGTAAACAGTTGCACCAGCACTAGAGTTGGAACTTAGGCGCCAGTATGAGTGCGTACTAAAGGTCGAGTCTGTACGTAGTGAACTTTCGGCTGATTGATCACCAAGCTTCAGGACGTTCGTAGGCTGACCAGGTGTGATGTTCCCGAGAATACGGTCACATATACCATGTTGTGTCTGGCCTGTCATTCCAGTTGTGGTCGCGTAAAGCGCTTGTTCGAGCTGACTTGGAGTTGAACCAGTGTGGTCGGTGCTGTCCAACGTGTTTGGATCAACAGTACCAACAGAGAAGTCCATGGTTTCCAGAACCTTTGTTTGGATCCAGATTGATTGGTTCATGACGTTTGCCACAGTAACACCACCGTCAAGGATAGTTGTTGCTGCTGCGTCACTATAGGTGTTCATGCGGACAAAGAATGCACCAGCACCTGGGTTCTGGATGTAGTTATCCGTAGTACCAAAGAATACAACTTTTATCGGCATACCGGCAGTAGCAGCGAGTGAGCCACTTGCATTCGACAGGGTGATGTAGTTATGTTTTGTCGTAGATACGTCAGTTTGCGTCGTTGCCGCCATTGACCAGCCACTGCTAGCCACCCAAGTCGAACCATTGTAGTAGTATACGACGAAGTTACCAGCAACGGCTGCACCCGCACCACCGATACCTGTCTCGTGTCCAGCACCAGGCTTACCGTTGTCGTAACCGGCGTAGCCAGGAACCGCAATCACCTGACCGAAGGTAGCGTTTGCAGAGTTAGTGTCAACAATGGTACCAAAGTCACTTGAGCCAACCTCGGCAGGGCTAGAAGTAACAACATCAAGGTCTGACTTTTGGTTTGCAAAGTCGTCCGTACCCGGAGTGGTGTCGTTACCAGGGTTCGTACAGTTACCTGCAGGGCTCGTACAGTATTGGAACGAAAATGCTTTAATGTTGGCCGCTGTGCTTGTCTTAAAGCTAAACGTGTTACCCGTTTTTTGACCGTTCGCGCCACTGTTTGGTGGTGCGTAGGTCGAGTTTTCCGACCCGTCCGAGTTGGACCAACCCGGTGACGAGCTAGACAGCGCCAAGCTGCGGTCGGTCAGTGGGTTCAGCGCGTCCGCGAATACAGACGTCGCTGGCAGAACGCTTGCCGCTACCATGGCAACAATAGCAGCGAGCGGCGTGCCACGCCGAACAATTGATTTGAGTGTATACATTTTTTGTATATCTCCTGTTTTTTGTTTTATATTTCAACCCTTTTACGGGGGTATGTGCGCATTGTACCATTAGCAGTATCATTAATGCAATGAGTTATCCACAACATTTTTCACATTTTATAATTTATGTTTGTTGGCCTATCTTATAGCCTCCTGGCGGGTTGCTGCTATACTATAAGAAAATTATGAATACCTACATATTAGCTACAAAAGAGTTTATCTTAACCCACCGGAAAAAAATTATCATTATTGGCGCCAGCGCGGTAGTTGCTATTGCGCTACTCCTCACCGCAATCCTGCTGTTTATCTATAACCTGCCAAAATACACGTACCAGCCAGCCGTAGCCTGCGATATGTTTACGCCAGCCAAAGCACAGGATCTTCTTGGCGATAAAGTAATTAGCGTCGACACAAAAGCCCCTGTCGTTTCAGGCGACACTGCAGTGAGCAAATGCAGCTACACCGATAGTAATCCCGTTAAAGACAAAATGATGATTGCGGCAATCGCCGTTCGCACCGGCATTAACAACGATGGCGTTAATCAAAACAAAAAAGATTTTGCCACCAGCGAGTCGAACAACGAGACCAAACCAGTAAAAAACGTAGGCGACAGCGCTTTCTTTAATAAACAACTTGGCCAGCTTAATATTCTTAAAGGTCCTAAGTGGATTATTCTCAGTTACGGTGTTGGCTCAACACCCCAGGCCAATTCACTCGACCAAGCGACGGAGCTCGCAAAAAAGATCCTCAACTAGTACGCGGGTATAACCACCGCTGAGAAGTCACCCGTGTAGTGACCGGCGGGCGTCGCGTTCGATATATTCACGATCATGCTGATAGTGTAGTCCGTTTGGCCGGATTCGCTGTCGCTGCGAGCAACACTATCTCCCCTGATATACTTGAACTTGTTTTGTATCTTGTAATCGTTATTAACCACCCCAAAGCTAGTTTGGCTCGACGGCACCTGTAGTGGATCTGCCCCAACGCTTGGCGATGTGTTTGCCGCCGCATTAATGCCAAACTGCTCGGTTCCTGGCTGTGCCGAGGCTGGCGTACTTGGGGTAGCTAGTGTGTGGCCACCGTACTTTGGAGGATCACCCACAATTTGCAGTGTATAGCCATCGCTCAAATGAGTGCGCACCCGTACTATCATTGTTTTGAATGCCGTGCTTTCTGCAGTTAGCGTTCCCAGGTTCGATACGCCAGTGTCGACAATTACCTCCAACAGTGGGTTGCTGTCCGTTGCGACGATCGAGCCAAACCTTGCCGTGCTCGTGGCGCTTTTGCCGGTGTCAGCCGTCATGTCGCCAATGGATGCTTTTGCACAGTACTGGTTTGAACAGGCCTGCGAGTTAGATAT
>Ga0224731_1100_pt1 | contig 13608 bp, 13 predicted proteins | sample IA1ulk_2_FD_161639 | JGI IMG/M metagenome (GOLD analysis project Ga0224731, IMG submission 161639) | Enriched cells from agricultural soil in Iowa, United States - IA12soil_GW_FP2(bulk) | ecosystem: Environmental > Terrestrial > Soil > Agricultural land | place: USA: Iowa | collected 2017-05-08 | reverse complement strand
ACGATCCAGCGTCTAAAACTTATTGTATTTACGGTTTTATTTACCGCCATCTCTATCGCTGGGCAGGTAAACGCTATAGATAAGGATTTTTTCTCCGGAAACGATATTCTGTTTTATGATCCTACTTGTGCCTACACGGGCGGCAATACGACACTTGACGGCAATGGCATTAAAGAAAAGATCTGGAATTTTCTTCATAGCGAAGGTCTGGATGATATCCAGACAGCAGGTGTCATGGGCAATATGGATGCCGAATCAGGCTACGTACCAACACGCCACCAAAGTACTGGTGATGTCTACGCAAATGGCGGCAGCGGAAACGCTTGGGGTCTTGTACAGTGGGACGGTGGACGCCGCTACACCTCACCCGACAAAGGTGTGCTGGGCAAGTTAAAGAAAGACCACTCGGAACTCGTAAAGTACACGGACATTCAATTCGACTGGGCACGCAACAAAGGCGCACAAGCCAAGATACCGCAAACCGACCTAGACGCGCTCCTTAGCTTTGAACTGACCTATCTCGTACAAGAGAGCAAGTCGCGTCCGGTGACCGCTCACGGCTACGGAGACGCCGGCAACGAGTGGAATACTATGAAGCTTCAAAAAAATATTGAAGACGCCACGGTATTTTGGCACAACAACTTCGAGGTATCCAGCGACTCAGCCGCTCAGGTTATTAGTAACCGTGGCGGCAAAGCAAAAGACATCTACACCCAATTTGCAGGCAAGACAACAACGACAAATGGTAGTTCGTCAGGATCCAGCTCGGGATCAAGCACCACTCCATCCGCAGCAGGCACGCCGGCGGTTATTTTCAGTGCCCCGGGACACGGAGGAGCAATCGCCCCGTATACAGATCCTCAAAGTGGCCTCATGACCGCCGAATCACCCAACGCACCTGAAAGTGCGGACGTGCTGGATGTTTCAAACCGCGTTAAAACGTCCCTTGAAGCCGACGGGTACAAAGTAGTACTCGCACGCACCACCAACGACCAACAGGTAAAGTTCCGCGACCGTGCAAACGCAGCAGCAAGCAACGGAGCGAGCATAGGCGTTAGTATTCATACAACCCCTGGCGATGTTAATGAGGCGTGGCCGCAACGGCTAGGCGCCTACCGCGAATACGGCAGCCATAAAGACACGTTTACCGAAAAAGACACTGCACAAAAAAGTGAAATGTTCGCCAATATATTCGCAAAGACACGTACAGCTTCCGAGGGTCATAGTGTTACCACCGACCCAGGGAACGTACGGCAAAAAGCATCTTTCTCGCGTGCCGATTTAAAGTCAAAAGGGAATATCGCCCTAATCGAACTTTGGTCACCAAAAGTGCCTTGGGTCTATAACGAAATAGGCCAAGACAAAGGCACGGCAATCTCCGACCCATTAAAGCAAAAATACGCCGACGGCATTACAAAAGGTATCGAGGAATCCGTTCCATACACAAAAAAGGACCAATGCGGCAACGCGCCTGCAGTTGGCGGCGATTTTGACAAAACGCTCCTTGGGTATGCCTGGCCTAAATACAAAGGTCTCACGATTGATGCTACCGACCTCTACACCTCCGAGGTTATCCACCGTAAAGACAAAGACCGTTACATTGGCGGTAACGCACACCCCGGTATCGACTGCGGAGGGTTTGTTACTAACATTATCATCAACAGCGGGTTTGATAAAAACTACAACTACGGTGGAAGTATGAGTAAAGGGGCGGGTAATACCACTAACCAGGCGCAGTGGGCCTCTAAGAACTGGCAAACACTCGGAAAGGGCGGCAGTTTCGATACAGCAACCCTCCATAAGGGTGATGTGGCAATCTCTGGTCACCACACGTTCGTGTACGTTGGAAAAGTCGACGGGTTTGATAGCAACCGAGCGTCAGCCTCGCTCGATGAACGTGCGCCAATGGCTGGTAAAGAAAGCCTGATCGACAGTGACTTCACCTGGTATAGGAAGAAATAGGAGACATAATGTTAAGTGAAATACCAACAAAAATAAAGGTAACGGTGATTCTCCTTATATGTGTCATCATCGGGCTACTTGGATATGGACTATACAATCAAATGTCTAAAAGTAACAAGATAGCCGTAACGATTAGCTCCGCTCCTACGGATGCAGCAATCACCGTTGATGGACAGCGCATCGGCTCCAACCCCGTTTACCTGGAGCCAAATAAAACCTACAAATTTACCGCAAGCAAAGACGGGTTTGAAACGCAGTCTACCACAAAATACATCACCTCAGCCGACTCGGTTGTCCCGTTTGAACTTCCGGGTGTTTCAGACGAAGCCAAGCAGTGGGTAAAAGATCACCAGGATGTCTACCTCGATGTAGAAGGCTCGGCGGGTCAATCGGCTATTAAAAAGGGAGAGGCATTTACAGCAAAAAATCCTGTTACCGACAGCCTCCCGCTTGAAACACTTATCTATACTATAGGATATAAAGCAGACCAAACCGATCCAAGTGGAAACTCTATCATCGTCACCGTTGATGCGGCTCCTGGCTACCGCAACGGCGCCTTACAAGCCATAAAGGACTTAGGATACGACCCAACACAGTTTAAAATTGAGTTTAAGGACTACACGAACCCATTTTCATCATGAGTAGAAAAAATATCATCATCCTCGTCATTCTTGGCATAGCCGCGGCGGCACTTCTTGCTGGTGGCTTTGCCTACAAATACTACGCATCGTTTCATAAAGTCACCGTTACCGTCCAGGCAAACGACCTTAGCGTTGATGTGTATCAGCAAAAACCCGGCGTCGACGAACAAGATGCCAGCAGTGGTGTTAAGCAGGGGACTGTAGAAGGCACTGCTGAATTGTCGCTCCAGGCAGGTACGTATTTTGCACTTCCGCAGGGTAATAAATACGACTCGTCGGCGGTTTCGTTTATTGTAGAAGATAAAGACATGACCGTAACGATCAACCCCGGATTTTCCGAAGAATATCTTGGCACACTTCTGCAGCAAGAACTTTCCTCTATAAAATCCGTTATTATCGCCAAATATCCCCAGGCAACCACTAACTTTACTCTAAATAATGGCAAGCTATACAAAGACGGCACCTGGTACGGTACGACACTCATACAAAATGCCGAGGCGGGCAATAACGGCGATGTTTACCGCACTATACTTCACAAGGTAAATGGAACGTGGCAATTCGCCGCTACCCCTGAAATTATTCTTACAGCACCTACGCATAAAGACATTCCACAGGACATCCTCACCGACCTAAACGGTCAAAGCGGTTACTAAACTTACAGTTCCGTTACGTAGTCAGTGTGAAGATTTGAATTATTCGTTGCCGACGTAATGATAATCTGGTTCTTCTTTGTCAGGTCAATTAGGTAGTTTTGCCGTTCTTTGTCGAGTTCGCTAAAGACATCATCGAGCAAAATAACAGGAGGTTTATTAGTAATTGATTCGATAATATCCACTTCAAGGAACTTAAGTGCCAACACTACCGTTCGCACCTCACCGCGCGAAGCAACGCTAAGGGCAGGAGAGTTATTAAACTCAAACATAACATCATGACGATGCGGCCCGGTTGAGGTATATCCAAGCAGTGAATCCCGCTGGACAGACTGATGAAGCTCGGCAAGCAGGCGCTGGCTTACATTCTCGTGCAGCTGGTAAGAGTATTTAATTGAAACACTATCGTTCGTATGCGAAATAGCCTTGTATACATTATTAAGACGCGCGTTCAGCTCATTAATAAACTTGCTACGCTGCGCAATAATATAGCCTCCATATTCACTCAAAGAGACGTCCCAAGCAAACAGGCTATCGTTTACCATTCCTTGCTTTAAAAGCGCGTTACGCTGCTTGAGAGCCCGTTCATAGCGCCTTAGGGCGCTACTATACTGCGGGTCTAACTGCGAGACGAACCGGTCGATAAACTGCCTGCGGCGGGTTGGTGAACCGCTAAGAAGCCGCAAGTCATCCGGCTCAAACAGGACAATGGGGTACTTATTTTTTTCAAGCAGCCGGTAGTTTGTTTTGCCATCAATAATAAATTGTTTTCGTCCTGTCGTTTTTGAAGGGTCGAACTTTACCGTCCGTACGGGTTCGCTCCCCGAATGGACATCGATCCTATACCACAAGGCATCGCGCTCCAAAACGTCACTGTCGGATCCTTTAAACGATGTTCCCTGAAGTGCTATATACAGCGCCTCGATCAGCGACGTTTTACCACTGCCGTTCGCGCCCGTAATAAGCGTCACGTTTGGCGAAAGATCAAGTGAATACTTTTTGTGCACACGGACATGCTGCACAGTTATTTTTGTAACCCGACTCATACGTTAGCTTTTAAGCGGCATAATGATGTGCTTATAGTTCACATCTTCAGCCTTAGCCGTTAGAACACAGGGTGCGAGTTTGCCACTAAAACGAAACTCCACCTTGTTGCCGTCAATCGCCGCCAGCGCCTCGCTAAGATACCTCGAGTTAAGGGTAACTTGTCCGTCGCCAGATACCTCCGCGGCCGTCTTCGAGGTGTTTTCACCCAGCTCCGAGGCGATAGAGTGGATCGACAGCGTCTGCGATTCTTTATCGGCCGTAAGAGTAACACTTCCACCGGAATCGCGGGCAAACAGCCCGGCAATCTTAGTCACACGCACAAACTCGCTTGCGTCAAGCTGCAGTGTTGTCTCCGATGAAGCAGGAATAAGTTCGCGGTACGGAGGGAAGTTACCGTCTATAAGGCGGCTGGTAATTTCCGACTCACCAACCCTAAACCGAACCTGTGTTTCATCAAACAGCATTTCAATCTCTGTCACGTCATCGCTAATAGTACGAAGTACTTCCTGAAGAGTCGAGGTGGGGATGATCGCTGAAACGTCGCTTTTTGTCTCAACGAGCCGCCGTTCGGATAGCCGGTAGCCGTCGGTTGCCGCCAGATAAAGATCGCCTTCAAACGAATGCCAAAACACTCCCGTAAGTACCGGCCGGGTGCTGTCGCTACTACTTGTTACGATAGTCTGCGAAACCGCCTGTTTAAAATCGGCGACATTAATACTGTATTGAATAGATGACTTTTCATCGATCGTTGGAAGCTCAGGGAACTCATCGGCTATAACGCCATTTATTTTTGACGCGTAGCCCCCCGAAGAAAGCGCCAAGTGGTTGCCCTCCACCTTAAGGTCTACCGTTCCTTTTGGAAGACTGGATATGAAATCACTGACAAGACGTGCCGGTATAGTAATCGCCCCTGGTGTCACTATTTTTGCACCTACGTAATGAGTCGAGGCAATCTCTAGGTTGGTTGCGGCGACAAGTAAGCGGTTGCCATCTGTTCTTAAAAGGATATTGCTAAGAATAGGAAGTCCCGCTTTGCTACTGGCAACACGTCCTACATTACTGAGTGCTTTGGATAGATTCTCTTGTGTAACGGAAAGTTCCATTGTTATTACCTTTCTTTAATTTTTCCTTTGGTGGTTCTAATAGTAGGTCCTGTGGAAACTGGGTACAAATAGTGTTCAATCAGAGGTGGACGAGCTATTTTTACTGGGGAAAAGTGCTGTGTAGAGTTTGGGATAAGTTGGGGGACGAATCCGGGTTGTACACGTGTTTGGTAGGTCTGAACCCGCATACCAGTCAGGAGGGTGGACAAACGGACACTGGTTATACCAGGTGTTGTTCGACTGCTTTTCACAGGTTTTCCACTGTATCTAGGCATAGAGCTTCTCCCGGATATCAGCAACCTGTTCACGGATAAGAAAATCAAGTTTGATCGCTTTTTCGATTTTTTCAACCGAATGGATTGCGGTGGTGTGGTCTTTTCTCCCCAGTTCGCTTGCGATTTTAGGAAAGCTCAGGTGAAGCTCGCTGCGCAAAAGGTACATGGCAATCTGGCGGGGGACAACAATATGCTTATCGCGCTTGGCGCTGCATATCTCTTTGGAATCAATTTGAAAATGTCGCGCTGTCTTGTCGATAATCTGCCTTGGAGTAACATGCTGTGGCCGTGAGCGGCGCACGTTTCCAATTAGCCCTTCGGCCGTGGAGATATCAGGGGTCACGCCGCGCATTTCAGAGTAAGCCAACAGCTGGTTAAGAGCGCCTTCAAGTTCACGGATGTTCGTCTTGATATTGTTTGCCAGATATTCCACTGTATCTCGGCCAAGCTCGATTCCCGACATTGAGGCTTTTGTTTCCACAATGGCACATCTCGTTTCAAAGTCGGGCATCTGGATATCGATAGCCATGCCCCATTCAAACCGACTCCGAAGACGCTCGGTAAGGGTAGGGATACTCTTTGGCGGCTTATCGCTACTAATAATAATCTGCTTATTAGTTTGGTGAAGCGCGTTAAAAGTGTGAAAGAACTCTTCTTGGGTTTTTTCTTTGCCGGCTATAAACTGCATATCATCGACAATAAGAACATCCACATTGCGGTACTTGTCGGCAAACCCCTTCTTTTTAAAGCGGATCGTATCCATAAATTCCTGGACGAACGTTTCAGAACTAATGTAGAGAATCCGGGCTTCCGGTTGTTGTTTGGCAATTTCGTTGCCAACCGCCTGCATGAGGTGGGTTTTACCTAATCCAACCCCGCCATAAAGAAAAAGAGGGTTATACTTTGTGCCGGGATTATTGGCGACAGCCTGGCAGGCGGTGTAAGCGAGGTCGTTACTGCCGCCGACAATAAAGTTAGAGAACGTATAGCGCGGGTTTAGGCCATTAGAACTAGCCGAGCTCTGCATCGTCTGCGTGACGGTTTTAGTTGGCCGGTTTGAAATCAGTTCTTCAACCGCGGGGTTTGCCGAGGTGGTCGTCTCGCGGGTGACCGTTTTTTTACCATTTGTTTTAACAGTGTACGTAATGTGGTGGGGTGAGACCCCGTTCTTCTCAAGGATCGACTTTATCTGGTCGTTAAACTTAACCTCGAATTGGCGTTTTGCAAAGATATTAGGAACGGCTATCGTCACCGTTTCACCAGTGTTGTCAATCAGCTCTGTATTTTTAAACCAAGTTGTGAAGGCGGCATGAGAAATAGACAGTTCAATTTCTCCTAATACGCTCTGCCATAAGGCATGGTGCATGATGTGGTCCTTTCCCCTGGTGTTTACTACCTCGTTCGTTATGTCTACTATACAGCGTGAAAAAGTTTTCCACAACCAGAAGCGCATTTTGCCGTCTCAGGAAGGTAAATAGGGGTAGCGTTTATCCACAATTTAACGTGACCCCTTATAAACGTGTGGATAAAATTAACATATGTGTGGACAACGACTTGCCAAAATCGAAGAAAATCGGTAAAATAGCTTAGATATGCCAAAACGAACTCACCAACCACACACCCGTCACCGTGCCCGTACTCACGGGTTTCGTGCACGTGTTGCCTCGAAAGCTGGCCGCGCTGTTATTAAGCGCCGCCGCGCAAAAGGCCGCGCACAACTAACGGTCTAACCGCTGCACAAAAAATACGCCCTATGCAAAAACGCAAGAGGGCGTATTTTTTAAGGTATAATAAAGTCAACTTATGTTATCTAATGTCTACCGGTTTCATGGTCACGGCAGTTTGCGGTATGTTTACAAGAACGGACAAGCCGTACGCTCCCATTTTGTAACCGTAAAATATACCCATAACTCACATCGGAAACAGTCGCGGTTTGCGGTTGTCGTCAGTAAAAAGGTCCTAAAAAGCGCGGTGGGCCGTAATCGTATACGGCGCAGGATTTATGAAATCGTAAGAAACGAACTGCCTCACTTTACGTCCGTGCACGATGTTGTGATAATTGCTTTTACGAGCGAGCTGGCAACTATGTCCTCGGAAGAACTGAACGAAGCCTTAAAGCAGCTGTTTGACCAGGCGGGTCTGTATAAATAACATCAAATAGCTGGTATAATAAAACCTAAGATAGTTTTTCTGGAGTTTAAAACGTGAATATTTTTGACATTCTGATTGTTCAGCCAATATTTAACCTGCTTATTGGCCTATATAGCATCATCCCTGGTGGTGATTTTGGCGTAAGCCTTATTATCTTTACGGTTCTGGTACGCTTTGCATTGTTCCCGCTGGTTAAAAAACAGCTGCACCAAACGCAGGCAATGAAAAAAATGCAGCCCGAGCTAAAAAAGATCAAGGCTAAGGCAAAAGGCAACAAGCAAATGGAAAGCATGATGATGCTTGAGCTTTACAAAAAGCACGGCGTCAACCCGTTCCGTTCCATTGGTATCCTGCTTGTTCAGCTGCCTATTTTTATTGCCCTCTATAGTGTTATTCGGATCTTTACCGAACACCGCAACGAGGTTGCAAAGTACACGTACGATTTTATTGAACATCTTGGTCTTATCCAGCAGATTATCCATCACCCAGACCAATTCCATGAAAAGCTCTTCGGGTTTGTCGATCTCACAAAAACGGCCTTTTCCAACCAGGGGGTAGATGTTGTACTGGTTATCCTGGCGCTTATCGCGGCGGCAACCCAGTATGTTATGAGCAAGCAGACTATGCCGCAGGCAGAGAATAAAAAGCGTCTCCGTGATGTTATGGCCGAGGCTGCCGATGGCAAACAGGCTGACCAATCCGAAATGAACGCTATTGTTATGGGAAAGATGACAAAAGTGCTGCCGTTTTTCATGTTCTTTATTATGATTAGTGTTCCTGGTGCGCTCGCACTGTACTACGCGGTATCGAACCTGGTTGCCGTTGCCCAACAGGGTTACCTCCTCAAGAAAGACGAAGAAGAAATGGAAGAAATTGCTGATGAGCCATCGCTTGCACCTTCTAAAAAAGCAACCGCAAAAGCCCGTGAAAAGGCGGCCAAGACAGCTACTATCACCAAGATAAAAGCTAGTGATATGAAAAAGAAGGAGAAGAAGTAATGGATACTCAAGAATCAATCGATTTTGCAAAAAAGTACCTTGAAGACCTTTTATCCTTTTTTGGCGTAAACACGGCAGTCGAGGCAACCTGCGAAGAAGACGTTATTGAGCTGATTGTTCCTTCTACCGAATTTAACAGTGTGCTTATTGGCCGGAACGCCGAAACGCTTCGAAGTATGCAGTACACTATCTCTACGACACTCCGTAACAAAAACGCAGCCCTTACTCGGGTTAACCTGGATATTGCAGGCTACAAAAAGCAGCGGGCTGAAAAGGTTGCTGAGCAAGCGCGCGAATGGATCGAAGAAGTCCGCCGTACGGGTGATTCACACGTTGCCGATCTTAATGCGGCAGACCGCCGTATCGTTCATCGTATTGCCGATGAATATGATGACATCCGCACTTTCTCCGAAGGTGAAGGTCGCGATCGCCGGATTATTATTGCACAAAAATCTTCCTAATTTATCTTTAGAGCGTCCATATAAACACTATGTGTTTGCTCGGCCATACGTTTCCACGAATATTTTTTATTTTGTTCGTGGCCTTTTTTAATAAGATTATCGCGGAGACTCTTGTCGGTAAGGATATCATTAATGGCACGTGCCATATCCTGAATATCAAGCGGGTCAAAATAGTGTGCCGCGTCCCCGTACACTTCCGGCAGGCAGCTGGCCGAACTGCTGGCAACCGGTGCACCGTATCCCATAGCCTCAAGCGCGGGCAGCCCAAACCCCTCCATCAGCGAGGGAAAAAACATACGCGCTACACTTTGTGAACAGCCAGTCGCGCTGTTCGTTGGTGATAAAGTCGGTAAATACGATGTTCCTATAGCCTTTTTTGGTAAAATATTCCTCGTTCCGCAAATGCGAGGGGGTCTTTTTACCGACTAAAATAAGTCCCAGGTCGGGGTGGTCACGCAATAACTTTTGGTGAGCGTCTCCAAGGCGGCGTATATTTTTGTAGTCACTTTGCTGGCCGACGTACATAATAAACTCTTTAAAGGGGTGGTCGTATGGTTCTAACTTGTCGATAAATACGTCGGCTGCTTCGTAGGTAACGGTTACTTTTTTTTCAGGAATATGGGCAAATGCGGCATATTCGTTTTTAGTAAACTGAGTGGGGGTAAGTATGTGCCGGCTGGTTTTACCGATTTTTTTAAATACGTAACGGCCGACAAGCTGCTTGGCGTGAAAGACCAGCCAGTTTTTATCGGAGTTATATGTCTGAAGGAGTGTCAGGTCGTGGACGGTGGTAACGTGGGCTCCCTTATATCCAAGCGGTTGCTGGGGCATACAAAAATGTACGAGGTCCGGCGAAAGTTCCTCAAGAAACTTTTTAAATTTGGTCTGTTCGGCAAACGAATAATTAGGAAAGTCGGCCGCGATAACCGTAAAATTGGGGTTGGTCGGTGTGAAATAATCTAAATCCTTGGTTGGTACCAGGATAGAATAGCGGTTGACAGTGTCCACCTCCTGTAGATAATGGACGAGCCGTTCAACGTACGTGCCGGTCGAAGAATTGATGATACGGGCATCTATCGCAATGTGCATACTCTCTCCAGTATACGATATAATAGTAAGACCATGAATGAATTGTCACGCAACCTACAGTCGATCAAGAACACCAACACAGTTGATAAAGAGGCTTTCGTGGGTGAGATAGCGGGCTATGTTACTGATGCCGGTTATACAATTGTCGAACTAAACGACACTAAACCATGGGGCGCGTATATCCGTATTGCCAGTAACGAAGCCGACCGTTTCGTCGAAGAGTTTTTTCCAGGGCTCACCCCTGAGGAAGCGCGTCTTGGAATTAAGGCGGCCGAACTAAGCCCTAAGCTGCTTATTGTTGCACCGGGTCAACGCCTAAGCTGGCAGTACCACAACCGCCGCGCTGAGCGTTGGACATTCTTAACAGAAGGCGGCTACAACAAGAGTGAGACGGATGATGAAGGTGAAGTGGTTATTGTTAAGCCAGACCACGTCGTACAGTTCACAAAAGGTGAGCGTCACCGTCTCGTTGGCGTAGACGGGAAGTACGCTATTGTTGCTGAGATCTGGCAGCATGCCGACGCAGGCGCACCTTCAGACGAGGATGATATTGTTCGCCTCGCCGATGATTACAACCGTTAGCCGCGCTTAAAGACGACCCGCGAGTAAAGCGTGTAGTTCCATGTAAGTGACACGACAATAGCACACAGTTTAGCGATAAACAGTGTCGTCAAGACGGGAAGATGGGCACCGATGGCTACTGTTACTAAATAAATAACAATATTCTGCAGTACCCACAGACCAAATAGCGTCACGACAACAAACAGCAGCAGCTCCCGCTTTATGTTCGTATTCATGGTTTTGAACGTGTATTTTTTGTTGGCAAAAAAACTAAAACAAAATGCTGCCGTTGTCGATACCATGTTGGCGCTAATTGTAGGGAGCCCAAGGCCTTTAAGGATAAAAAGCAGGCCAAAATCAATTACCGTGTTAATGCCACCCACTGCAATAAACCTGGCTTTTTCGTCCTTATTTTTTATGGAGATTTTTGTCACTTGCGTGATATTCCTCGACAAAATAAAGGGGCCGGTCTTTGGTCTCATTAAAAATGCGGCCGACGTATTCGCCAATAATACCCAGGCTTAGCAGCTGTACTCCGCCAAGGAACAAAATTGCCGCCATCATAGAGGGGTAGCCGGCAAGATCAGACCCGTTAAGAAGGGTACGGACGACAAGGTAGATCATATATAAAAAGGCAAAAAACGAAACAAGCACTCCGGCATAGGTGGAGAAGCGAAGTGGTGATGTTGTAAATGACACAATACCTTCAATCGCAAGGTTAACTAATTGGAAGTAATTCCATTTGCTACTGCCGGCCATTCGAGCCTCGCGCTCATAAACGATCTCTTTCTTTTTATAGCCGATCCAACTGAACATACCTTTTGTGTACCGCTGGCTTTCACGCATTTGCCTAAGTGCTTCAACGCATCGGCGGTCCAAAAGGCGGAAATCTCCCGTGTCCTGTTGGATAGGTATACGGGTAGAGCGCTGGAGTATCCTGTAAAAGGCGGTCGAAGTAGCTTTTTTAAGCCATGTTTCACCGTTTCGGCTACTGCGCCTGGCGTAGACATCGTCGAAACCTTCTTCCCAAAAAGCGATCATTTTGGGGATGAGTTCTGGAGGATCCTGGAGATCAGCATCAATAATAACCGCCGCGTCACCGGTAACATGGTCGAGCCCGGCGATCATTGCGGTTTCTTTGCCAAAATTACGCGAAAGGTTAACATAAGCGATCCGATGATCGTCTTTTGCTAACCCCTTGATAATTTCGAGCGTCTTATCCCGGCTGCCGTCGTTAACGAATAGAAATTCAAAGTCATAGGCGGTTGTATCGCCCGCAAGTTTATTAAGCCGCTCGTAAAGGTGGCGCAGTACTTCCTGCTCATTGTAGGCAGGAATAAGAATGCTTATTTTTTTACGTCCGTTCATTACTTATAGTATATCACCCCTGGGATCACCTAATGGGTACAGAATAATGTATAATAGATGGTAGCTATAAACTCACAAAGGGAAACTATAGATTCTATGAAAAAAGCTTTGGTTACAGGTATTGCCGGTCAAGATGGCGGACATCTTGCAAAATTGCTGAACGAAAAAGGGTATGAAGTTTACGGCGTTATCCGTGGTCAGATGGAAGCGTCACACCCTCGTTACCAGAAGATAAAGGCTGAGATGCCATACGTTAACCTTGTTATGGCCGACTTGCTCGACCTCTCTGCGTTAACTCGTGCCATGCAAGAAATCCAGCCCGACGAAGTATACAACCTGGCAGCAATCAGCCACGTTGGGTATTCGTTCCGCGACCCGATTCTTACGGCAGATGTGACCGGTAAGGGTGTTCTTAATATGCTTGAAGCCATTCGTCTTGCAGGCCTCGAAAAGACGGCTCGTTTTTACCAAGCCTCTACCTCTGAAATGTACGGAGGGCTCGACTACAACCGCCCAGAAAAGGGATACGATGAGGAATCCCACTTCCACCCGCGCAGCCCATATGGTGTTGCTAAGCTCTATGGTCACTGGATCACTAAAAACTACCGCGAAAACTACGGTATGTTTGCTACCTCGGGAATTCTTTTCAACCACGAAGGTGAGCGCCGGGGTCCGGAGTTTGTTACCCGTAAGGTAAGCCAGGCCGTTGCCCGCATTAAACTTGGCAAGCAAGAACACATCGAACTCGGCAACATGGATGCAAAGCGCGACTGGGGATATGCCGGCGACTACGTTGAGGGAATGTGGCGTATGCTCCAGCAGGACGAGCCGGGCGATTTTGTCCTTGCGACGGGCGAAACCCACTCAATCCGTGAATTTTGTGAAGTTGCCTTTAAAGAAATCGGCGTTGAGCTGAAGTGGCAAGGCGAAGGCACGGATGAAACAGGTGTTGATGCCGCCACCGGTAAAGTGCTTGTAAAGATTAATCCTGAATTCTTCCGTCCTTCAGAGGTAGACCTTCTGCTTGGTAATCCAACAAAAGCAGAAACAGTGCTCGGATGGAGCCGCAAGGTAGACTTTCCCGGCCTTGTGAAACTAATGGTCGAACATGACCTGGCTATTGAAGGCCAAAAGTAAACAGATGGCATCGTGGGAACGGATCGATAGGGAACTGCTTGTCGACACGCCGTTTCTCAAAGTGTATTCCGATAAGATCAGGCTTCCAGATGGGAGCCTGATTGACTATTCGGTGATTAAAAAGCGCGATATCGTCGTCGTTGTTGCCACCAACCCCGCAGGGGA
>Ga0224731_1073_pt1 | contig 13614 bp, 8 predicted proteins | sample IA1ulk_2_FD_161639 | JGI IMG/M metagenome (GOLD analysis project Ga0224731, IMG submission 161639) | Enriched cells from agricultural soil in Iowa, United States - IA12soil_GW_FP2(bulk) | ecosystem: Environmental > Terrestrial > Soil > Agricultural land | place: USA: Iowa | collected 2017-05-08 | reverse complement strand
CGGGGAATGAGGTCCGGCTGAAGAATGCCTATTTCATTAAATGCCATGACTTCGTGAAGGACGAGAACGGCCAGGTGACGGAAATTCACTGCACCTATGATCCGGAGACGAAGAGCGGCACCGGCTTCACCGGCCGCAAGGTCAAGGGAACCATCCACTGGGTCGAAGCTTCCCATGCCGTACCGGCCGAGTTCCGTCTGTATGAGCCGCTGATCAAGGCGGAAGAGACGGATGCCCCGGCCGAGGAGAACGAAGCCGAAACAGCAGAGAAAAGCTTCCTGGACGAAATCAACCCGAACTCCCTCGAAGTGCTGCACGGCTTTGTGGAAGCGGACATGAAGAATGCCAAGCCGCAGGACAAGTTCCAGTTTTTCCGGCACGGATATTTTAACGTGGATTCGAAGTATTCTGCGCCCGGACAACCGGTATTTAACCTGGTCGTCTCCCTGAAGAGCTCCTTCCAATTGCCGAAATAAGGCGGGATCGGCTCGGCACAAGAACCTATGAGAAGACCTGCAACGTTCGAATGACATATAGAAAAGCCAGCCGCAGATGCAATCATCCAGCGGCTGGCTTTTTGTTTATGTTTAGCTTGCTCTGTCTTGCTTATGTCAAGCTTGGGCCCGGCCAATCGGGTCCAGCTTCTTTAGAGCGTTGAATCGTCATCATCGGCAGCCCCGGGCACAGTTCCGGCAGCCCCCGCCTGGGTATGATGCTGAACGCGAATCCAGTACCACATAATACCGAAGCCGGCAGCGCCGATCAGCGCCAGCATCACGCAAATTTTGTACATGGCCGCGCCGCCGAAGTTCTGGAACAGCCAGCCGCCGGCCAGGCTGCCGAGCATGCCGGAGATGCCGCTCCAAGTGAGCGTGTAGAGCGCTTGAGCGGGTCCGCGGAATGGGGGCGGCGTCAGCAGGCGCACCACCTGGGTTCCAACAAAGAAGAAACCGCCGAAGGTGATGCTGTGAAGGATCTGGATGACGGCGATCTCGACCGGGCTCGTGGCGTTCGCCATCAGCTGCCAGCGAAGGACAAACAGAAGGCTTACAAGGGAAAGGCAGCCTACGAGCGTGGACAATTTACGCCTTAGATAACGATTGAACAGAATCAGCACGCCGATCTCCAGAATGGACGACAGGAAGACGGCCAGTCCCACTACCGTTTTTGATCCTCCCAGTTCCGTGATATAGAGCGACATGAACGTATTATTCATAAAGGTGGGGACGGAGACAGCCATGCCCAGAACGATAAAAGCGAAAAAATAACGGTTCACCGCAAACCTGCCAAAGCCCCGGAGACGCATCGGCGGCGTTTCGGAGGTCCGCTTGAGCGGAGGCAGGAGCAGGACGGATACGATCGCCAGGACAAGGATTCCCGTAAACACGAAGGAAAGGCGGGAGATTCCGATCCGGTCGAGGAAGAGGCCGGCCGCCACAGCGGTCACCGCCCAGCCTATAGAGCCCCACATCCGGAACGCGCCGAACCGGTGCGGCTGATCCGGAATATAGCCGAGAATCAGCGTGTTGCTCTGGGCAAACATCGGGCTTTGAAAGAAGAAAAAGAGCATCATGGCCACATAAATCATCGTAAACGTATCGGCATGAAATACAAATTGAGTCAGCAGCAGGGTGCCCGCCATCATGAGCAGCAGGCTGCGCTTGGTGTCCCGCAGGCGTTCACTGGCAAACGTCCAGACCGGATTGGCCAGCAGGGAGATCAACGGCCCCAGTGCCATCAGGCTGCCGATTTCCAGTTTGTTCATTCCCGCATCCTGCAGGTATAATTGAAAATAGCTGGTGAAAATCACCATGGTGCCGTAAATTAAAAAGTTGAACGCCTTGAGCGACGTTAACGAAGACGGCTTGCTTCCGTTTTCCTGCACGCTAGCACATTCCTTTCCGGCCGTTTGCTAATATATAGGTTGAACTGAAGTTCCACATTGTAATCTTCTGATGACCCGCTTCTGTGCGCAAAGTTAGAAATTCTTCCGTTCATTCCATATCGAAAGCGGCGTTTTAAAGACTGCCAATCCCACTTTATCATTAGTTGAAAAGGGATACAAACCAATAATTGCTAAAGTATCCACCCTTAGTAGTTTTTAGAAGATGAATGCCGTAATTAACACAATGACGGATGGAGATTTCAGGAGGTGATCTGATGACGGATACGAAGCTGACCGGCGTCGTATTGGCAGGAGGCGAATCGAGGCGCATGGGACAGAATAAAGCGCTTCTTGCCGTCGGCAGGGAAAAAGTAATTGGGGCTGTGATCGGGGCGATGTCGGAAGCCGGCCTGGATGTAATTATTGCCGCAAATGAGCAAACCGCAGACGCCTATCGGGAGCTGGGCAGAGAAATTGTATACGACCGTTTTCCCGGACAGGGGCCCTTGTCCGGCATTCATACTGCGCTGTATGCAGCCAAGACGCCATGGATCATCGTTGCGGCCTGCGATATGCCTTTTGCAGTACCGGAGCTGTTCCGTTTTTTGAAAAAGAGCGTGGAGGGAGCGGGGAACGTAAGCGGCGTTGCCTGCCAAGCGGTCATTCCGATGGAGGATGACCGGGTGCAGCCGCTGCTGGCTGCTTATCATGCCAGTGCGCTGCCTGCTTTGGAAGATTCGCTCGTCAATGGCAGGCTGCGGATGACGGATTGGCTGGAGCGGCTTCAGGTCCGGTACATCCCGGAGGATGTTTTGGCCAAGGAGACGGGGCTTGATGCCGGGCATGTGTTTTTTAACATGAACCGTCCGGAGGATTACCAGGCGGTGCTTAAGAAGCTGCGGGAAGAAGCGGGAGACTAGCGCAGCCCTTCATATTGTTTTGCGTATTGAAAGAGCCTTAGTGCCATGGAAGACCATGGACTAAGGCTCTTTTGACGCTGCATACTCTGATCGGCCCAGGGTATATCCCAGCTTACTTTATACGCTAACTTTATTCCTCATGCTCATGGATCTGAATAACAACCAAGTTAGAGCTGGCCTGAAAGGTTTGAACGGAGGCTTCGGGACGGAAGGAAGCATGCGCCAGATTGCTGACCTTCCTCATCGGCGGTACGCTGACCGCTTTAACCTTGAACACAACCTTGGTTATCTGACCGGGTCCCAGATTGGCGAGCAGGATGCCGGTTTCCGGATTGGCCCCTGGAGATGATATGCCGTCAATCGTGACACTGCCGGGTACGAATTGGATGCCTTCCTGCAATGGATCAGTTAACACGATATTCACGGCTGGGATGTTACCGTTGTTGGTCACGAGCAGCGTGAAATGGAACTCATCCTGCACGAAAGTTTGCGTTGTACTGGTCTCCTTTAGGATGGTTAGCGCCGGCGCAATAACATTTAAGATCGCCGAAGCCGTACTTGGGCTCATGCCGGGCGCTGAAACCTGCAAGGTATTGATAATCTTTTCGCCAGCTGTGGCTGTTACAGGTACAGTGAACAGAAATGTCATCCCTTCCGTTTCGCCTAGGGTTTGCAGCATCAGAGTGCCCTGAATTCCAAGCAGCGGATCTGATACATGGACGTTTTCCAGCGGAACGTTGCCCGTATTCGTGACATTGAGGAGGAATATGACGGTCTGACCCGGCAGAGCCGATTGCGGCTGGACCGTTTTTTTTAGTTTGAATTGTGGAACAACTGCAACAGTGACGGCAGCGTCGGCTTCGATTTCTCCAATCTCCGGGGATTCGAAGACGGCTGTGTTCAGCAGCGTTGTTCCCCCCAGTGTTCCTTGCGGTATCGTAAAGGAACGGGTGATGGTAGTGAAGAACTCGGCAGGAACCTCGTTGAAGATAGTTTCGATGCCCAGCAGCGGATCGGAAAAGACGAGATCCGTCAGAGGGGCGTTGGACAGGTTTCTAAATACAATGGTAAAGGTCACCGTTTCCCCGGGGACAGCCATCGTCCGGTCTACCGTTTTAGTGACTGAGGCGTTAAAGGCTGGCAGAACGGTTAAAGAATCCGAAGTCGTCGTTTCTCCGGTTTGATCCGAAGTCGCCGTTACCGTATCGACAATCACCGTACCCGCCGGAACCTCGGGCACAATAAACGGATAGTTAACGGTTTGAAGCGTTCCGGCAGGGAGCGAAGGAACTATTGACTCAAAGCCAAGCTGCGGATCAATCAGAACGATATTGGTTAGGTCTATGTTTCCAGTGTTCTGCAATGTCAGAATGACTTGAACGGTTTGCCCTGGTTTAGCTTCAGACGGCTCGATCGCCTTATTCAGCTGCAAGCCCGGAGCTGCGACGGCGGTCACAACGGCGGAAGCCTGAACAGGGTCGGTCTCATCGGAATCGGCGATGGCCGTGTTAACGAACGATGTACCGGCTAAAGTGCCCATAGGTATGGTGAAGTTTGAGCTTAGCGTTCGGCTTTCGCCTGGAGCGAGCGTCCCAAGCGTCTCAAAGATGCCCAGTAGGTCGTCGATCAGAGTCACATTGGTTAACGAGCCGACACTTGTATTCGTGATCGTGAGCGTATACTGCACCGTCTGTCCCGGAGCGGCGGCAGTGGGATTCGCCGTCTTGGTTACACTCATGGTAAAGGCCGGCGCATTGACAATAACCCGAGCAATCGCTTCAATCGATTCGGTCTGATCCGACGTTGCCGTGCTGATGTTCGTAATAATCGTCCCATCCGGGGTACCAGGCGGAATGACGAAGGTCGGAGTAAAAGTTTCAGACTGGCCGGGCGCAAGCACAGGGATGACTTCATTCAATCCAAGTAGTTCATCCCCGACCCCAACACTAATTAAATCCATACTCCCGGTATTGGTTACGGTGATTGTATACGTCACGGTTTCGCCCGGCATGGCACTTGCCACGCTTGAGGTTTTAGTCAACGTGATGGCAGGATCGCCTATTGCCGTGACGATAGCCGAAGCAGATTGGGCTACAGTTTCCAGGGGCGCTGCAGTCAGCACGTTAGTGAACGTCGCTCCCGCCACTGCATCCACGGGGATCACAAACGGAATCGAACCGCTGGTCGAGGCTCCCGGAGCCAGTGATAGAATCGTGCTGGTGAAAGCCAACAGCGGGTCTGACAGCGCAATGTTTGTCAGCGGGACATTCCCCGTGTTGGTTAAGGTATAGGAGAACAACACCCCCTCACCAGGGAAAGCTACTGTCGGGATTACCGTCTTGGTTAACGTAAATGAAGGCAGGGTCAGAGCTACCGAGGCGCTTGCCTCTGCCGTTACTTCAACGGGACCGAAATGACCGATGACGTTCGCAGTATTCACAAAATCGGTGCTCGCCTCAGGCGGAATGACAAATGGAAACGTGACCGTTCGCGTTTCGCCGATAGTGAGAGTGCCGATATCTTGGCTAAAATCCAGCAGCAGGTCGGACAGCAGTACATCGGTGAGCGTGGTATTACCGGTGTTGGTCACGATAAAGGTATAAGTCACGGTGCTGCCGGGGGAAGCCTCCGTCGGACTGACCGTCTTCGTCAACGCGATGGCCGAAGCTCCCGTCACAATGACATCCGCATTGGCGGTTTCCGGTCCAACCTGATCGGAGGTGGCCGTCACGACGTTATGGATGATATCACCCTCACTGGCTGTCGGCGGAATGACAAAAGGAGCGTCAATTTGTATCGTATCCCCCGGAGGCAGAGCGTCGAATATCTGATCGACACCGAGCAAGGGATCGGTGATTCGCACATTCGTTAACGGCGCGTTGCCGGCATTGGTAACCGTGATCGTATACTGCACGGTTTCGCCAGGCGCGGCTGTGGGATGACTAACGGTTTTGAACACGAATAGGGCCGTAACGGTGCCAACAATAATTGCCGAGGTGGCAGACACTGTGCCTGTCTCCGCCGGGCTTACTGTCGCCACATTCGTAATCACGCTGCCTGCCGTAGCCCCGGCTGGTACGATGAACGGAACTACGAAGGTTTGCGAAGTACCTTCCGCCATAAATGGCACGATCGTTGTGAAGCCGGTTAGCGAATCTTCCACGACCACATTCGTGAGCGGAGCATTAGAAGTATTCGTCACGGTGATGGTATAGTTCACGGTCTGACCCGGAGTCACGGAGAACTGATCCGACGTCTTCGAAATTGTAACGCCGAATACGGCCAGCACCCTCACATCGGCTTCCGAGGAAACCGGACCTGCCTCATCGGACACCGCAGTCACGATATTGCGAATAACGGTCCCCGCCGGAGTCTCTGACGGCACGACGAAATCCACGAGAAACTCGACCACTCCCCCGGGATCCAGGCGAGAAACGAACTGATGGAGACCCAGACTCGGGTCATCGATAATGATATTATTCAGGGGGGCTTCGCCGATGTTGAATACGGTGAAAGTATAATGAACGACTTCTCCGGGAAAAACGCTGATTGGGAACGCGGTTTTGTCAATGGCGATCTCCGCATTCAGGAAAGGTGTAATCACCGGGTTGGAAATGATGGTGCCACTCTCAAAGGGGCCGCCCGCAACAATTTGATATTCAAACTTCACTGCAGCCTCATTAATAATGACATCGCCCGGTGGGCGGAAAGCGACCTTAACTTGAAAGGTAAGAACATGCTCCTGGCCGAGCAAGAGCCTGTCGATGGGAATTCCATCGGCCGGATTGGCCCCTGGCAAATGAAACCCATCCAGAAATACACTGTCATCTACAAATACCGTTCCCTCGGGGATGTTGTCTACAAGGAAAGCAAAATCAGCTTCAGCCGTCCCGAAATTTCTCAGGAATACGGTATAGGTCAAAATTTGACCGATGACTGCCGTAGGCGCATCCACTTCTTTGAAGATATCAATCAAGGGAGCATTAAGATCAATCTGAAGACCGAATGCAGAGACAGCATAAACATCGGCCGAGGTTCTGAACTGAACCGTTGCTTCCGTCTGATTGTTAACCAGCGTTGGAGAGACATCGACGTTGGTAATATCCCATCCCTGCCTGCCGCCAACCACATTTGTCCCGGGAATGCCATTAATCTGGTTTCGTGTACCGAAGGTCCCCGATGTATCCAGATCACCATTATCATCGTTAGTTTGGGAGGCAAAGAAATTATCCGCAAAGTTGTTAGGACCGCTTAAGATGGTTAGAAAGCCGGGAGAAGGGCCGAATAACATCTGATCTCCCGTCCCTTCGGTATCTCCCTCCTGTCCGGAAACAGCCAACCGTCCTGAAACAGGTCCCGTAACCGGCGTTCCGAATCCGCTGACTGTCGTTGTCACTTCACTGTTGCTGCTAACCGCAACACCGCCAACAAATATGGATAGATTGCGAAAAGGAAATGAAAAATTTTGGTAAGCGACGCACAGCGTCCATCCGCAATAGTTAGCAACCGAATCCGGAAACGATATAAGTCCGGCGACTCCGCCAGCGGTATATGTCCCCGGACCGGCAGCCTGAACGATCGAAGTCACATCTGCAGAACGCACATACCCATTGACACCTGTGTTAATCGCCAAGTTGTTGGTAGCGGTGGCCGGATCAGGGGCAATGTCAAACACGCTGCCTTGGGGCGTTGTAAACGAAACCGATTTATCAATAAAATTACTGACATCCCCCGATGGGTTGGTATACGTAGCCCCCCAAACCAATTCTGCATAAAGCACGATGCTGCCTGGAGGCATGCGCAACACAGCGCTGGAGCTGTTCAGGTTGAAATCACTTGTCGTCCCTGGCGGATAGCTTCCGAATTGCAACGACGTATCTGTGGTAGTAAAGGCGCCGATTGACCCTTCCGTACCAGGTACGCCCACGGTATTGGATCGGCCAAGTCCCAGCGTATTCCCCGTAAAAGTAATCGCCCCTGGCTGATTGTCCACAAACCTCAAGTTTAACGGCATTTTCTGCCCTCCTTCAAATTGATTTAAACAGAGCAAACTTATACAGTTTATGTAAATTATTATCTAAATTTGCCTGTACCCCTTTAATACTACGGCTGAATAAGAAGATAGGTTTATGCAGGAGGATAAGTACATAGTCATCTGGTTTACCTGCGGAATAGCTTATGAAGAAGAGGGTACAAGTACAAGGAAAAGAAGGGATGGGGATGAGGATTGATCTCGGCTCAGGAAACCATAAGTTCCGGGACTGCATAGGCATAGATCGAATCGCTTATCCGGAAACGGATCTGGTATGGGATTATAACCAACGGCTTCCTTTTGAAGATGATTCCGTTGAATTTGTCATGGCATCCCGCAGTCTCGAATATGTGGATAATCTCCAAGCCGTTATGCAGGAGCTGTACCGGGTATGCCGGCATAAGGCCATGGTGTGCATTGTAGCGCCTTATGCGCATGTCGGTGCCCATATGGTCAACCCGGAATATAAACAGCTGTTTAATGAGCATTCGCCTCGTTACTGGACTTCTTCCCCCGATACGATTATTGATGAAGATGAATTTATGCTGTCAAAGCAGAATACATGGCCTTTGTTGACACAAGGGCAGGCTGCTATGGACTTCAGAGTCCTCCGAATGGAATTTTTCTATTTTCCTGTATATCAGACAGGGTATGATCCTATTGAATTATCCTTATTGAGACAGTCGCAATTAAACGTCGCTTACCAAATCATGTTCCATTTGCTAGTCGTCAAAAGGCCGATCTCGATGGAGGAGCTGCTTCTGGCCAGTCAAACGACGGTATTCGAAGAGCCGGACGATATAAAAAACCTTAGAGAAGCAGCAAAGGAGAAGGAAGACGGAGAACCACTGTTTTACATGGATCATATGCCATATCGAGAGCAGAACCGCCATCCGGGAGAAACGGTGATGCCAAGGCAGCCCGTGAGACGTCCCAAACGCCGTAAGAGGAAGTTGATCGGGAGAAGGCGGCGCCGCAGATAATCTGGAAAGCCTTCCTATGAAAAAGGACGTGCCCTTTCCCATTTGGGAGAGAAGCACGTCCTTTAGTCATGAATCATTCAATTTACTTTTATTAATCTTCTACTTTCGGTTTCCGGAATTTCATCAGGAACTCATACACAACCGGCACGATGACCAGCGTCAGCAGCGTGGAGCTGACCAAACCGCCGATAACCGTGATGCCGAGACCTCTGGAGATGATACCGGCACTGTTCTCCAGTCCCGATACGAGCGGCAGCAGGGCGCCGATGGTGGCGAGAGCCGTCATCAGAATCGGACGGAGACGGGTGGCTCCGGCTTCCAGCAGCGCTTCGCGCGTCGACAAGCCTTCGCGTTCCTTGTGAATCACTCGGTCGATCAGCACGATCGCGTTGGTCACGACGATACCGATCAGCATCAGGGCGCCCATCAGGGCCGATACGTTCAGCGTCTCTCCGCCGATCCAGAGGCCGACAAGTCCGCCAATGATCGTGAACGGCAGGGAGAACAGGATCGCAAACGGCGCCAGGCCGCCGCCGAAGGTTACGACGAGCACGAAGTAGACGATGGCGATCGCCGCAGCCATGGCCAGGCCGAGCTGGGTGAACGTATCGTTGATCTGCTCAGTGGTACCGCCGAATTTAACTTCGACGCCGTCCGGCAAATCGATCTTGTCGATTTCCTTTTGCAGGTCCGAAGAAGCTTTGCCGACGTTGGAGGTGACGATGTTGGCCGTCACGTCCACGACCATTTTGCCGTCGTTGCGGGTGATCGTATCCGGCGACGTGCCTTTTTCCACTTTGGCGACGTCTTTGATCGGAACGTTCATGCCCAGCGGCGACTGGACCGTTTCGTTCTCAATGTCGGTGATGCTCTTGTATTCCTTGTTGTCGGTTTCGATATAAACCTTATAGTTTTTGTTGGCGACCGTCACTTCGGTCAGCACCGGACGTTCGCGGACCGGGCTCAACTTCATGGCGATTTGACCGGCCGTCAAGCCCATCGAGCTTAGCTTTTGCTGATCCGCCACGATCGTGTATTGGTCATAAGCTTTGGTCAGGCTTGTTTTCGCTTTTTCAAAATTATCCGTGTCTGCCTGCACCAGCTTCAGGATTTGCTCGGAGACCGGCTTGATATCATCCAGGCTGTTGCCGTAGACGCTGACGCTGAGCGAGCTTCCGCCCATGCCGCCGGACATGTCCATCAAGCTCCATTCTCCGGTGGATACTTGCTTCTTCAGACCTTCCACAAGGTTTTTCTTCACGTTCTCAAAATCTTTCGTATCTTTGTTGTACTCTACATAGAACAGACCCGAATTGGACGACGAGCCTCCAGCCAGCGGATTGCCGCTGCCGCCGACGGAATACTGCATCTTGTCGATGTTCGGCTGGCTCAAAATGTATTTCTCGGCTTCAAGGGCCCGCTTCTCCACGGTTTCCAGCTGAGCGCCAGGTTCAGGCGAGTAGGTCACCATGATGTATTTGTCCTCCTGATCCGGCAGGAAGCTGGTGCCGATCAGCGGGGTCAGGAAGAAGCTTGCCACGAGCAGAATAACCGCTGAACCGAATGTGATCAGCTTGTGGGACAAGGCCCAGTTCAGAATCCGCTGGTAGCCGCGGGCCATCCGGCCCGGCTTGTCGTGATCATGCTGCTTGGAGGCCTTGATGCCATTCTTGAACAGGCTGTGGGCCAGCATCGGCACGAGCGTGATCGCTACGAGCAGGGAAGCCAGCAGGGCGAAGACCATCGTAAGCGCGAACGGCATGAACAGCTCGCCGACCATGCCGGTGACGAACGCCAGCGGCAGGAAGACCGCGATCGTTACGATCGTCGAGGACATGATCGGAACGAACATTTCGCGCGTCGCTTCGCGGATCAGTTCGCGTCCGCGCAGCTTCTCGCCGCTGCTGGTCAAGCGGCGGTAAATGTTCTCGATGACGACGATGGAGTCGTCGACGACGCGGCCGATCGCGACGGTCATCGCGCCGAGCGTCATCATGTTGAGCGTAATATCGAGCCGCCACAGGATCAGCAGGGCGATCAGCAGCGACAGCGGAATCGACAGGATCGAGATGATCGTGGAGCGAATGTTCCGCAGGAAGATCAGGATGATGATAACGGCGAAGAGTGCGCCGAAGACCGCTTTATCCAGCATCGTCGACACGGAGTCTTCGATCGGTTTGCCCTGGTCGAGCAGCACCGTAAGCTCCATGCCTTTGAACTGGCCTTCAAGGTCTTTGGCTTTGTCCTTCACGGCATTGACTACGTCCACCGTGTTGGCGTCATTGTCCTTGACGATTTGCAGGCCGATCGAGGCCTTGCCGTTCGTGCGGGACACCGACTCTGCACTGCCGACCACCTTGATGTCGGCAATATCGCTGAGCTTCACCGTCGGAATGCCGGTTGGAACGCCGGCCTGGCCGCCTTGAATGGAAGCAGCAGCATTGCCAGCTCCAGCATTGCCAGCTCCAGCATTGCCAGCTCCAGCATTGCCAGCTCCAGCATTGCTTGCCCCAGCGCCGCCTGCACCGGCTGCGCTGCCTGCGCCTGCACCAGTAGCAGCGCCCGCGCCACCGGCACCTTGACCGGCTGCTCCAGCAGTACCGCTCTGTCCTTGTGCGCTGCCCGCTCCCGGCGTAACCGGAATCGTTAGTTTTTTCAAATCATCGAGCGTCGTGATGTTGCCGTCCACGACAACCGCTTTGGAGGACTGCTCCAAATTGAACAGACCGAGCGGAACCCGTACGGAGGAGCCTTGAACGATACCCTTGACGGTATCTTCAGTCAGGCCGAGCTGGGCCATTTTCTCCTTATTAAATGTCAGCTGGACTTCCTTTACGTATTGTCCGGAGACGGAGACAGAAGCGACGCCTGGAATTTTCTCCAGTTCAGGCACGACTTCGTCCTCAATGTTTTTGGTCAGACCCTCAAGATCGCTTGAGCTGTCGGACGCGCTGAGGGATACGACCGGAAACGAGCTCAGGCTGAACTTGGAGATCGTCGGCTTCTGGGCGCCGTCAGGCAGCGTCACTTCGTTGAGCGCTTCCCGGACGGCTGCGGTGGCCTGATCGAGGTCCGTGCCGTAATCGAATTCCATGGCGATGTTGGCTGCGTTCTCCATAGACGTAGAGGAGACGTTCTTGACCCCGTCCACGTTCTGCAGCCGCTGCTCCAGCGGGATCGTAATATCCTGCACGACGCCTTCCGGCGCTGCGCCCGGGTAAACGGCGGTCACGCTAAGAAACGGGATGTTGATGTTCGGAATCGTCTCCTGCTTCATCACCAGCCCGCTGTACAAGCCGGCGGCGGCGACGATGACCGTCAGGATCCAGATGGCGAATTTATTGTTCAATGAAAAATTAATAATGCTCTTCATTTCGCAGGTGTCTGCTCCTCTCCTTTGTATCTCTTGCTCACGCTTCAGGTACGATCGGTTCTTGAAAACACGTACAGCCTGCAGATTTCCTTCAATTCGCGGCTTAAGGAAACAAGCTCGGGCACGCTCTCCAGGTTGGCGATCATGCCGGCCAGGATCGCTTTGCGCGGTTCGATGTCCCGAAACTCCTTGTCGATGATATCGATCGACTCCTGAGCCAGGTCACGCTCTGGTCCTTCCGGCAGCTTGTCCTTTAAGAGATCCCGCATCTGCTTGGTAATAATAAGCGGATGCCGCAGGCTCCCCCCGGACCGGTCCTTCAGCTTCTCCGTCCACTCGGTCCATATCCCGGGGGAAATAAGCGGATCCCGCAGCGACCGGACCATGCCGCCGGCGACTTCGTCCAGCAAAAACACGATATGATCGGCAACACGCCGGATGTTCAGCGGCAGACCCGGAATAAACAGCGTCCGGATATATCCGTCGAGAAGGCCCACCACAAACATGGTAAGGTCCAGCGTGTAGGGATAGACGTCATCCCCGTAAATTTGCTCGAGCTTGTTTTTGAACCACTGGATGCCGATGATTTGCTTTTCACGCAAATGTTTCTGGGACGGTGGCTTTTTTCCCGACGCATGGTGATCCTGAATCTGCACCCCCAGAAACTCCCGGAGCTCCACGAGCAGATTCAGCACGACTTCCAGCTGTTTCCGCAGCTGTTCTTTGGGAGTCAGAAGGTGTTCCTGTTCCACCTGCATAACGCTGTCCCGGATCAGGCCCTCACAGTACAGGTAGATGCTGCTCTCCAGATCCTCCTTGGATTTGAAGTGCAGATACAAGCTGCCTTTGGACATGCCGCAGTATTCCGCGATTTCCTGCATGGAGGTGGCCGAAATTCCCTTTGTGGAAAACAGCTGCAGTGCGGTTTTCAGAATCTGTTTTTTCTTGTCCGCCAGTTTCTCAGACAAATGCACCTTCACTCCTTTCTGACACTTCGGTTCTCAAATTGACCGCCTCGCCAGACCGATTATATTACAAAGCGAAGGTCGTTTTCAAACAACCCGGCGCCATTTACAAAAAAAGGCACCTTCCTGGTTGTAATACGCAGGAAGGTGCCGGTTGGGCTCCATATTTATAGGGAATGAATATGGCGAAATTGTGACGGTTTTGGTAGGCGGTTCTATTAACCCATACAGCCCGGGAACATGCCGGTCGAAATGGCTAAACGGTTCCAGCAGTTAATGGCGTTGATCGCCATCAGCAGGTCGACGATTTCCTTCTCGTCAAAATGTTCTTTGACCCTGCCGAATACCTCATCCGGGACGCCTGCCTCGGAAATTTTCGTCACGTATTCCGCAAGCTCCAGCGCAGCGCGCTGCTGCTCAGTGAATACGGGAGCTTCCCGCCATACGCAGACCAGC
>Ga0224731_1099_pt1 | contig 13619 bp, 9 predicted proteins | sample IA1ulk_2_FD_161639 | JGI IMG/M metagenome (GOLD analysis project Ga0224731, IMG submission 161639) | Enriched cells from agricultural soil in Iowa, United States - IA12soil_GW_FP2(bulk) | ecosystem: Environmental > Terrestrial > Soil > Agricultural land | place: USA: Iowa | collected 2017-05-08 | reverse complement strand
CTTTTCCTTTCGGATACCGCAATATAAATCCATATTCGTGGGCATGTTTGGCAAGCCATATTCCCTCTTTGGTTTTAGCGAACTTTTCTACGGTATGGTATTGTACACTTGCAGCAGTAATGTCGATTGCAAGTCCGGTTTGATGCTCACTTGTTCCCGGAAATGCTACAGACATTTCTGCCTTTTTGCGGCCATATTGTGCCACTTCTCTTTTAAAGAGGGCATCCTGTGTTTCATAAGAACGAAATCCAGATGCCCCGTAGAGCGTTATTTTTTGTGCGGCCGCTGCCTTGAACATTTTCTCTAATGCGGTTGCAGCCGGTTTTCTTAATAATGCCTTTTCAAGATTCTGATTACCGAATAGAAATTTTACCTTTGGCCGTTTCAAATCTTTTGGACGGTAGCCTTTTGGCAAAGCATTTGTTTTATTCACCATCACAGTCATGGAAGTGGGATTTCCAACAGTGTGGATGGCGTTTGTTTTTGTAGTTTTAGTTACTGTAAATACTTCTAAATTTATCTTTTTATCCGGAATGGTAATCACTCTAGATATCTTTGACTCACTGACAGCATTTGATTGAACACTGCACCCCATCATTAGGAGGGTACAGCTAATGAAAATAACGCCTAGCTTTTTCATCTCCCAATCCCCTTTTTTTCCAGTCACTCTTTAAGACGCATTGATGCGTTAAAAAGTTACAAAAAGAATATCGCAACTTTCGACATTCTTGGAGTCGAATAGAGACTATTAAAGAAGCTGCAAAATGGCAGTCATATTTTAGTCAACTGCTAAATTTTAATGCTGATAATTACGATTAGGGGATACCATTTTTTAGGTTTCCCTCGTTCTTGTGTGCCTTTACTTTTTAACTACATAGTGTAGTTCAACAAATTGATTGAAGTTCCTTACACCTTTCAATGAGAGGTTTAATTGGTAACCTCCCTCTTTAAACAGAGGAATTCCTGATCCAAGTAAAATTGGAGCAACCTTAATGATGAATTCATCAACCAATTTAACTTTTATAAAAGAATGTAACAATTCTCTCCCGCCAACAACCCAAATGTTTCTCCCTTCTTGATTTATAAGTTTATTGGTGAAACTAATCGCATCTTCATTAACAAATTTTACATCCTCCTTATCATCAAGAGGAGAACTTGTAAATACATAACACTCTTTGTGTTTATATGGGAGTTCTTTTATACCTTGTTTCATTACCCAATCATAGGTCCTTTTACCAAATAAAATCGTGTCTACCGTTTCATAAAATTCAGAATAACCGTTGTCTCCTTCACCGTCTACTTTAAATAGCCAATCAAGAGATTCATCTTTTGTAGCTATATACCCGTCTAAACTTGTTGAAATAAATAGTACTAATTTTCGTTTATTCCCCATAGTATCTCCCCTCTGTTTTAGAAAGAATATTCCATTATTCCATTGGCTGAATAAGAACTACACGTTTTGATAGTAGTAAACGTGCATAGGTGTCAGTCATTTCCAATACACACCATCTTAGCATAAGCTCAGTAATATGTTACTTTGTGCTTTCATTACTGCGACTATCTAGGAACCAAAACCAAGGGTAAATGTCGAAATATTTTGTGGCACACCTTTTATCCGAGAATGAAAGTTACTGATTTTGAATACGGGTCAAGCCTTATAATAACTTGCTTTTCATCAATTTTTTCATATATAAACAATATTTTTAACAGAGCGTAATCAAAAAAAGACTGCTGACAGCAATCTTTTTCTTGAGGTTTAAATCTCTTGCATTTCAGGAAGTTTTCCAATGTATTGCGATTCTGGTCTGAATAAGACATTATGTTCTGCCTGTTCTAATATATGTGCAGTCCAGCCAACCACCCTACTTGCTGTAAAGGTTGGTGTAAAAAGCTCGTCATCCATAGCAATAGAACGCATAACAGCGGCAGCAAAAAATTCTACATTCGTATAAAGTTTCCTGCCTGGTTTATATTCCTCTAATAAACGAATAGCAGTTTCCTCGACATGTAATGCTAACGCAAGCCAAGGATCATTTTTTCCGACTTCTAATGCCTTTTCCCTTAGAGCTATTGCTCTCGGGTCCTTTGTTTTATATACTCGATGACCAAATCCCATGATACGATCACCATGTTCCAATTTGTTGCGCAACCAGTTTTCTGCATTTTCCTTTTTGCCAATTTCATTCAACATTTTAGTTACGTCTGATGGAGCCCCGCCATGTAGCGGCCCTTTCATGGTTCCAATTGCCGATGTTATTGCAGAGGCCATATCGGATTCAGTAGAAGCTGTAACCCTTGCAGAAAAAGTGGATGCATTCATACCGTGCTCTAATGTTAATATCATATAGGTTTCCAATGCTTTTACATGTACCTCTGATGGTCTTTCTCCTGTCAGCATATACAAGTAATTCTCAACATGACCATATTCCGAATTTGGTTTAATTGGCTCTAACCCATTCTTTTTACGTTTCCAATAAGCAATAATTGTCGGCATAATAGCCGTCAGCTTGATTGCTTGTTCAATGGTCGGTTTCCAGTTGTAGCTTTCATCCCCCATTGCAGAAATCGCTGTTCTCAAGACTCCCATTAGTTCCATATTGTTCGGAAGGTGTTGAATAATGGTTTCTATATAAGGAGGCAGTTCTCTATTCTTTTTCAACTGTTGATCTAATTGGTTCGCTTCTTCGGATGATGGCAATTTTCCATGCCATAGTAAATAGGCTGCCTCTACGAAATTGTAATGGATGGCAATTTCCCTCGCCTCATAACCTCTGTATACTAAATGTCCCTTTTCCCCATTAATATAACTAATCGCTGTCTCAGCAGCAATAACCCCTTTTAATCCATGTTGAATCATTTTCATTCCCACCTTCGTATTTATACATTTATTTTACGTGGTATAATTGATAAAAAAAATTAAATTATTTTTATCAATTCAATTAATAATTATAATTAGGAGCTGAAAGCATGGATCTAAAATGGATTCGCACATTTATTGCTGCAGCCAAGTATGAGAACTTTCGAAAAACAGCTGAAGAGCTCTTTATATCACAGCCAACTGTCACGGTTCAAATAAAGCTGCTAGAAGAAGAAATCGGGAGTGCATTGTTTCAGCGTGATGGCAGAAAAGTTATCTTAACAGAGGATGGAAGGAGATTCCTACCATATGCGCAAAGGCTTCTAGGAGTTTATGAATCTGGAATGTCCGATTTAAATCGATTTCGGCAAGGATTTAATCAAAAGCTTACATTATCCATTTCCCCTCTGATAGCAGAGACGATTATGCCATTTGTTTTAAAACGCTATATGACCTTACACCCAGAAATTGAAATTAATGTGCAAGTGGCAGATTCTGAATTTATTGCAGACGCCGTTTTAAACGGTGACGTTGATTTAGGGCTGTCAAATCAGCATACGAAGAATTCAGATTTGATATGCCGTCCTTTGTACGATGATCCTGTTGTTTTAATAGTCCCTCATGATGGAAAAGACAGTGAGACTGCTCCGCCATTGGATGCAGAGGAGCTACTTCAAAAAAATTACCTAATAACACACAACCATCCCGAATATTGGGATCAGTTACTTCGTTCCGTTCGTGCAGTTGTGCCTGAATTACGAACCATGGCTGTTTCTCAAGTTAATGTAACAAAACGTTTTATTATTGAAGGTTTAGGCATCTCATTTTTGCCGTCCTCTACGGTCCGCAGGGAGTTATTAGAAGGGAGACTACTGGAGGCACCATGCCATTTTATCAACATGCCAGTTTCAAAAACCTATGCTGTATTAAAATACGAGCATCCAAAAGAAATGAAATTCCTCGAGTTCTTAGGGCAGTTCCGTTTCTAGTCCCAAATCAAATGTTCAAAAAATTTATTTTACTGTATAATAGGGAAAGATGATGCAAGAACAGAAGGAAGATACGGATGATTAAAAATATCATTGAATTTAAACGCAACCAGCTTTATGAAACCATCGGACTTGTAGGATTATCTGCGGAAGAAACCCTTACCATTAGTCAGGAATTAGAGCGGTTTATGAATTATCATGCTAAAATAAACGGTACACTTCATAACATGCAAACAAATCAGGCAAAAATTCATGTTAATGTCTTACTTAATATTTTTCAGCTAATATCAGATGAAAAGCTTAATCTCCCATTTGAATTAAATAAACAAGTATTAAAAAAAGCTCAATGGATTAACTTTGACTTTGCCCATACTCTGTTACACGCAATGGTAGAATACTATGGCCCGGAAATAGAAGAATTTATTGGGGAATCTACCCCTATACATGCTGTTTTTCCAAAAGAAATTCAAAGCGTTCATGAAGCTTTAAAGCATCTAGACTTTATTTTTCACCTAAATCATAAAAGCCCCGACTATATCGGCGAATATTTACCTTTTATGGACATTAAAAATGAAGCGGTCTTATTTTGCCATACTCCGAATTATTCTTCTGCTTTCAACCATGGACTTATCCAAGGGCTATCAAAGAAATTTAATCAATCTTTGAACGTGAAGATACTCGATAAAAGCAATGGAGGACAGTTTAAAATTGTAGGCTGAAGCTCAGGTACTTGGAACCTGAGCCTTTTAGTTTCCAATCCAAAACCGTCTAACCACATTCCCGTCTTCTTCTACAAATCTATCATCTTCTACACCGCCATTGTTTATAATGGTCTTCGCGGATCCAATATTACTTTCATCACATGTTACAAGAACTTTGGAAATTCCCAGTTCCTTTGCTTTTTCCAATGATAAGGCGAGCAGTTTCGTTGCATATCCTTTCCTTCTTTCCGATGAACGAATCCCATAGCCAATATGACCACCTGTATTCAACAGCTTTTCTGTTAAGCTATGGCGAATATTTACTGCACCTATTACTCTACTATCTTCATGAACAAGCCAGTAAGTAGAGTCCGGCACCCAATTTTCTGGAATATTTTCACCTTTTTCAGCATCTAATAAGGATCGGACCATCGCTTCGAAATCACTCGGGTCTTTGCTAATCACCCAAGGCACCATATCTTCACCGCTATCTAACCACTCCTGATAGAAAGATAGATACTCTTTTCTTAACCTAGTAGTTGGCCTAACCAGTCTTACTTCACTTTCCATGTTCATGCCCTCCCATATATAAATTGAAACTAGTTTACCATACAGAAATATGGATGAATATAGAAAATTAATTGTGGGTAAGAATTCCGGTTATTTTACTAGGCAGATTTAGAGTACCGTTAAGCCATTCCTTAAAGGAAAAAGTCAACGGATTACTTTTGCCTCCAATACTAACCATGACTGATAGATCCAGTGGGGAATAAAGAACTGTGTGAAGGGTGCCAAAATAATCTTTATAATCTTGGAAGAATAAAGGGGAATGATGATGATTAAAACGATAAAATACTTCTTCGGGTAAGAGATCCTCCTTTATTAATGTTTGTAAATATCTCTTTCGTTCGATTGACTTTTGAATATATTCTTGATTTTTACATTGCAAGGTGTTCGTTTCAAAATGGTTAGTACAAGCAATAGATGAAGATGGACTCACCTCCTGATGCTGTGGAGAAGCTTCCATAATGACGCTGTTTCCATGTATATCGGTAAGTGAATAATTATAGCAATATCCGTGAGGAATCTTCCGCAAAAGGTCAATGGCTTCTGAGGTAGTTTTACATTGGTCTAAAACCATTCTAACGATTGTGGTTGCAAGAAACCCCGGTTGCTTATGCTCTTGATTTACAAAATGCAGACCAATAACAAGCCCTTTTTCATTCATACCATCCAACCTGCCAATTATTTGCTGACTAAATCCTACACTCGCAAACCCCGTAGCAGGCTGTACAAACACAAGTCTTGCATCATATAAATCCGGACTAAAATCATAATTGCGTACATAATACGAATCCTTCACTAAGGTAGAACAACCCATGTTAGGAAAAGGCACATCGTAACCGCTAAATGTACTTATAACTGTAGTAAGCGGCAAACCTGTTCCCTCCGCTAAGCCTTCCAGTTCCTCCAATAGATGCGGCGAAAATTTTTTCAAAAGGTATTCAGCTGTATTAATGGTATCTTTGTCTAGCATTATTTGCGGCGTAATATTCAATATTTCTTGACCCTGTTTTAAACCAATTTGATAAAAGCTTCCCCTTAAATCTAATACGTTTACGACTAATTCCTGTATTTGACTCATCTACTTCCCTCCTCTTTTAACTGAATGACAGGTAATAATATATCAACATTTTGTAGCAGCTACCATTCTAATATAGAACGAATTGGAACAAAATTATATTCCAATGCGAAATGATAGCCCTTCTTTATCTGAGAAATTTCGAATGTGAATGGCATTGCAATCATAGGCATGAAGGCATATGCTCTATCAAATCCATTTTGAGAACTATATTTTCCGGCAAACCGAATCCTACTAATACTTTGAACTTTCTTGTTAAATACGTTCAATAGCCGATTTTTATTAATACCATTTGCTCCTCTAATTCTTCTTTTCTCTTCAGAGAAGAGCTTCCAAATCTCCCAATGGCCGATTCCTCCCTAAACCAAATAATTTTTTGCAGCTTCTTTTTCTATAGAATATATTTGTTCCTTGAAAAAGCTGTTTCTAGATAACGAATACCGGTATTTAGAATTTACTTCTTCAACGTTGTTAGCCATCATGATTCTGTTTCCAGTAGATATTGCTGAATATCCTTGATCCGAATACAAGCTAGTCTGAATCTAACGGTTTCTATATCATTCTGAGATTAATAGCGATAATCGTTTATCTCATCCCTTTTCAGATGATTCATAACATCGCAAGCTCCTTTTGGAGAAAGCATCGATTGACATCCATTCCATCACATCCCCTTTTATCATAAGTTACACCTTAAAGCTCCTTGAGGGTCAAGGGGAATTTTAATCAATCCCAATCATCAAAATAAAGATGATATACTCGTCCTTTTGTTGTGCCTGAATGCGGAAGGTTCATTTCCATTAAAAGCTTACGAGTAGTCGACTCAGATGTAATTTGTAGGAATGTTCTTGCCTCCAGATTAGTAATGGTAGGTTGAAACAAAAGACAGTAGTCCTTTAAGCTCGCAATATAAGCAATTTTCGAGAACATCTTGCATTTCGGACAGTACCACTTCCTTCCTTTTCTATCTAGCGGTATAAAGAAGCATTTAGGACAATGAACTCCCGTTGAAATTTCAGATTTTACTATATTATATTGGTGAAGAACATTAATATGTTTAGGAATATGGTGTCTTATTAATAGCTTGGAGAGTTTACGGAGTTCTTTTTTAGTTAATTTTTCTTCTTTATGTTTTTGACTTAAAGCATTCATTTTAGCTATGAAATTAGCGCTTCGAATAACTGTATGTTTATAGCTAGAGCTATTGGGTGTGAATTGAATAAGGGATGAAGGGTTTGTCATGACCACTAATGTTTCAATCGGAATTGGTTGAAGCTTTCTTTGTTCGAGCCACTTAATTAGTTGGAACCTCTGGTGGTTAACTTGTAGTACTGGATCGGAGTAAATCTCTACTTCTTCATTGTTCTCTCTGATTAATTGACTAGAATCTTTATCAAAGATGACTTTTCCAGAAATATGTTTTATTTCAAGAATGAGAAAAAATGCTGGGGAAAGAATGAAAATATCCATTTGAAAATGATGTTGATCACCTTGCAGTCTAAGATGATGAAAAATGAGGTAATAATCTTTGGGGAGAAACGATAAATAATACTCCATTGATTGCTCACCTTTAAATCCTGCCAGCCTTTTTGACAAATCCTTCTCCATTTGTGTTCGTTTTTGATGACTTTTGTGCAACCTTCTTAATAATGCCTGCAAAGCTGATATCTCGGCTTCTATTTTCTTTGCTTTTACAATCAAAATATCACTCCCTTTTGGTTTTTATAGGTAATTTCTCTTCTCAGATGTAAAAATCCTGCATATAAAAAAATAATTCACCTACTTTTAGACATAATTCAGCCGTTTTCGATAATAATTCGGCCAATTTATATCATAATTCAGCCAAAAATAGCAACAATTCAGCCAAACGTAAATAACCCCTTTTTTTTAAAAAAAGGGGCAAACCAACATCTACAAAACGTTAAAATACCTTGCCTCCGGATGAGCAAATACAATAGCTGTCACCGATGCCTCTGGTTCCATCATAAATCCTTCTGTTAATTGCAAGCCAATCTTCTCTGGCTGTAATAATCGGAATAATTTTGCTTGGTCCTCTAAATTTGGGCATGCTGGGTACCCGAACGAAAAGCGCTGCCCTTGGTATTTTGCCGCAAAACGCTGCTGCATCGTAAAATCTGGTGCATCTGGAAATCCCCATTGGTCGCGCAGAAGCTGGTGAACTCTTTCAGCAAATCCTTCCGCCAGCTCTAGTGCCAATGCTTGCAATGCATGACTTTGTAAGTAATCACCTTGCCTTTTCAACGCAGATGCAAATTCACGAATGTTTTTACCGGCCGTAACAGCAAACATACCGACATAATCCATTTCGCCGCTATCCATTGATTTCAAGTAATCAGCCAGGCATAGGTACGGTGCCTGTTCTTGACGCGGAAAGATAAATCTCTCAATTTCCTTACCAGGATTCTCAGGATCATATATTATTACATCATTTCCGTCGGACTGGGCTGGAAAGAAACGATATATGGCAGAAGGCTCTATCAAGCGATCCGATTTTGCACGCATCAACAATTCATCTACCTGCTCTTTCAATTTTATAGCCTTTTCATCCTGTTCTGCTAAAAGCCTTGCCACTTTCCCCTTCAGACCCAAATGGTGACCAAGAAGCATTTGCATATTCACATAAGGCTCAATATGTGCTACTGAATAATTTCGTAAAATATGCTCCTTTAAGTCAGTAGGCACGAATACAGGAACATCCTTTGAAATTGGTGAACCAACCGCTAGTTTTCGTTCTTGCCTAATCAGCTTTTGCTGAATTTCCGCCTGTTTTACTTGCCGCTCCCTTTGTTCCTCCCATAAAGCCTCACGTTCTCCCGTATCCAATACACGATTCGCTAAAGATAATCCATCCATTGCGTCCTTTGCATATACAACAAGACCATTATATTCAGGCACAATTTTATTGATGGTAAATTTCCTCGAAAGTGCTGCTCCGCCAACTAAAATGGGAAGGTCAATGCCAGCTTCTCGTAAATCTTGTGCAGTTAGAACCATTTGTTGTGCGGATTTCACAAGCAACCCGGACAACCCAACCACATCCGGCTTTTCCCTTCTGACAGCTGCAATTAAATCAGCCGGCGCCACTTTAATCCCTAGGTCGACAACTTTAAAGCCGTTATTGGATAAGATAATATCGACGAGGTTTTTCCCGATATCATGAACATCTCCTTTAACCGTTGCGAGCAGCACTTTCCCCTTCGAACTTGATTCCACGCTTTTCTCCATAAAGGGCTCTAAGAAAGATACAGATGTTTTCATCACTTCTGCACTTTGTAACACCTCCGCAACGATCAGCTGATTATCATTAAAGAGCCTGCCAACTTCGGACATTCCATCCATCAATGGACCATTAATTATTGCCAAAGGGGATGAATATTCTGCTAGCGCCTGCTTGAGATCATCCAGCAATCCCTCTTTCGTTCCCTCCACCACATAATTAGCCAGCCGTTCCGCTAGACTTAGAGTTTGAGCAGCTACTTTCTTCTCTTTCTGTTTCCCGCGGTAAAACTCTGTAAAAACCGCTAACGCTTCATCGCTCGTCTCAAATAATAGCCGTTCGGCCATCTGAACCTCTTCCACTGGTATTGAGGCAAAACGCTCCAGCTTTTCGGTATTTACAATTGCATAATCCAAACCAGCTTTTGTACAGTGATATAAGAAAACTGAGTTCAAGACCTCGCGTCCTGCAGGAGGCAATCCAAACGAGACATTGCTGACTCCTAGAATCGTTTGACACTCAGGAAGCCTTTCTTTAATCAAGCGAATTCCATCCACGGTTTCCTTTGCTGCGCGAAAATACTGCTCATCCCCTGTACCGGCTGGAAAAACAAGCGGATCAAAAATAATATCACTTGGCTGAACCCCATATTTGCGGACAAGCAAATCATGGGAACGCAAGGCAATCTCTAATTTCCGCTCCGCAGTTACCCCCATCCCCACCTCGTCGATTGTTCCAACCACTACTGCTCCGCCGAATTGATGAAGAAGAGGGGTTACTTTTTCAAATCGTTCTTCCCCATTTTCAAGATTAATAGAGTTAATAATATTTTTTCCTTGGCAGTAGGTAAAGGCTTTTTCGAGTACTGCTTCATCCGTGGAATCGATCATCAACGGAACTTTTACCTTTTTCACCACCTGTTGGATAAATTGTTCCATGTCCTCGATTTCTTCTCGGTCCGGATCTGCTAAACAAATATCTATGATATGGGCACCATTTTTCACCTGAGCACGTGCTATCTCACTTGCTTCCTCGTACTTTCCTTCTGCAATCAGTCCTTTAAATTTCCGTGATCCAATCACATTCGTTCTTTCTCCTACAAAAAGTGGTCGGACGCTTTGATCTTCATAAATAAAGGGCTCAATTCCGGATACGGCGTGTGGGTGCGCTTTATTTGGAATTCTAGGAGCTACATCCTTTAATGCCTCCTTCAGCGCTTTAATATGCTCTGGTGTCGTCCCACAGCAGCCGCCAGCAATATTCAACCAGCCCTTCTCTGCAAATCCGCGGATTTTGGCAGAAAGCATTTCTGGTGATTCATGATAATGACCTTCTTCATCCGGAAGTCCCGCATTCGGATAACAACTAACAGCAGTCGGCGCTAAGCTAGACAGAGCACGAATATGATCAGACATAAATTCAGGACCAGTTGCACAGTTCAATCCGACCGCTACAGGGTTCATATGTTCCACGGAAATATAAAACGCTTCAATGCTTTGCCCAGCTAGTGTCGTACCCATCGGCTCAATCGTACCGGAAATCATTAACGGTACCTTCACACCGACATCTTCAAAAGCAGCACAAATCCCTAAATATGCAGCTTTTACGTTTAATAAATCCTGGGACGTTTCTAGTAAAAGAACATCTACACCCCCACGTAACAATCCTTTCGTTTGCTCCAAGTAAGCATGCTTCAACTGATCAAAAGTCGCGCCACCTGTAACGGATAATGTCTTTGTGGTCGGTCCCATTGAACCAGCAACAAACCGTGGCCATTCTTCTGTAGAAAACTCATCTGCTGCTTGTTTCGCCAATTGGGCGGCCTGAAAATTTATTTCCTCCGCTAAATGCCCAAGACCGTATTCATCCAGAACAATATTAGTCGCACCGAATGTATTTGTCTCAATAATATCAGCGCCTGCCTGCAAATACGCACGATGAATATCAGCAATAACACGAGGAGATGTTAGCGATAAGTACTCATTACATCCCTCATACTCCTCACCGCCAAAGTCTTCCGCCTCCAACTGCTTTCCTTGAATCATGGTACCCATCGCACCATCCAATATAAGAATTTTTCGTTCCAGTTGCTGTTCAAATAACGTTCGTGCCATGGACAAGCTTCTCCTTTGCGTGTACATAATTTACACAATCGACTGTTAAATCATAACGAGTAAATGGTGTAATCAAATAAATTCCCTTAAAGTATTTCAAGGCAGTATCAACCAAGGATTTTGAAATGGCTAAACTTTCTCTTGTTGCCTGAATGGGGTCATCCTGCACTCTTTCCATCACCCTTAGAATTTGCTCAGTTAATGTAATACCAGGAACCTCATGGTGAAGGAAACTTGCGTTGCGATAGCTTGTTAATGGCATGATGCCAATATAAATTGGTACTTTCATATGTTTGGTAGATTCATAGACCTCTTCCATTTGTTTCTCATTAAAAAGCGGCTGGGTAATGAAGTAATCTGCCCCACTTTGAACCTTCTTCTCCAAACGGGAAACAGCTCTATCTAAATTACGTACATTTGGATTAAATGCTGCGGCTACAGAAAAGGAGGTTTTCCTGCCTAACGTTTTTCCGGAATAGGAAATTCCTTCGTTAAACTGTTTCATCATTGAAATCAGATCCATAGAAGACAGATCATAGACAGAGGTTGCCCCTGGGAAGTCACCAATTTTTGAAGGATCTCCTGTCACTGCCAAAACCTGATTAATTCCCAATGCGTCAAGCCCCATTAAATGTGACTGGAGCCCGATTAGGTTTCGGTCCCGGCAGGTAATATGAACAAGCGGGCGTATGCCGTGCTGTTCCTTTAAAATGGTAGCCATTGCAGTATTGCTAATACGCGGTGAGGCTAATGAATTATCGGCCATTGTTAGTGCATCAATTCCTGCTTCTTTCAATCGGTTAGCCCCAGTAAAAAAGGATTCTGTTTGTAAATGCTTAGGAGTATCCAGCTCTACAATGATAGAGGTCCGTTCTTTAACAATTTGATGAAGTGGAGGTTCTTTATCGATTCGGGACGCGAGTACTTCTACCGTTGGTCGCACAGGCTTCACTTGTTTTTCTGTCACAGGCTGTAGTCCACGAACTCCTTCCGCAATGGCCTTAATATGTTCAGGTGTCGTACCGCAACAGCCCCCTATCAGCCTCACTCCTTGTTCTACGAGCCGTACAGAACAGCTTCTAAAGTACTCTGCATTTTTTGTAAAAACATATCTGCCATCCTCATAATCTAGCAAGCTTGCATTCGGATATGCGGATAAAAATGACCTGTTCGGCAATGGTATTTGTTCAAAGGATTGGATCATATGATGTGGACCTAATCGACAATTCAATCCAACAATATCCGCTCCAAGTTCCTCTAATCGCTGCAATCCATCCTTAACAAAGGACCCATTTTGCAAAACTTCCGGTTCTAACAAAGAAAATTGCGCAATAACTGGTACATCCGCTTCATCCTTTGCAATCTCCACAACGGCAAAGAGCTCCTCTGCATCATAATAGGTCTCCAGCAATATCCCATCTATCCCTTCATGAAGAAGATGAAAAAGCTGTTCCCGGAAGCTCCGCTTAATTTCAGCCAGCGTAATGTCCGCCTTTCGAAAACCGCGGTACCCACCCATGGAACCGAGTATATAAGTACCTTTGTTTGCTGCCTGCTTCGCAATTCGCACTGCCTCTATATTGATAGCTTTTACCTGCTCCTCCAATCCGTATTGACTTAATTTATAATAATTGGCTCCATAAGTATTGGTCTGAATAACCTGTGCCCCCGCTTGAATATAAGCTTGATGAATATTATAGATATCATCGCTATGAGATAAATTAAATTCTTCATAGCATGTATCTTTTCCGTACGAGTAAAGAAGCGTTCCCATTGCACCATCGGCAACTAATATCGAGTCTTTTAGCCTATCTAGTAAATTCATGCAATCACTCCTTTTATGAATGGTTGACAGTCTCCTTTTTTACAAGCAATGCTTTTCCAAGTGCCTGTTCAAAATCCAACAATAAATCATCTACATGTTCAAGACCAACTGATAAACGTAGGACTCCGTCTGTAATCCCTCTTCTTTCACGTTCTTCCTTAGGCATTGCAGCGTGAGACATCGTGGCAGGATAAGAGAGAATTGACTCCACAGCACCTAAACTAACAGCAAAAACAGGAATCCGCACATTCTCGAC
>Ga0224731_1095_pt1 | contig 13903 bp, 19 predicted proteins | sample IA1ulk_2_FD_161639 | JGI IMG/M metagenome (GOLD analysis project Ga0224731, IMG submission 161639) | Enriched cells from agricultural soil in Iowa, United States - IA12soil_GW_FP2(bulk) | ecosystem: Environmental > Terrestrial > Soil > Agricultural land | place: USA: Iowa | collected 2017-05-08 | reverse complement strand
TTGACTATTAATAATCAATGTATAAAAATCCGCCCCTTGATCTGGAGTCCAATACAAAATATAAGCTGTCTTCATTTCTTGAAATGTGCTTATTAATGCTTGAAGAAGAATTTTCCCTTGGTCCGAATGAAAAATAAACTCATGAGTACGCCGAAGCTCAGCACGATAAGAATCTTCTGTTAGAGTTCCTTTAAGTCTCATATATTCCCTCAAAGTTTGGAAGTGATTTCCTCTCAATAAGGCATATTCTTAGCAAGACATAGCCTGTTGCCTGCCGAAACTGAGTTGGATTTGCTGTGAACGCCTTTCATCGTTTTTTTAAGATAAATACTTCCGATATCCCTCGACCTTCTCATCTTTAAATCCTAATTTCTCATAAAAGGCATGGGCTTCCTTTCTCTGTCCACCGGACACAAAAATAACATAATTACAGTCTCTCTCCCGCGCTATGGCCTCGATATTCATCATGAGCTGCTTCCCTATGCCAAGCCTGCGAAAACGATCTGAAACCACCACGTTCTCAATGACCATGAAGGGTTTGCACTCTCCGACAAGATCCTGGCACACAATCCCCATAACGGACCCTGCCAGCTCCCCATCCTTAAACGCTCCCAGAATATGATAGTCCCCCTTGGCTTGGATGATATCAAATACTTTGACCATCTTTTCGTAATTGTTAGGCTGATGATCCATGAGCTCCTCGTACAGACGGCATAGGTCATTCAAGTCGGCTTTGTTTATTTCTCTTATAGTAATCATTGAACAGTTTCTCCTTGCTTTCAAAAGTAAAAGGCCACTACTTATTTACTGTCTGGTTTTATAATACGTCCTATTACAAATTGCTTGTTGGAATCATTGGCATCGAACATTGGTGTGGTTTGGCCAGGGTGAACTTCGATCACTCCATCCGGTTGCAGCACCTCATGATTAAAATCTAGATAGCCTCCGATGACCTTTCCTTCGGATTCCAAAATATAGGCAACAATCTGATTGTATAGATCCGTTTTTTCCTTAAGGACATAACCCGTCTCTACAACCTCCTTGTTAAAAAACGGTGCCAAATCAATGTTCCCTTCCGTTCGGATAGTATCGACATGATCCTTATAACTCTGCAAAGTTTTTGCTTCATATTTTGTTTCCGATGCAAAGCGCTCCGCCTGCCAGCCAAATTTTTGCAAATAGTCTGTGTGCATTGGGTTATAAAACGGCATATATTCTTTCTTTTCTTCTTTGCACCCTGTAAGTACGAGGACAATCAGTATAACTAAAATAATCGTCTTCGATCGCAAGGAATGACCTGCCTCCTTACATTTGCTTTCCCACATATATATTGATGATACCGCATATATAACCACAACATTCACCTAAATTTTCCCATCATTCTTCACCTGATCCAAAAAACTCCTGTACCTCTTTCCTCGACTTTAATATGACGACTTGTTTTCGACCCTTTACCTGTTCGAGCGCTTCCATGACCTTGGATCGGCTTCTTTTCTTATAATTCCAGACCCAAATAAAAAAAGCCCAATCCAGTTTTTCGGGGCATTCCTCGTTTAGATCGGGCCGTGTTTTTCCATGATATTGGATTCGTCTTTTCATGATCCTATAAATGCATAAGAGTCTGGGCATATCTAAAAATATGACGGCATCCGCTTCACTCAAACGAATACCTAAGGTTCTGGTGTAATTTCCATCGATAATCCATTGATCTTCGCTTACAGCATCCTTCACAAATTCATCCCATTCGTCATTTACGGTTGGAGTCCAGTTCGGTTTCCAATAAAATCGGTCCAGATGAACAACAGGCAATGATAGAATCTCACCTAACCTTCGAGATAAGGTAGATTTACCGGAGCCGGCTGAGCCGATGATCGCGATTCGATTCGTCAAGGGTTATCGTCCTTTCTAGTGAAGAACATCCTAGGATGTCAGCATCTTCATAGAGATTCCAACTCAGCTTTTATCCTTATAAATGCCCTATGTAACCTCCCTTTTGTTGCCATAAACAAATCATAGTTTTTATCGATGACTTCTTCCTTACCAAAGACACGATCCTCAATATACGTAGTATACCGGATTTCAATTTGTACAGCTTCTGTATGTGGAAGCGATCCATAATGAGATACAATATAACCGCCTGTAAGTCCCTCGGCATCTACTTCAACCTTGAGCCCTTCTTCTCGAAATGCTTTAACTAGAACATTTAGGAATTCCTCTGAACACGTCTGGCCTCCTCTGGTTCCAAGAACAATATCCGCTGGAGACTGGATGTAGAAGCTATGCAGGTCAAACAAATATACCTTTCGATGATTTGATGTAATCCGCCCGATCTCTTCCGCAAGACAGTGATGATATGGCAGGTATATCGTTTCAATTCGATTTTTGATTGTTGCCTCATCTGGAGATGTATCATAGATTTGTTCTCCAAAAGTAGTTTTATGATAAATTAACGAGTTTCTGTAATCGTCTTTATTATCTCTGAATGACATATCCCGGTTTACGTCGATAACATACCGACTATAGTTCGCAGATATAACTGTGAAATCAATACTGTCTAAGAAATCGTATAATTCGCGAACATACCAATCATTGTTAGACAAAATAACTCCAGGAACTAATCTAGACTTCATTTCATCGGTTAATAATGAGGAGCCGTGTGGAATACTTGCAATAAACGGAGATTTTGATGTGCTTCTGTGGATATGGAAAGGGTCAATTTTCTTTCACCTCCAATTATTAAAGTACTTTGCTGACTTCCCATAAGTTCCTGTATTTACGAACCCAATAGATGACGTACAAACATTTCTGCAGTCACAATAATAGGTGACCCTTTCATATACAAGCAGCTTGCGCTCTGCGTTTTTCTCACGTTTTCAATCGAAGAGCCTCCCCCTCTGGATCAGATCCATCCATTCTTCTAACGTATCCCTAATCACGAATCTGTTCCTTGATTCCTTACTCCGTATCACTTCCCAATCTTCATTGACCAAAACTAAATGATAAGAACCGTCGGCGTCTGAATCAGGGTACCAGCCAAGGTCAAGGATGAATTTATTCTTCTCCGGTATGATCCAGCTTCCTTTTCGAAGCTCCATTTTATGTATTTGCAATATATCCTCAGTGAAATATCCCCAATTCTCTAAATACTGATCTTCTTTAGATTTCACTGGTTCAATGTCTTCAAATTTGTTATAGCAAACGGCAAAACCTGCCGGTACCTTAATTCTCATTAACGACAAATTAGTGTATCCTCCATTAAATGATTGGTATCTATATACCTGTTCGTTCTTCTATTTCATGAAATACGTCTATTAAGAGGCTATCCATTACTATTACGTCTCACCCCCATTAATGGATCCCGGCGTATATGAATCACAAAATCTTGTTTTGAAGTATGATACACGACATTCCCAGGCCTCGCTTGAAAAAACTCTTTATTAGCATCTTCTTCTGGTATTGTGCGAATCGGTGCAACCTCGTCTACTATCTTTTTGTTGCCTTCCTCGTGATAATCAAGTATGGAAACCAGAACAAATTGGTCAGGGAATAGTTCCCTTACTTCTTGCCATTTCATTCGTTCTACCTCCTATAAAATCGTCCTTATTAGCCTTGCTACCCTGATTTTATCACACACAAAACCAAGTATTGCCAAGTTATTATGATGACTTGACGCAGGTTTTTTAATTGTGTTATCATCCTTCATGAAAAATCCGTGTCGGGTACACCCCGCTGGACAAATGGCTTGGATCTTCTAAGCGATCAGAATAAAGACCCACCTTTGGCGCTAACCTTGGGGTGGGTCTTTGCTTTATCTTATTGTTTAAATTGAAGTAGCCAATAACTCCCCCGCAAAATGGTAAAACGCCATGGCATCCTCCCCGTTGGCAAAACCGGCCTGCGCCATTTTATCGCTGCCTCCGCCTTTACCGCGATAATCGGCCAGGTGCTGCTTGAATAGCGCACCGCAGGCAAGTTCGCTATCCCCTCCCCGGGCGAGAAGCACCTTATGGTCCGACCCCGATACGAAAAGCACGATCACATCCGCTTGCTCGGTAAGCTTGGCCGCCAGGTTCTGCATATCTTTCAGCGGCTTATCCGCAAATGCATGCTTGATCAGGCTGCCCTGACGGTCGGCTAGCAGCTTCTCAGCCAGGTAAGCGTCATTCTCAGCTTTTACAGCGGTTAATTCAGCTTGGAGCTGCCTCTGCTCCTGATCCCATTTTGCAATTCGGTCCATAATTTCTTCCTTGGCGGTATTGAACCGGGCCGACAAGCTGCCGAGAATCTCCATGCCGGCATTAAACTCCCTGAGCGCCCGATAGCCGCATTTAAAATAAACACGCGTATGCCCCTTCTGCTTCTCCGCTCTCAGCAGTTTGATCATCCCAATCTCACCCGTTGCAGAGACATGCGTACCGCCGCAGGCGTTATATTCGATGCCTTCAATCTCAACGATCCGAATATTATCAGTTACCTTCGGCTGCTTCACCAGAGGCAGGGCCGCTGCCTGCTCCTGACTTACAAAATAACTCGTTACTTTTCGATTTAAGTAAACCTGATCATTCACTTCCAGCTCCAGCATCATCAGCTCGTGCGGAGGCAGATCGGGCCGTGCGATATCAATGGTGGCGTAATCCTCACCTAAGTGGAAGCTGAGCGTCTCCGCTTTACACACCTCCAGACACATCGCCGACAGCAAGTGCTGGCCGCTGTGATGCTGCATATGGTCGAACCTTCTGTCCCAATCCAATCGGCAGCGGACGTCTTCTTTTTCAGGAAAATGCTCGACTTTATGCAGGATTTCTCCTTCCTCCAGAACGACATCCAGCACCGGGATCGTATTGATCCACCCCAGGTCACAAGGTTGCCCACCGCCATGAGGATAAAAGCCCGTCTCCTCCAGTACCACATAAGTTCCGTCTTCCCGCTCCACTTTGCGCGTCATGCGCGTCTCCCATTCCCGGGTATATGCAGATTCGTAATATAGCTTTTTCGTCATGTTCGTGTCCTCACTGTCCTGTCATGGTAAATTCACTTTAAATCCAGCTTACTATAAAACGGTCCCCCTGCGCCAAATCCTTCAGAAAAAGAAAAAACCGCCTGCAGCATCTGAGCAGTACGGTCTCCATGATATGTTAGAACATTTTTGCACGATCGGTTATGTCGCAACCCCATGCTGTATGCCTCCACTGCTTTCCAAAAAATCAGACCGCTCCACACCATACAAATCATAGCGCAGCTGCGAGCGATTAATCGATTGATAGACCTGCTCGTACCGCTCATTGGCTAATTTGACGTATGGCAGCTTTTCCACTGCTCTCTTCGACCGGATGTTTTGGGTGCGGATCTTCAAAAAGATCGTTTCAATATCCTGTCCAAGAAACAATTCAGCCAAAAACGCCTCCTTTGCCCGTTGGTTATACCCTTTTCCAAAATAAGGGGCCCCAATCCAAGTCGCCAGGAAGCCAGTTCGATGATGGATTTGATATAGATCAATGGTGCCGATGGGGTAGCCGATCTCGTCAAGTATCGTTCTGGAGATGCACGTCCCCTGCTCTTCCTCAACGATCAACTGCTTGGTGATGAATAAGTATTCCTCATACGATTGGCATGGATAACGGACATAGGGAAAAACGGCCGGATCCGTCATCAGGTTGTACAATGCATGGCATTCGTGCAAATCACGTTGTTTTAACATATCATCGCCACCCTAGTCCTTGTGATTAGCTATACTCAGATTTAAGTATATAAAAGGACTTGGAGGATTGGATGAATGCTGCATTTTCCAGATGTAAAATCCGTCTTAAAAACTGAATTTGGCTATGCCCTTTCTGCTGGTTTTTACCGATCGTTCAATCCCTTGCCATCGAGGATTTGCTGTGTGCATTTTTCGACCCGGGACTCCCGGGTTTTGGATTGCTTGGGCGCCGAGAAATAATACACGTACGCTCTTTGCCGGCCTGGTGTCAGTGCTTCAAAAGCAGCTTTCAAGGCAGGGTTTTCATCTAGTTTATTTTGAAACTCTTCGGGAATATCGAGGTGTGTCTCTTTGATGATATCCTCTTTCACACCGGATTGTTCGACTTCAATGGCTTCTGCAATATAAGCTCTCAAGATGGGTTCCAGCTCGACGATTTCTTGGGTATCGTTAAACCGGATCTGACGCCCTACTTTCGTATTCTCACCAGTTTTAACCAGAATACCATGGGGATCTTGCAGCATGTAGCCTTTAAAAAACAGAAGCGCCAAGTAGGCTTTAAATCCCTGGATGATCACGATGTTTCGCCCCTGTGACGTGTAACAAGGTTTGCCCCACTTTAATTCTTCAGTAAGCCCGCAATCAAGCAGGATCTCTCTCAATTTCTCCGTTTCTTCAAGCCACATCGTGGCTCTGCCTACATATGCATCTACTTTGGGATTCATTTTATTTTCCATTATTATGCTCGTTCCTTTTCTCGCAGCGGTTTTGGTATATATTCATATTTGTTTACAGAATGTTGGTGTCTGATACAGGTCGGGAACCACGATGTATAAGAGATTCCTGTAATCTTTGTAATAGTACTTCACTTTTTGTGTTACTTTCATTGAAAAAAAACATTTCATTAATGACTATATTTTTCTCATAACTAATTAATGCAAGATTCATACCTTCATCAAAACGTACACTTGGATATCTGATCGCATGAAATCCAGCGGCTTTAGCACAATCAGCAACAAATCGAGTAAATACATAATGAGGTTTATGCCACCCCATCCCTTCACTTGGGGAACTCATTAATGACGACCATCTGATTAAGTTAATAATGTTTGATTCATGTGATTGCATGGTTAAATTTAAAATTTTTATAGGTTCTTTTATTTGGATCTTTGCAATCATTACGCCTTGTTTAGGCGAACGCAGTTCATGAAAGCATGTTTCTGGTTCCTCAGAAAGGTATAATATTTGTTTTCCAGCGTGATTATATCTCCCCTCGGGAATTATTTTTTGAGGAGGAGCAAGGAAGTCACTGACAGTGTAATTACTATCCTCGTTGAATGTCCGCGCTCTATATAAATTATCCAAAAGCATTTTTGGTTCAATATCTAAGGATATATTAATTATTTCGTGATAAACCTCAAGTGCAAATGGGTGTGACAAAAGTAAAAAAGGTGTCTCATAAGCCAATTTTGCTATTTCCTCTATGAGTTGTTCAAAACCATGTGGAACATCAAATGGCATGTTATAGGGGTAAATAACTCCATTTAATTTATTTCCACATCGAGGGCAAACCATTTTAGCGGTGAATAGATTGAATTCGTCTTTAGTTATAAAATCAAAAAATCTCATCATTGAATACAATGATGAAATTGATACTGAGTAAGCTTGAAAATCGCCATCGTTAATATAGACGCCAGGCCAATATTGAATAAAATCATCTACACAATTTTCACAGCATATAATATCAGCTGAAAAAATTGAATCAAACTCTTCGGAAAAAATTAGATGAAAAAGATTGAATTTTTCTTTTAGTGTTATTTTATCTTCCACCAAAACAATCCCCCTTCATAACACATTCACGACTCCCCCACCATCCTTTGTTCTTCAACTTAACAAAAAAATCCGCAATCTTCATTGCAGACGCAGTAGCTCGAATTTGTCTAGGTCTATATTGAATTTGCCGTTTATTAAGATATCCAATCCTAGTAATCCGTTAATCGTATGATATCTGAATGAAGTAAAGTCTAATTGGATATTCCTTAAGGTGTATTCTCCTACCTGGAACGCTTCAATTTCCTTGGTGAATGCATGTTCTTTTCCGCCGATTCCATAACTAGTTATGATATCATCTTCTAGGGTGACCTGAATACCGATATCATCTACTTCATCCTGTGAAATCAAGGTGTGGCTTGCTCCTGTGTCTATAACTATATTATTTATAGTTTTCTTTTGCCCTTTGAAATGCACAGTCACCTCTGTAAATAATAACCCATCTCTATATTCAATTTTCATTTAAGATATCTCCTCAGGCCAACATTCTTCCGAATTTTCACAATAACCTGATCCTTTGATGTGTGATAAACCAAGGTTTTTCCTTTACTATTTAATAATTCCTCTGTCGCTTCTTCATCTCTAATAGGTCCAATTACAGCCACATCATCAATAATTTCTTGGCAATCTTTCTCTTCGGAATGAAGAATTTCAAACTTTACAAATTGGTTTGGGAAGATTTGCTGTACTTCTTGCCACTTCACGTTAGATCCCTCCAAACGTTTTAAATATATTGTATCATCTATTAATAAGCCTTAAACCGAATTGTTATCAGGTGCTGAGATTTTTTCGAAAAGTGTCCCCTCATCGTTTCGATTAGCATACCAATCCTTTTCGGTTATCAATAAACCAGTAACATTCGTTTGATCTGTAATAAATCTTACAGTTACGCAGATATCATCAAGATAAAATTGATCGGCACCTTTCGGTCTCAATCTTTTGTTCCCAAAAATCCACAAATCATCATGCATGAATTCTACTGAAATCTGGAGATCCATTTCCTGATGATGATATAAACCTGAGTATTTCCTGAGCAATGAAGTTTCAAGAACGGGATCGGGCACATATTTCAAATCGAAATTTTCAAGCGCTTGTTTTTGATACGTCTCGTAATCTGCGGACGAGTTCTCGATGATCTCAACCGGGATGTTCAATTCCCGAACAATCTCATTGGCAATTTCGGCATATTCCAAAAAGAACGAGATGTGCGACTCGGGACCTTGCTCTTGCCGGTTTCTAAAGTAGGGCTCGTCTTTATATTCCTCATGTTTTCGCAGCAAATACTCTCTACCGCCGCGCTGCTCGATCATTTTGTTAATGGCGGTTGGCGCATCCTTCTGGTAAAAGTAGATCAAATTACAATGTTCCTTACTCAACCGATCACTCACTTTATGTATCAATGACTTAATAAGCTCTCTTTCCGCTTCTTTATGGAGCAGGTGAACCATCGGGCTCTGCAAAAATGCGGATTCCATCACGACCACTTCTTCTTTAGGAAAATGATCCAGAAACTTAGACCATCGATCATAATAAGCTTCAAGGAACAATTCATTATTTTCATGACCGGTAAACTCGATAATCGGGTGATCATAAGTGCTTTCAAGATATAATCCGCAAGGGATTCCATTTCGTTCAAATTGATTGGCCAAAAATCGGGCAAATGTGGATTTGCCTGAGCCAGGAATACCTTCAATGAGTAAAAGATTCTTCTTCATGGAATCATCCTTTAACAATGGATTATGAACGGGGCACACCAAGGGGCCGTCAGTCGGCCCGCAATGTGAATGGTCTTCGACTATCCCAGATAACCTTTTTGTTCCCAATACTCAATGGCGAACGTCTCCGCCTCGTAGGGAGCTCTCCCTTCAAGCAAGCGACGATTGAGCGAAAGCAGCGTTCTCTCGGCCATACGAAAGAGCCAGCAGGCGGTCTTCAGCTTGTCCGGATCCCAGAGGGGAACAGCCTTAAGTTCATACCCATTATCAGCCTGGTAAAGGATATGGACGTATTCCGTTCCATCCGCATCTTTTTCAAGTACAAAATGGTAGATATCCATCTCCTCTCCTTTTTCTCTTGCGACAAGAAAGCAGGGCGACTTTTCCTCACCATTGCGAACCACGCCAGGCTGCCGAAATGCAGTGTATATGCTGCCGCTCCAGAATCCGCTTTTATCATCGTCATAAAAGTCATCATACGGTTCAGCAAGAGGCAAAGAAAGGAGCGCTCTGACTCGTTCCGGACGGATGAATCGGCGATAGTATTCGAACGCGGACACTTGCGTCAGCAATGTGCGCCAACCGTTTTGCAGAAGGAGATGGATATCATTCGGAGAATGAGCGTCCAGTGCGTGCCATTCCGTGTCTTCCCCCTCAATGTAGCGCCACCTGATGTTCAGGCTCAAATCCTGGTTTTTCGAACGCCGGACCCATCTGCTTAGTCGTCGATCCCCCTGCTCGTTCTCTTTTATATCAACGATGACGGCCAAAGGATCTTGCTGCAAATAAACCGCCCGATATGGCGATGGCGCCTCCGAACGAATAACACGATAAAAATCGTCCTGCAACCAAAACTCATATTTCCGGTTTCCGTTTGCGTTAGCTTCGGACGGCATCAAGATCGAGTCTGTCAGCCGACACAGGTTCACGATGCTGATTTCGGCATTTTCGAACAGGAAAGGGATGTCGATTTCGCTTGCGGCAGTGACTCTATCTGGCACAATGACCGAACGTCCGCTTTCGAAATGTTCCAGCATTCTCTCCCTGTACAGCATGACTTCTTCATCGGTCTGGATCAAGCAGTCCTGCATAAACACCTCTTGAAGCAAGTCTTCGTCAAGGTCATACCCGTTCCCGAATTCGTCCCACTCGTTGATTCGAAGCTTAAAATTCTTCTCCCCATGAATCGATACATGATACTCTTCGGTGTCCATGAAAAGAAGGGCAGCAGCATTTCCTGCTACCGTCAAATCGCCGTGATTATAATCCCCCCAGAACAACTCCGACACCTGCAAATTGCCTGTCACATAAATCTCCTGACCACCAACCACCATATTTCTCGCTTGGAGATCGCCCAATACGGTTAGTCCCGTCGCACCGTCGGTGTCTTCATTATAGATATAGGAATCAACGACGAGATTGCCGTCCACCAGGACGATAAAGACAGATTCCTCACCGAAGGGCTTATCCAGATTCAAGCAATCGAGCCGAGTATCTCCCTTGAGTAATATGACGGATTCGTTTTCGAATTCGCCGTCGTTTCTTTCATTGCGAACATAGGCCCAACTGTCCACTGGCAGCAAATGTTTGATTTGTGAAAAAGGCAGGATTTTATAATTCATGATTCTACTCCCTAACGGATTAAGTTATTGATTTCAACAGCATAGGAAGATCATATGTTCCAAGCCCAAGCAAGGATCGGCGTCAGTCGGGCTGCAGCGCAAATACCATGTTATTTGATGTTTGACCTTTTCTGAACTGCTCACGAAAATACCAATCTTGTATCTTTTCTTTATCTGTCATTTGATCCATGTCCTTGTCCAATTCAATCAAGATATCGTGTGTCCATTTGTCATTTTCATAAAAACAACGGTGTTCATAGCATTTTGAATCGTCTATAAAACGATGTATGCTTTTCGGAATGATATCCGCGATCCCGTTATTCTCCGGGTGCATAATCCACTCCAATCTCTTCCAGTCCAGAATTCCTTCTGGTGTCTTTATGGGAGTCTCATAGATGAAATCGGACGGTAACTCAGCGAAATAAGCATACATCCCGCCGGTTAACTTACCATCTGCAATCCAAGTTACAATACCCTTAAAATCAATGGAATCTAGGGCAATCCCTGTCTCTTCCTCGATCTCTCTTAGCGCAGACTCTCTTGGCGATTCGTTCTCTTCGATTTTTCCGCCCACGCCATTCCACCTTCCCATCCAACTCGGCTTTTCCCGGTTAAGGAGCAGGATTTGATCGTTTTGTTTAAGGAAGCAAATGTTGTATTTAAACATGGATGACCGCCTTTCATGACAACGTATAAAGAGAACTCGCAAACCAAGGGTGACGCACGCAAATTGAAACTACATTATGTGATGAAGTTGCCATTTCCGTTTATCTTTCAACCAACTTTCTGTTCCTAAAATGAATCCACACTTTGATACATTTTTTTTCATTATGTTATTATATAAGTAATAAAAACCAAGTGCAGCAACACTTGGTCAGTACAATTGGCTTGGATGGTCTATTCCCTTCAGAGTCGAATATGAACAAAACCCACCTTCGGCCTCAACCTTTGGGTGGTTTTTTACTTTCTCTTGTTGTTATTATTGATGGATGTCTTCTGCTAACCCACTTGATAATCTTTCTTAAGCAATGCAAATATGGCAGTATCAACAAACTGATTTCTCCAATAAAAATGTTCCTTCAATATCCCTTCTTCGCTAAATCCAGCTTTCTCGAGCACCTTCCTTGAATTCACATTCCCCGGTTCAACGAATGCTTCGATTCGGTTTAATCCAAAATCGCGGAACCCGAATTCAGTCACCCTCTGAATGGCCTCGGTCATAAAGCCCTTACCCCAGGAATCTGGTGTCAGCTCATATCCAATTTCGGCTTTAAAATGATGTTTCATCCAACCATGATATCCACATGTGCCAATGACACGGTTTTGATATTTTAAGGTAATCCCCCAGCGAATGCCTAGATTTTTCTCAAATCTCTGCTGCCACCTATCAATTAATTCCTCGGCTTGTTTAATATTCGTAAAGCTCTCCACATCATAAAATTTTGTTACTTCATCCAAGGAGAAATAATGAAACAGGTCGCCTGAATCCTCTGGTGTAATCTGTCTTAGAACCAATCTTTCCGTTTCTAATATGGGAAATGGGGTCATCCGGTCTTCTCCCTTCAGTTTGAGTAACGTAACTTATCCCCCGAACGCAATTCTATACCCATCAATGTCTTGAATCGTAAATTCACTAAAAAAATCATTCAAATCCGGACCTTGCACAATGGGGATTCCTTTATCCTTGATCTCTTCTAGCAATTGTCGAACATCTGTATAACAAAAAGCATCAAAATACAGTCCACCCTTAACTGAAGAAGAGGGTCTTACATCTTCCGGATCGGCTGCTTGTTGAAGAATGAAGGTTACTTTATCTCTTGTCATATGTACATGTTGGACAACCGGACCACCAACGAGTTCATAACTGAAACCGAGTTTCTTGTAAAAATCGATCGATTTTTCAATATCCCTCACAAGTAAGACCATAGATGGTCCGGAAAATGCAGCCTGATTCATCTTTGAATACCTCCACTTATAAATTGGAATTGTTAATATCGAACAATCCTCTGCCAATCAAGTTGGCTGTAACAGGCTTCTTTCCGATCTCTCTTGCCCATACAGACAACTGACCGATGTGGTGGATTTCGTGGGCGATCAGGTGCCGCATGACTTCGCCGTATGTATGGGCTTCTCGCTCCCCTTCATCCGTAATATCGATCATAATACGGTCTTCCAGGCTGTCGTTCCAATCATAGACAAATGGAGCAAGCTCCTCGTGGCAGCGTGCAGAAAAATCTTTGATCTGCTGCACACTGGCCACTTTCTCAAACGGAGGGATTTCAACTGCTTTTTCCTGGATTCCGCCGCATATCCAGCCATACTCGACCGCCACAATGTGATACAGAGTAGGAAGGAAGTAGCCTATGCCGCCGGTGCGTTTTTTCAGCAGCTCTTCTTTACTCACCGTATCGCACCAGTCTAACCAATCTTTGCGAACCTGCCAGTTATACTCAAATAATTTCAGCATGCTGTGGCCTCCTTATTATCTATAAGTACCTAGAAATCATTTATATCAATTAGTATTATAGGGGCAGACGGTACAGGTGAATTACCATCCCAACCCAATAATCCTACTGCAATTAACTTATTATTACCTTTTACAATATCATACAAGTTTTTATCGGGTGGTAAACTTTTTAGTAACCATTCATTTCCATTACTAGAATATAAGAGTCCAGAATTCCCCGCAAAGAAAAACTGATCATCAATTATATTCCCTTTAAATCCGCTTCCATGAACTTTAGCAACAGTATCCCAATTTTGACCATTATTGGATGACCAAATCATGGATCCATTATCATCCAAACCACCTAAAGCTATAAATTTCCCTTTACTATACGCAACTGATGTTAAATACCCCATTCCATTTTTAAATGGGATGTCATTACTTACCCATGTTTGCCCGTCATTTGATGATGCAACTGAATATGGACCTACCGCAACAAACTTATTGTTGCCAAAACATACACTCCAAAAAGTTGTCCAGTATAAATTGTTTCTATCGTGTTCCCATGTTATCCCATCAATAGAACTAAATA
>Ga0224731_1094_pt1 | contig 14035 bp, 21 predicted proteins | sample IA1ulk_2_FD_161639 | JGI IMG/M metagenome (GOLD analysis project Ga0224731, IMG submission 161639) | Enriched cells from agricultural soil in Iowa, United States - IA12soil_GW_FP2(bulk) | ecosystem: Environmental > Terrestrial > Soil > Agricultural land | place: USA: Iowa | collected 2017-05-08 | reverse complement strand
GACATAAGCAAATTGTGTTCCTGTTTCCTTCAAGAGTTTATAAATATCTGCTTTTACTTTTTTCAGGATTATTCCATCTTTAAGCTTAACAATCAACTTTTCTTCCATCACATAATAATCCATGAAACAGCCCCCTTATAAGTTTATTTTTGAAACAAGATTAGAGATAGAGCTTTAGAGTTTCTATCTCCAGCTTATGAGGTCTAGTTTTCACCCTCAATGCCTTCAGCAATATTTAACCCTTAAGCTCCAGCTCGTTTTGTTTTTACCTAGCCCTTGAAACTCTTCTAAAGTCACTAAAAATAGTATCACTTACCTGAGTTTCAACTTGTGAGCCTGCAAATCGTAAACTTTCTTTGTTTCCATTGTCTCCTCGAACATCAACAGAGCCCTTCACCTCGTGGGTAACAGTCATTGAGACTCTTTGACGGTTTCCAGTGAAGCTCTCAAGCTGAACTCCTCCAACTTCTCTCATGAGTTGGTTGTTCATAGCTCCCATGGCACCTGAAATGGCTCTTGTCATGTGGGGAACTTTATTGAGTGCTCCATTGTACCAAGTAGGGAAGAAACTTTCTCCAGACTTATCAAGGTCAGAAAGTGGACCCTTCTTAGCTGGTGAGAATGGTAAGAAAGAGCGAATCTTTTTCATTCCACCCTTAACAGCGTCAATGGCTTTTCCAATACCCTTCTTAATACCATCAGCGAAAGCTCCAATAAGTCCTTTACCTGACTCAATCATATTGCTGAACCAGCCTTTAATAGCTGAAACAATATTCTTGAGTCCACTTGTGACAGCTGACTTAGCCTTGTTAACCCCATCAGTGAAAGCTGACTTAACACTGTTCCATGTGCTTATTGCCTTGGCTTTTAGGTCAACTCCAAACTTGGAGAAAATACTCACAATAGTTCCAATGAATCCTGAAAAGAACCCTTTGAAAGCATTCCATAAGTTTTTAACAAACTTAATTGAGCTATCTGTGGCTTTCTGCCAAGCTTTTGAAGCTCCTGACAAGTCACCTGTGAGAAGTAACACAACAGCTTTAACAACATTTGCAACCATATCAGCAAAGTTCACAAAGGCTGTAATCAATGGAGCAATAGCGGAAACAATTCCGTTAAATACCGCCATGGCGGTTACTAGCATAGCTCCAATAACAGTTCCAAAGACAGCTCCAATGGTTGTTAATACTGGCTTCAATGTGTTAAACAAGCTCTTGAGTGCTTCCCAGAGAGGTGTTAAGCCAGCCTTCAAATTCTGAAAGGCAACCATGAAAGCTTGAATAAACCCTGAGACAGCATTTTTAACAGTGTCAAAGACTCCTTTGAAGAATGGTGCAAATGTGCTCCAGTTTGCAATCACAAGAGCGACAACTCCAGCAACAGCTGTAGCAATAGCAACAAATCCAGAGAAAGCGACAATAGCTCCTCCAAAAGTGCTTATCGCAAGAACAAGAGCTCCAATCAGCGTTCCTCCAATTAAGCCAGCAAGAGCAACTAGAACAATCTTAGCTTTTGTTCCACTATTCCAAAGGTTAGTGAACCCATCAATTAAACCTCCGCTGAACATATCAGTAAGCTTTTGTAAACCGTCATTAATAACTGGCAATACATTGGCTCCAAACCAAGTATAAGCACCATTTGTGAGTGTTCCAGCAAGCTGTTGGAATTGTTCTTCAGCCTGTTGAGCTTGCCCTACGGTTGACTTCATATAGTTTTGCATACCGCCACCAAAAGCTTTCTCCATTCCTTTCTGAATCAAAGGAAGAGCGTCTTTCGCCATGAGCTTACCATCTGAAGCAAGTTTTTGAACCTCACCAACACTCATGTGCATACCATCAGCAAGCATTTTCCAAGCTGGAACTCCTCGTTCAGCTAACTGTTGCATTTCCTCAGCTGACACTTTCCCTTTTGCATTCATCTGACCCAAAGCAAGAGCCAGACCTTGGACCGTTTCAGTACCTCCACCAAGTACCCCAGCAACGTCTCCAAGAGTAGGAATCCACTTTCTAACGTCCTTAATTTGAAAACCCATTCCCATCAAGGCTGTTGAAGCTTCATCAATACCTTTCACGTCAAATGGTGACTCCTTGGCAAATTTCTGAATCCAAGCCATTTGTTTCTTTGCTTCACTCTGAGACTTCAAAAGGGTGGTCCATTTTGCGTTTGAAGTTTCAAGCATAGCGTTGTATTTTATACCAGCATAAGCAACCCCAGTAATGGCTCCCCCTAGAGCTAACATTCCAGCCCCAATAATGTGAGAAGCCTTCTCAGCTGAACTCTTCAAGGAGTTAAATGTTTTTGAAATTCCCTTTATTTTTGAGCTTGCTCTGTCTTGAGCATTTACTACAATATCAATAGCGTTAGCCACTTGTCTCACCTCCATTTTTGTTAACTCAAAAAGACCCCCTTGAGAGGGAGCCTAGTGAGCTGGTTTTTATTACTTTTAAGTCTAGCTCGTTTTATAAATTAGCCAAGTAAACAGCAAATACGTTGCCCTTGAACTCCGCTTTCAATAGCCATAGCAATTTTTTGAAGTGGTGTGTCTCCATCTACAGTGTCAAGAACTTCAACCCCACCATTAGCACCTGCTTTCAAGCTATCTCCAGCTGTAATAGTGGCACTCTCAGCAAGCATATAGACAAATGGCTTGAGAACTACTACAGAAGCAACTTGGTTTTCATCCCCCGAGTAACCAACCTCTTTCCCATTTACTCCAACAGTTCCAGCGTACACTTGACCAATTACCTTTTGAGAACCAGCGGAAGCTTTTTGAACTTTTCCATTTGCTGTAATCTCTACCACATCACCAATAAAAACCGTTTGACCTTCTTCCACATAAAAGCTATGAATAGCACCATCTTGAATATGAGACTCAACATAATTTCTTGCCATAATAAAATCATTCCTGTTTAATTATTTTTTTATTTCAACTCAAATAAGCCCTCTTGAGAGGACTTGTGAGCTGTCTCCCGTTTACTCGTATTTGCTAGGGTCTTTTTCATACTCCTCAATGAGAACATGTTCACCATTAATAGAGTAGTAGTCCTTACCAAACTTATGAATTATTCTGTAAGGTGGACTGTATGGCTCATTATCCTCATCATCAGTATTAAAAAACAAAGCAAAGTTAAAATCATTTTTGTTCTCTTTATTTTCTTTGCTATCTCGGTACTTCTTATTAAGTCCCAGTTCCTTAGCAAACTTTATCATCATTCTTTCAAAGCTATTTTGAGAGTTCGACTCTTTCATAAAGTCAACGCTTTCCTTCCTCGCTGTTTTAATTGAGTTAATAGCAAATCTATGAAGTAAACTCATATTTACTGGGTCTGTGTCTTCTGGGAAAGTTTCAACAAACCAGTCAATCATTTCGTTGTAAAATTTGACTTCTTCCTTGGTGAAACTATCCTTCAAATCTTTGGAATACATTCCATGAATTAAGTTAGCTTTTGGGTTTAAATTTGCCAATTGTCTCTCCCTCCTTGCTAGGTCTTTTGAAAGGTGGCTATTTGGTTTCCCTTTATGAACAGCACACCTTCCATTATTAATAGTTCCGTCAGGTAACCTCCAAGGAGCACGAACACAAACCCTTCCATCCTTCTGAAGTGCTCCGCAAATTTCTGGCTCCTTCTTAAACATCTTTTTAAGTTCCTTAATTTTCTTTGGGTCTTTCTCATTCTCTAGGGCTTCAATTTTTCTTTGAAGCTCCAAAGGCAAGGAATTTTTCTTTGGTCTTCCTACTCGTTTTTGTGACAATTTCATTCACCTCCTGAAAAACAATTCAAAAAAGCCACTTTAAAAGTGGTTCCTTAATACATACTTCTTCCATACTTTTTACAATAATCTTCATAGAACTCTGAAAAGCTCTGTTCTTTCTCATTGGCTCTGAAACTTTTTCTTAAACTTGAGTTCTCAAGTGCTTCAATCTTTTGTAATAGCTTTTCGTGTTTCTCCTCAAGAGGTAGAGACTTGAAGGCGTCCTTTTCAGCTTTCCTCTCAATAACTTTCACTGTCTCAAGAGCACTCTCACAAAGGGAAATAAGCATTGTTCGTTCAAGCACCTCAGAGAGCTCCTCTTTCTCACTCTTTTTAGTTTCCTTCTCGGTTTTTAGTCTTTTTATACTATCAAGCAAAAGTTTAAGCTCTTCTTTGGTGAGAGTCTTTTTATCCTTTAAAACCTTTTGAAGTACATCATCTATATTTAGTTTTTTCTTTTCATTTGCCATTCCTTTACCTTCTTTAAAACTCTCTTTTAGTTCTCCAACAGCATTAAAATATCCAATGTATTCCCCTGTTTCACTCTGCTTAATGACAACACCTTCAGAGTAATACTGGGCTTTTTCTTTCTCACTGAAATCTCTAATACTCATTGAAAATCACCCCTCAAGTGCTCTTTGAACATATTCCTCAAACTTTTTCATACGCTCGGACAATTTTTCTTCTTCATATTTTTCAATTCGAGCTCTCTCAGTATTTTGTGCTTCTATAGGCTTTGCTTTAAAATCATTGAAGCTATTTTCCTTTTTGGCTCTAGCCATCAAGAGCTTTTTTCCTTCTGAAGCAAACTCTTTGTCTAAATCCTCTTTAGTCCCATACTCTTTATAAAAGTTTTCAAAGTAAAGTTTTAATTCTTTTTCTGTCATTGTTTTCACCTCGTTAACTTTTTTTCTTACCATGCTTTTTTAAGAAAGTCATTTCGCTTTTGTTCTTCAACTTTCATTTTTTTAAGCTCTTGTTTCACGTAATTTTCAGCATTTTGAATTCGTGCTTCTTGTTCAAGTCTTTTCTTTACAGCCTTAATTTCATTTACCTTTTCACTGACTTTATCAAAATCTGAGCCATCAATTTTATACAAATCATCATATAGTTGACTTAATTTATCCATTTTCCAACACCTCATTAGTTTTCTATTAAACAATCATTAAGCCTTGAGAGCCTAGCTCTATTTGAATCTCCTGAAGCTTCTCAAGAGACCAACACTCTACAAAAGACCTTTCAAAGCGTTCCAAATTATTAAGAGCGTGAGCTAATAAACGAGTAAGACCAGTCTTTTGGTAAAACTCTGAAGCTTGCTCATACTCCATAAGCAAAGCTCTGTAATTGTTTTTGACATTTTCCAAATTGCTCACCTCAATTTTGGTTTTTACCAAGTGTATTTTGAACCGTTGACAGCATTTCTTAAAATCTGAGTAACCTCATAGGTTGAAATCTTTCTTGTTTCTCTACTTATAAGCTCAGGGCTTAACACAATAGCTGTTCTGTGAGTTGTTACTGTTAAGAGCACTTGCTTTTTCATTAAGCTGGAGCATATTCTTTTCACTTGAACAAGTGACAGCCCACAAGCTTCAGCCAGTTGCTCCCTGTTCCATAGCTCAATTTTGTTAATGTCCGTCTCATAAGGGTTGCTAGAAAGAACAAAAGCTCTTGTGTTCATATGAGGAATCATAAAGAAAAGCAAGCCAGCTTCTTGAAGGGTCATAACTTTTAGAGCGTCTCTTAATCTCACAATATAAAGCTTTGTGAAATATCCTTTTACAACCCTTTTTCCTCTGGTTGCAAGTCTGGAATCCACTGAATAGACCTTTCTTTTTCCGTCCTTCTCAGCTTCAATATAGTCAAGAGCTTCAAGTTCACTTAAATAATTCTTAACAGCTCTCTCAGACTTTCTGAGAATAATTGCAAGCTCCTTGGAACCCATTCTCTTTCCTTTAATCTTGAGGTGTCCTGACTCACCTTGTTCCATATAAGCAAACATATTGAGAAGAACCCCAGCAAGTTCAAGGCACAAAGTTCCAAAAACCAAAGAACATTCTTTATCATGAAAGGCTGTAAAGTGTTCTCTGTTTTGTTCTTTCTCCCTTTTGAGCTTTTTCTTGTATGCCTCATCTTGCTTTACCCTTTGAGGGGTCTTAATTTGTCCCCCACTCTCAATAATTTCTCTTCCTGTTAACTCTAAAATGTCTGTACTCATTCCAAACCTCTCCTGACTGACTGACAGCTTTTCATCTTTTGCTCTAATACGTTTAAGAGTTTATTATGTTCATAAAGAAACCTGTTAAGGGCAAGCTCTCTTTCTGAGTTATCCCTTATAAGCTCCATTTGAATTTTAAACAAACTTGTTTCAGCTATTTTTTGTAGCATACAAACCACCTCAGTTATTTAATTTTAAGAAGGAGCTTTTCAGCTCCCTCAATTACTTAATCTCGTTTTTAATCCCTTCAGCCTTGAGAAGCTCATTCATATAATCAATCGTCTTTTGAACAATCTCTTGAGTTTTCTCCTTGGCTGCTTTTTCAGCTTCATCCCTTTTTTCTCTTAAGAAAGGCATATCCTCGTGTCTTTCGTATTCCGAAACTTTTCCAGAAGGAGTTAGCTCTTGGCGAAGTGGTAACTTATAAGCCTTAGCAATTTCAACCCAGTCAGGGCTTCTATCGTTTTTTCCATAAAGGTTTTTTTCAAGTTTTTCTCCAACCTGTTTAACAACTTGGTAAGAGACAAAATCCTTTGCATATTCACTCATGAAAAGTTCTCCTTCAAAAAACTTTTTCTCTTCTCCAGCCTTTGAAATGGAGCCTTGAAGTTCGCTCTCTATTTGAGCCAGCTCATTAATTTTCTTCTCAAGGTCTTGAATCTTTTTAGTCGCTTGTTTTTGTTTCTTTCCAGCGTCCTTGTCATCTGGGTCAATTATAAGACTAGCTTTAATAACATTAAGAGCATTTTGAAGCTGCCCCCTTTGGGTAGTTAGTTCAGCTTTCTCCTTTTGCACTACAGGAAGTTCCCCCTGAAGCTTCTCAATAGCTTTCTTACTATCCTCAATCGCCTTTGAATTTTTCTTAAATAAATCTGTAAGTTTCATATTCTTCATTCCCCCTAAAAGTTAGTTTTTTTAGTTTTCCCTCATTAGTTGAACCATTTGTTTTATATCGTCCTAGACTGGTCGAACTCAATCTTGGCTTTTTCAATGTCATCTCTGAGGTTGCGTTTCTGAGCCATCAGCTCCTTAATTTCGTTCTCAAGCTCTTGGCTTGCTTTACCACCATTAAGCTCAAGAGTATTCCTCTCATGAAATGCTCTAGCCAGTTTGCTAGAAATCTTTCTTAATTCATCATTCATTGAATCAATCTTTTTCATCATTTCAAAACCCCACCTCAATTATCGAATAATTTCTCCGCTTGACTTTATTTCAGCACTAACAAGACCATCTAAGTCTGTCTCACCAAGGCTATTGGCAATTCTGTTAAGTGTTGAAAAAGTAATCTTCTTGGTTTTTTTTATTTTGAATAAGCTTTGCTTGTGAATACCAGTCTTGTTTGCCAACTCAGTGAGTGACATTTTTTTTCGTTCAAGAATCTTATCAATATCCACATAGAAATGAATTGACATTTATTTTCACCCCCTAAAGGCTTTGGCTCGCTCTGCCAACTCCTCCATGCCTTCTAAAAATTCAACATATTGAGCCAGCTTCATATTATTGGCTTCAGCTAAATATTTAAGTGTTTTAATTAATTGTTCTTTATCAATCAATCCTTTTGAGCGTTCACTTTTAACAAACTCAAAAAGGCTCATATCTCGTTTTGCTTGGTTGACCTCCTCAGAGACCAGAATAATATTTCCTTTGGTGCTTCCAAGCCATCCCTTAGAGAGTGCTTGAACATGGTCAGCTTGAAGCTCAGCTTCTTTTCCACTCACCATACAAATCCCATTAGCAAATGTTTTTAATTCCAAGTAATCTTCTAAAGTGTAATTATCAGGAGCACCAATCTTTCTAGCTCTTTCTCGCTGTTTATAAACTGTTCTTTTGTCGGCTATCTCGTTGTAATATTCTCTTTGTCTGTTTCTATGGCAGTCATGGCAATCTGGTCTGAGGTTTCCATTAGTGTACTTTGGAAACTTTTCAGGGAGCTTCACAATTTGGCATGTTCTACAAACCTTTTGAACCAGCTCACCAGCTTCATTAAATAGTTCAAACTGTTTAGTTCTCTTTGTTTGTTTAATAATCTTCATTTTTCTTCCCCTCCATTGTCAGCTTTTTTGCTTACTCTTCGACAAAAGAAAAACAAGCTCGTAAGCTTGCTCTCAAGAGAATTGATTGATTATTTTAAATACCATAGGTAAGGGTGAGAAGCGACTCGCTCGCCCTTGGGAGCAACTCCAAGAGGTCTTGGCAAGTCTCCTTCTCAAGGAGTTTGTATGCTAAAAAAAATTAGCAAGATGTTTTGAGAGCTCTCTGAAAGCCCCACATACTGATAAAAGCTTTTTAAAATGTTAGTCAGTAGAAAGAAGAACTTCATGAGGTAATTACTTTTTTTAACCCCTTCACTTATATATACCCTGAAAGTGTCTAATTTTTAGAGCATACACTTCTGTGTAAACTTATAAGAAAAAGCTATAAATGTTGATATAACAGCATTTAAAAAATTTTTAAAAAAATATTTCAAGTAACTTTTGAAATTAATCTCTTCTAAAAATGGCTCAATATGAAATGGGAAAACCGCCCTCAGCTTCTTTTTTATCCATGAACTTATAAAAGTTATATTACTAAGCCAATGAAGGCTGTTACAGAAATTTCCTTGAGAGCTGGCTCTAGGCTCCCAGTATCAAATACTTCATAGTTGGAGCCTTTCCAGTATCATATTTTGCATAGTTGAAAAATTGTTCAATCCATTCTGGCTCTTGGGGTCATAGCTATTTTAGGTGGTTTTCTGTTCTTATATTCTTGTACTCAAAAACACACTAATTTATTTCCCTATAATATTTCCCAGTATCAAATATTTCATAGTTAGAGCCTTCTCAGTATCATATTTTGCATAGTTAAAAATAGGGTGTAACCATTGGTAGAGTAAGCTCCAGAGTATTTTTGGTGAGAATAATCCTCTTATATTCTTAGTGATAGCTGGCTCAATCTTGGAGAGCCTTGAAGACTGAATCAAGGGAAGGCAATAATAAAATAAAAAGTAGCTCCATTCTTAAGTTGAACTAATAAGGGAACATTATTTTTGCTAAATCATACATAAAAAAAGAGTCTACTCCATTAAGAAGGTAAACTCTATTAGTGCCAGCTCACTGTTTTCTTATTTGCTAACTCTTGAGGGCAGTTTCTTTTTTATTCATATCATATTTTTATTTATTTTAACTATGAGGGGGAACCTTATTAGTACAATCTATTTTTTTATCTTTTGTTTTATTATGAGGTGACAATTCATTTTTTATTTGTTTTTGCTTTTGGAAAGAAGTCTATTTGTATCACAACTTGAGCTGGAGTTCTTTTGCTCAACTCTTCAATGCTCAAATCTCAAAGTACAATACACCAGATATACCGCAGAGGTGTCTAATATTTTAGGATTACACTTCAGAGCCAGCTCAAGAGGAAACTCCCTTGAACCCTTGATATAGCAACATTTGAAAAAAATTTTTTAAAATAAATTTTGAGGTGGCTCTATTTATACTCCCCTCCCTTGTTTACCTTGAGGTGGTGAGCTCTTTGGTGGCTTGTTTTGGGGGTGATGTCTTGAAGGGTGAACTCCAGAGGGAACTATTGGAAGTAACTGTAAAGGGACTTTTGAAAAATATTTCATCTAAAAATGTCACTATGAGAGTATGAGAGACCCCCACCCAGTCATAATTTTCGAGAAGACCTGAAGAGAAACAAAAGAGCCTTATGAGCTCGCACTCACGAGAAACCCATCAGAAGCCCTCATGAGCGTTTTTCTCATCAGCAAGACTAAATACACTAGAAACATATGAAACAACTCTCACAAGCTCAATAAAAAGCCCTATATAGACTCTTAACAGTATAACCTATCATGAGTTACAAATCACAACAAGCCCTTTGAGATGACCCATGTATTGACCTTCAGAGAGTGAAGCTCTTGAGGTTGCTTATCATGTGGTTACCTCTTCCCTGTGTAGAAAGTGGTCACAAGAATAGCTCTAAATCAAGGTTTTACTTTTAGGGTCACTAGGGAAGTGGTCTAATAAAGGTGGTTTTAGCTTGGGAAGTGGTCACTTAAATAGGGTATTTCTTGAGCTGGGACTCTCTGGAGTAAGCTTTGAAGAAGTGCTTTTGAGGGTGCTACTTGTAAAGCTTGGGAGTTACCAGAGCTTTTACCTTGTGAGGTGTTCTCTCGTTGCTTGCTGGCTTTTGAGGTGCTTCTCATGGGGTGTTCTACCAAAGGAAATGACTCTGGATTAGTAAAATAAGGTTTTGCTCGTGAGGATAGGAGGGTTTGCCCTTTAAAGGTTACTATATCAAGATTTCACCCTCTTAGTTTCCTCTGGAGCTTCCCTCTAAGCCACCTCAAGGCAACATACCAAAGAGTTAAAGCTTTAAAGCTGGCTCATATTGTAAACCTTACAAGTACATTAACCAGCTCAGCTCATCTTAAAACCTTAATTAATGAACCTTCTTTTTTACTGTCTCATATATTTTTATTTTACATACTGGAGCTAAACCATTTTAGACTCATAACTGAGAATAAACATATTTCAATTTTGTTCACTACCTAATAAAACTCATATTAGCTCACTGAACATTTTAATAACAAAAAATAAGAACTGACCCTCGAAAGCCAGCTCATGCGAACTCATTTACTTTAACTTATTGTGTATCTTATCAAAGTAGGGAACAAGCCCTTCAATGATTGAACCTTTGAGGTTGTCAATCTTTCCGTCAATCATCCCATCAAGTTTTTTCTCCGTTATGTCTATCTTATTTTCAATCCTTGTTAGTCCTTTTTTAGGGTCTTCTATCTCACATAAAATTTGTTGAAGTAGTTTATCCATTACTAGAGCCCTCCCATCACGACAAATAACGTCAATAATTTCAAGTTTATTTTCATATTTGAAGGAAATATAAAAATCTTATCAAAATGAGTAAATAAGAAAATATACCTAGGGGGTTTTTACATGAACGAGGAAAGCATTATTAAAAAATACAGCCATGAAATTCAAGACATTGCAAATAAACTCACTCAACTAGAGAACAATCGAATCTATGAAATAACTGGAGCAAGAATGGACGGCTCACTTTCAACAAACATTCAACAATTAAAGAAAATGATAGCTCAATTACTTCGAAAGATTGACAACAAAGCTCCTTCTGTCGATGACGAGCTGGCTTCACTCTTTTCAAGTAATCCAAAAGATGATGAATAAATAATAAATAAAAGAGGTGGTTTTTTGCCAAAGCTAATTACTGTTCAAAGAGCTTATGATGAAATCAAAAGACTCCAGCACTACATTGAATTAGCTGAAACATATGAAGCTGACACCTTGGAAAAATGGATAATCAAAGAATATGCTTATACTAACAGTATTACTGAGATAGTTAAAAGAGCGAACTCCAAAGGGTTTACTTATAATGGAGCTCCTCTTGACAAACAATATGTAACTTCCATTATCAGTGGAAAAGCTACTGATGAGCTCCATAGACTTCTCAGGTCTGGCTATAGATTAAAAATAAAACCTCATAAGCGTGTAAGCACATGAGAGACCTTTGGAGCTGGGTCTCTTTTATTTTTTCTCCATTTTCAGCCATAACTTTCTTTTAGGGTTTTCATTCTGCAACCTCATGAACTCTCTATCAGCTTCTCCTTTGTCCTCTACTGTTGCAAGTACCTTTTTAGTGGTTAAGTCTACAATCTCAAATTTCATCTTGTTTCCTCCATGAGTTTTATTATATGAGCTAGGTCTCCAAGCACTCAAAAGCCTAGTTTTTCTCCATTGTTATCCTTCTTAATAATTCTAATTATACCATTTATATTATTCTTCTAGCCAATTATAGAAAGGGAACCCCTGAAGCTCCTTTGAATATGCTCTTCTTTGTTCAACTGCAAAAATACCACCTAGAGCACCCCAGAAATATGCTCCAAAGCTTTTCTTAACTCTTCTGGACTTATAAGCCATGATAGAAGCCTTGAAAGCTTTAATAGCTGGCTCAAGAATGTTTATAACATTTGGAGCGTACCTCTTAGCGACAGCATGAACCTTTCCCCAGAGAGAGAAAGCTTCCTCAGGGCTCACAAATGGCTTAACTGTATGTATAAATTGAGTTGGTACTCCAAAACTTTCTAAAAAGCTGTAATCTATCTCGGGTTGTTGTCGTATGGTTTTAATATCTTTTGAAAATGCTTTGAAAGAAAATGTTTCTTTTTGCTGAGTTGGCTCCTCAGGGCTCTTTGGAGCTGGCTCCTGAGCTTCCTCACGAGTGGACAAATCGACTGGACAAATAATAGTTAGAGCTGAACCAAAGCCACCTCGTTTGGGTCTTATCGTTCTTATTCTCTTAATAACTCCAAACTCCTGAAGCACTTTCAAGGCTCTTTGAATAGTTCTTTTTGAGACCCCCAGAGCTGAAGCCATTGAGTCCAGCTTTAAGAAGCTCACTCCAATGAACTTAACAGAATGACCAGCAAGAAGCCATAAAAGCTCCCTCTCAATGGTTTTCAATTCAAAGTGAGCCAAAACTTCGCTAATATATGAATCCATTTCTGAGACAGTATCAAAGGTTTGATAGTCCCTTAACTTTTCCATGTTTCCCTCCATGCTAAAAGAGGAACAACCTTGAACAAGGCTCAAAATAATTGTAAAATAAGCCTTGGAGGGTTATCCCTTCAGTTTCTCTGGAGCTTTCCTTGAGGTCGCCAAACTTCAAAGAGGAAAGCTCTTCTATTTTTGCTTTTAGTTCAATCTCTCCTGAATTTTTCTCATGAGCCATTCATTCTCTTGAAAAAACTCTTTTATGTCTTCTTCTTTCAATCCAAGCTCCTTAGCGTACTCAATCAACTCTGAGCAAATTTCTTTTATATTCTCCAATTATTAGACCTCCTCTAACAATCATGTCATCCCACCAGTAAATAACGAGTGCTTCCATATATTGATTTACCCCTGAATCGTTCATAATCTTTTGAGCTTGCTCTTCATTCAGTCCCAGTTCACTAAAGACCCTTTCAGCTTTAACAATCGTGTGAACTGGCTCAAGAGAAAAAGCATGAAGCCAACTTCTAAATTTCTGCTGATAAGTCACAAAGCTATCCCTTCCAGAGCGTTGAACTTGTCATAATCGTCCTTAACTTCATTCCCCCAAAAGTGCAAATATTTTTCTGTGGTTTTTATGCTGGTATGTCTTAACACTTTGGAGAGCGTTGAAATGTCCCCTCCATTTTGAATCCATTTTTTAGCGAAATAATGTCTGCATGAATGAGCTGAGCACCTTGTTTCAGGGAACTCCATGAGCTTGGCAATTCGTTTGAACCAGCACTTGAGACCATTGGTAGTAAATTGCTTATTTTGCTTTGTAATAAAGACCCAAGGGGAAAGTTCATCAAACTGACTCATGCAATACTCTTTCCAATAACTCAGCTCTCTCACGAGTTGCTCTGAAATAGGAACGCTCTGTTCAATTCTGGCTTTCCCAAAGACCTTAATAGACCTGTTGAAAAGGTCAATATCTTGCCATTTTAACGAGGTAAGCTCTGAAGCTCTCAAGCCAGTCCCTATGAGGGTTAAAAATATTGTGTAGTTCCTTATTGAGTGCAAATCGTTTTCTCTTCTCTTATTTCTCCTGAGGTGGGAAAGAATCTCTTTGACTTCTTCATCTGTGAAAGTTTTAATCCTTATGTCCTCTTTTACTTTCTTTATGGACTCCATAGGGTTTGAACTCATCATATCTTCTTGAACGAGGAAATTAAAAAGGGTGTTAAATTGCTTTCTTTTTGTGTTTAAGCTTGTGGGGTTATTACCTTTTTCAGCCTTGCACCTCGTTAAATACTGCTTTATGGCTCGACTGTTTAGGTCTTGGACTCTTTGGAATCCATGTTCGTCACACCATATCAGGAAATCATCAAATAGCATTTCATAACCTGAAATGGTGCTCTTGGATAAATTCTCATATTCCTTTTCAGACAAAAACTCTTTTATAGCAAATCTGATAAGCACAAAAAAGCCACCTTTCCAGTAAGTAGTTTTTACGCTACCCACTAGAAAAGTGGCTCTGTATATTATGTATTCTGTACGAATGTAAAGTCGTGAAGTTAAATAC
>Ga0224731_1086_pt1 | contig 14533 bp, 8 predicted proteins | sample IA1ulk_2_FD_161639 | JGI IMG/M metagenome (GOLD analysis project Ga0224731, IMG submission 161639) | Enriched cells from agricultural soil in Iowa, United States - IA12soil_GW_FP2(bulk) | ecosystem: Environmental > Terrestrial > Soil > Agricultural land | place: USA: Iowa | collected 2017-05-08 | reverse complement strand
CAATCGTGAATCCAATAAAAAATGTACAGCCCATTCGGACCCAAGAACAATTAGCTTCCATGAAGTGGGCCTTAAAACGCTTCTGTTTGCCCCGAGATTACGTTTTATTCATTTTAGGATGCGAGACAGGGCTACGTGTCGGAGACATGCTTAAATTGAAATCTGAGGCGATACGGAAGTTAAAAAAAGAAAAGGAAAAGGTTCTGCGGGTAAAAGAAGGAAAGACTCAAAAGATCCGAGATATCTATATAGGGAATTGTTTTGACGAAGTCTATGAATATGCAGCTGCGCTTAAAAGCGAGTGGTTGTTTCCTTCCAGGAAAGGATCTGGCCCCGTTACCCCGACTCAAGTTTACCGGCAGTTGAATAAGGCTGCTGAATTTGCCGGAGTAGATCATGTCGGAAATCATACGTTACGAAAAACCTTTGGATACTGGTTTTATAAAGCTACGAAGGATGTGGCCATGTTGCAGGGGATTTTAAATCATTCCCATCCTTCCGTAACGCTCCGGTATATCGGAATTACTCAAGAAGAGACTACCCAGGTCCTTAAGCATTTTAGCGTTTTCCATGATTGACGTTAATATAGAGGTACAGTCATGAAAATGTGGATTTACAACAAAAAAAATCTCAATCGTTGCAAGCGATTGAGATTTTTTTCTAGAAAGGAAGGCAAAAGCCTTTCGTGAAAAGCTTGGTTTCAGTATCGTGCTCATCCATATACCATAGCTTAATTGTACTACAGTTAGCCAGCTGAACTAGTTTTTCAAAAGACCTAATTTATCCATTAAGTGGTCACTTCAATATGACCAATAATTTTAAACTACTTTTCAAAGTGTTTCTCACCAGTAGCTCCATTTTGATAAATATTTCCTTTTTTATCTTTAGAATAATAATAAATATGATTTTTATCATCAGCAAAAATAATGGCAATTCTTACAGCATGCTTATCATTCATTTTTTTATCAATTTGAATTTCAGATTTAACAATATCAGAAGAATCATACCCCTCTTTTTTCAAATATGTTAATACTTCAGGTCTAATCTCTTTTCCATAAGCCATTTGTTTAGCATCTTCTTTTGAATTTATATAATAAAAAACCCCAGACGATATACCTATAATACAAATTAATAGAACTAAAACACCGATTATCTTCTTCATAAGATATTCTCCTTTCTTTTTTAAAATTATTAAAAATTGTCTTTTTATTTTAAACATATTAAGTTATATTATACTAGATTAATATTTTGTAAATAAAAGGATGTGTAGGTATGATTTTGAAAAAATGAAAATTTTTATCATTGCTCTTGTATTAATGGTTGCTACACTTTCATCACTACCATTAACCAAAGCAAATGCCGCGACAGAAAAATATGTGGGGAAGAATCTGCATGTAAAAGCTGGTGATATACTTATTACGAGTAAAAAAACAACAAGATATCATACAGGGCATTCAGCAATTGTAACGGATGATCTAAGAGTAGTTCATATTCCAGCGCCAGGTACTCATCCTCAGATTTTAAGTCTCTCAAAATGGGAAAAATCCTACAAAATTAGAAAAGTAGTCCGTTTAAAAAGTACTGCAACAGCTAAAGCTGCAGGAAAATGGGCAAGAGAATATCAAAAAAAATATTCTAAAGCAAATTACACAATATGGTCTAGTATTTATGGTAATTTCAATAATACCTATTGCTCAAAACTTGTATGGCAATCTTATTATTACGGGGGTAAAATAGACATATTACAACATTACAATGGTCGCGATGTGATACCAACAGTAGGTAAAATACTACCATATGATTTCGAACATATAACCTATTTTGACCATAAAAATTATTAAAATCTTAATTTTACAGGGTTAAGGGAAGTGTATAAGCTTTCCTTAACCCTTCACTGTTTTCAGTGTAAAACATATTCCGTACTAGAATAAACAGGCTTGAAAAGTGTTTCTCCGGCAAAGATATACAAAATATATCCTGTCTTTTCTAATTGATTCATATCTAGTTCCAAGTGCAAAATTTCCTCAAACGTGAATTGATCCGTTTCTTTCTCTTTGAAAGTTGAGTTAGAAAAAAATATAGACTGAAAAAAATTCTTTCTTAACCTACGAGAACAATAAATATCTGTTATAAAAGCGAAGCTAATTCTTTTTCCTACAGACAACTTCTTATTTGCTAGATTGAAACGTCTGAATTTAGATTCTTCTTATTTACCGCAAAATACGGGTAATAACACTGTAATTAATCTGTATAAAAGTTCTAGAACAAGTTTATTTGTCATCATAAGATATTACCCTTGTTTTAGAAAATACGCCTCAGAACGAAGATATGAGCGTTTAAGACGCGTTTCCAAATAGTAGATTTTAAAAAATTCTTTCATTGAATTAAATTTATACAAGATCATCAAAAGCATCGTCATTTTTAAACCAGTTTGCATCAAATTTATTATTTGGACTTAATATCAACTTACCATCATTATCTCTTTCAAATTTCCTTGGTTTAAATTTGGATTTTGAATATATTTTAGTAGCTTTTTTTAAAAGTTCATCTTTATTTTTTGAGTGCATAATTTCATATCCCCTTTTTCTTTTTTTGATCTAAATAAAAAGAAAAAATACAAAAGCTCTTTTAAAATTTTCAAAATGACTTTAATTTAATTCTTATTTTCCTTACCTTTTTTATTCTAAAACACGTTTAAAATTTTTAAGGGAATTTAAAGATTATTCCCAAAGAAAATAAAGGAAAGAGCATAAGGGTTTTTTGTACCCACCGAAGGTGTGAAGTTAGGCAGTGCCTAACAAAACCGTGGGTACAAATAAAGGCTATTTTGTATATATTTTCTACATAGTTTCTATAGATTTTCTATATATCCTATTTAAAATATACCGATTATATTTCGAGGATTTTTGAAACTCAATTTTAAGAAAATCCTTGTTATTACACGTAACTCCAAAAAATGAAGTTCCGGAAAATTATTTGAGTAAATTAGAAAAGAAAAAATGTATGAAAACAAAACCTTTTGCTGATTTTTTAGAACCAAAAAGAATGAAACTAACAATAACAAACAAGTCGTATCTTAACTAGCTAGTGGTAATAAAAGATGATATATATGAACTACCTAATAAACTGTTAATTGCTTCTAAATCACTAAAAAACATTAATTCCGTAACTCTATTTTTTGGAGTTACGTTGAGCCACAACGAAAGTACGGAAAATGAGTAACCTTAAGAAAAAACAGCATCAAATAAACCTGTTATATACTCTCGTTTAGCTTTTCTTTTTACAATGCCGACGAAGTATGCAATAGGTTTCTTTAATTTGCGACGTTTTGCTTTCATTTCTTTAAATGCATCTATTCCAATCTGTATTTTTGTATCTAAATCCAGGTCCATTTTGTATGTAATAGCGTGGATTGCTCTCCAATATTCCTCAATTGTTTTTATGTTATCGAAATGTGCTTTTAAGAGGTTGAAAAATTGTTCTGGAATCCAAGACGGACGGTTTACCGTACGTTTATTATTAATAATGTTTTTATATAAGACTAAAGAAGTTTTAGTTTCGTTTTCAGAAATCTGGCTTTCATCCTTTGTGGGACAAGGTGTTTCAGCTTTATGGCGCCCCTTTATTTCCGCCCCTTCACCTAATTTTTGGAACACATATACATTAGCGCCATCACCGCCGGATTTTGGTCTGGTTGTTTCTTTAACAGCAATCACACCAAGCTTTTTAAACAAACGTATAGCACGCTCTACCGTGGATCTAGAAACCTCTGCATCTTTAGCGATTGTATCTATTTGTACCCAGCAAACACCAGGAATCTCTAATGAACGTTGCGACAGAACATTCCACACCTTCAGGATCCCTTTTGATAATTTATCTTTGATTGTATAGAATAACTGGCTGCGGTATTGATCGAACTCCTTAACACTTTTAAATTGTTGTAAATTGCGATATTGCTCCATATAAATACTACTCATTGTCTATGTCTCCTTTTTCTCCGGAAACGAAAAGAACGCTTGCTGTCGTTGATTAGGTACGACAAACAAGCGCTCTACATAACTAGACAAAGTTTACCTCTTGAAATTACTATTCATTTACCTTAAACTATGGGTATATAAATAGTAAGTAACAAGGGCTTTGAGCAGGTGTTTGTCGTGGTGTGTTCACGACTGACGGTATAAGGATGTTGGCGCATCACTTATACACGCTTAAAGCTCTTTTCTATTTTCCGTTCTATTAAATTACTTTTAGTATAATACTTGTTTATTTGAAAATACAATAACAAAATTCCAAATAAACGTTATCACGACAAACATGTTTAGTTTTATAAACTAGTTTACAGCTAAACTACTATATAGTAGTTGCTTTTAATCCGTGCTTCTACAAGTGATTATAAGCGAATTATCTTTCGATAGGCGGTCGACAAGTCCGGTTCAATTGGTTTAAATCAAGTACAGAAGCATGGTATTTTATTTAAGAGGGAAAAACGGGCAAAACGACGAATATAAAACGGATGGGCAATGGACGGACAACGAAGGACGGTGAAAACGGTGGAACTTTTAAGAAAAAAAGATCTCCATCCTGCAGTCGGAGTGGCTAAAAGTACGGTGGCCGATTGGATCGAGGACTTTAATGTCTATATTCCTAAGACGAAGCATGGAAACATTACATATTACAAGCCGGAAGCTATAGAAGTATTGGCGTTTATCAAACAATGCCGGGATCAGAACTATCAAAAACATCAGATCATGGAAATGTTGGCCGAAAAAGGCTTCCCGATTACGGTAAATGAAGCTGTAGAGGACGTAAAAAAGGCTTTGGAAGTCGATTCTCCTAGAGATACTTTATTGGCGGTTATGCAAACAATGGGGAAATCCGTCGCCAAGATAGCCGAACAAGACGAACGGATTTTAGAACATGAAAAAACTTTAAAAATGGTTCAAGAAAAGCATGATGGACAAGAAAAACGTATGATCGAATTGGAAAGACGGACGGATGAAATCGAACTATTAAAAAGAGAATTAGAAGCAATTAAAATGGAATTGACCGCAGCCAAGGAAAAGAAGGGATTCTTTGCTAGGCTGTTTGGCCGTTGATACTTCATTATATAAAAATATGGTAACTAATATATTGCGCTTATTAGTAACTTTCACGGCCTTTTTCTTTGGTTCGTCCGTTCCGGCCGTTCAGAAACTGTTCAATCACCGGATACATCTTTTTATTGATCTCCCGGTATGAATGTTAGGTAACACTTAAAACCTAAATGTTCTAAGTTTTTAATACTCGCTCGAAGGGATATCATTTCCAAAAGTGACAATAAAGAACTGTTTTTTTTCGCTTTTTTAATATTTGTTTCGTTATCAATTATCGCTAACACAACTTCTTTTTTCTGATTTTCATATTTTAACTTTGGAAGATTAAATAATGTGCTTTTGCTATTAAAAGCTTGAATTTTACTATTAATGTGATCAATAACAGACGAAGTATCATTTATAAAAGCGTATGCTGAGACTAAAGCTTGAGTTAAAAGATGACTGGTACCTGAAGCTCCTCCTGAGTGCCTTTTGACATGTACAAATTGTAGTGTATGTTTGTCAAAATAAATTGCATCGCAAAGTTCAATAGAGCTTTGACTTTTAATACCATATTTTCTCATTGTTTCTTTATCAACTCTATAATCTTCACGATCTAGCATTAAAATGCCATTTTTCAAGGCTAAATCTTCGTTATATTTTCCTTCACTTAATTGTTTACCCTTTTTAGTATTTCTATAATGAACTTTGCTATCAAAGGGTATAAAACAGATATTTTTTGTGTCTGGTGTTTGAATCCCATCAATGTCTTTTTGAAGTTTACTGTAGAATTCTCGGTCTATTTCATACCATGTGCCGGATATTAATACATATCTTTTTCCGGATAGACTTATTTCAAAATTAATGGATTTATAGATAGTGCAAATTGGTTCCAGTTCAGCACTATCGAAGCTTTTTTTATAAATAATATCAGTTTTGATCTTTTTTATAATATCTGTTGAATTTCTTTGTCCGGGTTTCAATTGTTTTTTTAACCGTTCAAAAAAATGTAGTGATTCAATAAAAAAATCAGAAGATACTTGAGATTTCTTATAACCTAATCCGGATATGAAAAAACCATTAAAGTCTGCTAAATCAAATGGTTCATTTGGTACAATTTTTATTGATGAAGTCTGTCTACCGGTAATTGGATCTGAGTTTATTATATTTAAAATTTTTTCACCAAGTTTATTGTCTAATATTTGTCGATCTGCCTTACTTACAATTGTTAAATCATCATATATTCCTAAATTATTTTTTCCCGTGGTATATAAAATAACAAATTGATTTAACCAATTCGCTAAATCGCTCAAAAGGTCAATATCCCCTTTAAAATTAATACTGTCCTTTCCACCTATGGAAAATTTCCCATTTAATTCAAATACCCCATGGACATTTTTTAATACGTTTTGTGTCCCATATTCTAATAGCTTCTCTGGCATTAAAAATTCTATTGATTGTTTTTTAGTATTAAATATTTTTCTATCAATAGATGTACTATCTATCGATATTATTTCTTCGATATTTAACAGGCTTTTTGAGACTTTTAATCCAAAATCAGAAACGATATATTCCCTGTCTAATAATGTAGAACCATTTCCAAAAGTAATTGCAAAGGTATTCTTAGTACTTCCTTTAATCGTTAAAAATAATATAGCCTTACTAATTTGGTTATTTGCCACTTTAATTGTTTTTTTCTCCGAAAGGGTGTTTAAATAACTAACCCATTCAGGGGATGGGAGAGATTCTTCATATATGTAAATGAGCCCTTTCTCTATATTTCCAGATATATCGTGTTTACGTATATAATGTTTTTTTACTTTTTTTCTATATTTGTCTTTCATATACGTTTTAAAATTACGCAAATTATTTTTCAATAAATAGATAGTTAAATTTTTATTCTTTGCTATTTTTGTTCACCTCTTTATTGCCTATAATCCTTATAAATCAATGAATTTTTAAGTTTTTATTTTATTTTTTTATTTTTTTTAAAAATAAATTGCCTTAACCCCTATATAATAAAGATTTTACCCTGATTATAGGTGATTATGGAATCGGTATATATATATATATATATACCGATTCCATAATCGCCACTCTTTTTGAATGTATTTTTTATTTTAAAATCATACGTTCATTTACTTGTTTTTATTGACTTCTTTTGCGATTCCATTTTATTCTTAAGAAGAGTAAAAAAATCATACATTCAAACCATTGAATTTGTTGAGGAGAACCAATCGTGAATCCAATAAAAAATGTACAGCCCATTCGGACCCAAGAACAATTAGCTTCCATGAAGTGGGCCTTAAAACGCTTCTGTTTGCCCCGAGATTACGTTTTATTCATTTTAGGATGCGAGACAGGGCTACGTGTCGGAGACATGCTTAAATTGAAATCTGAGGCGATACGGAAGTTAAAAAAAGAAAAGGAAAAGGTTCTGCGGGTAAAAGAAGGAAAGACTCAAAAGATCCGAGATATCTATATAGGGAATTGTTTTGACGAAGTCTATGAATATGCAGCTGCGCTTAAAAGCGAGTGGTTGTTTCCTTCCAGGAAAGGATCTGGCCCCGTTACCCCGACTCAAGTTTACCGGCAGTTGAATAAGGCTGCTGAATTTGCCGGAGTAGATCATGTCGGAAATCATACGTTACGAAAAACCTTTGGATACTGGTTTTATAAAGCTACGAAGGATGTGGCCATGTTGCAGGGGATTTTAAATCATTCCCATCCTTCCGTAACGCTCCGGTATATCGGAATTACTCAAGAAGAGACTACCCAGGTCCTTAAGCATTTTAGCGTTTTCCATGATTGACGTTAATATAGAGGTACAGTCATGAAAATGTGGATTTACAACAAAAAAAATCTCAATCGTTGCAAGCGATTGAGATTTTTTTCTAGAAAGGAAGGCAAAAGCCTTTCGTGAAAAGCTTGGTTTCAGTATCGTGCTCATCCATATACCATAGCTTAATTGTACTACAGTTAGCCAGCTGAACTAGTTTTTCAAAAGACCTAATTTATCCATTAAGTGGTCACTTCAATATGACCAATAATTTTAAACTACTTTTCAAAGTGTTTCTCACCAGTAGCTCCATTTTGATAAATATTTCCTTTTTTATCTTTAGAATAATAATAAATATGATTTTTATCATCAGCAAAAATAATGGCAATTCTTACAGCATGCTTATCATTCATTTTTTTATCAATTTGAATTTCAGATTTAACAATATCAGAAGAATCATACCCCTCTTTTTTCAAATATGTTAATACTTCAGGTCTAATCTCTTTTCCATAAGCCATTTGTTTAGCATCTTCTTTTGAATTTATATAATAAAAAACCCCAGACGATATACCTATAATACAAATTAATAGAACTAAAACACCGATTATCTTCTTCATAAGATATTCTCCTTTCTTTTTTAAAATTATTAAAAATTGTCTTTTTATTTTAAACATATTAAGTTATATTATACTAGATTAATATTTTGTAAATAAAAGGATGTGTAGGTATGATTTTGAAAAAATGAAAATTTTTATCATTGCTCTTGTATTAATGGTTGCTACACTTTCATCACTACCATTAACCAAAGCAAATGCCGCGACAGAAAAATATGTGGGGAAGAATCTGCATGTAAAAGCTGGTGATATACTTATTACGAGTAAAAAAACAACAAGATATCATACAGGGCATTCAGCAATTGTAACGGATGATCTAAGAGTAGTTCATATTCCAGCGCCAGGTACTCATCCTCAGATTTTAAGTCTCTCAAAATGGGAAAAATCCTACAAAATTAGAAAAGTAGTCCGTTTAAAAAGTACTGCAACAGCTAAAGCTGCAGGAAAATGGGCAAGAGAATATCAAAAAAAATATTCTAAAGCAAATTACACAATATGGTCTAGTATTTATGGTAATTTCAATAATACCTATTGCTCAAAACTTGTATGGCAATCTTATTATTACGGGGGTAAAATAGACATATTACAACATTACAATGGTCGCGATGTGATACCAACAGTAGGTAAAATACTACCATATGATTTCGAACATATAACCTATTTTGACCATAAAAATTATTAAAATCTTAATTTTACAGGGTTAAGGGAAGTGTATAAGCTTTCCTTAACCCTTCACTGTTTTCAGTGTAAAACATATTCCGTACTAGAATAAACAGGCTTGAAAAGTGTTTCTCCGGCAAAGATATACAAAATATATCCTGTCTTTTCTAATTGATTCATATCTAGTTCCAAGTGCAAAATTTCCTCAAACGTGAATTGATCCGTTTCTTTCTCTTTGAAAGTTGAGTTAGAAAAAAATATAGACTGAAAAAAATTCTTTCTTAACCTACGAGAACAATAAATATCTGTTATAAAAGCGAAGCTAATTCTTTTTCCTACAGACAACTTCTTATTTGCTAGATTGAAACGTCTGAATTTAGATTCTTCTTATTTACCGCAAAATACGGGTAATAACACTGTAATTAATCTGTATAAAAGTTCTAGAACAAGTTTATTTGTCATCATAAGATATTACCCTTGTTTTAGAAAATACGCCTCAGAACGAAGATATGAGCGTTTAAGACGCGTTTCCAAATAGTAGATTTTAAAAAATTCTTTCATTGAATTAAATTTATACAAGATCATCAAAAGCATCGTCATTTTTAAACCAGTTTGCATCAAATTTATTATTTGGACTTAATATCAACTTACCATCATTATCTCTTTCAAATTTCCTTGGTTTAAATTTGGATTTTGAATATATTTTAGTAGCTTTTTTTAAAAGTTCATCTTTATTTTTTGAGTGCATAATTTCATATCCCCTTTTTCTTTTTTTGATCTAAATAAAAAGAAAAAATACAAAAGCTCTTTTAAAATTTTCAAAATGACTTTAATTTAATTCTTATTTTCCTTACCTTTTTTATTCTAAAACACGTTTAAAATTTTTAAGGGAATTTAAAGATTATTCCCAAAGAAAATAAAGGAAAGAGCATAAGGGTTTTTTGTACCCACCGAAGGTGTGAAGTTAGGCAGTGCCTAACAAAACCGTGGGTACAAATAAAGGCTATTTTGTATATATTTTCTACATAGTTTCTATAGATTTTCTATATATCCTATTTAAAATATACCGATTATATTTCGAGGATTTTTGAAACTCAATTTTAAGAAAATCCTTGTTATTACACGTAACTCCAAAAAATGAAGTTCCGGAAAATTATTTGAGTAAATTAGAAAAGAAAAAATGTATGAAAACAAAACCTTTTGCTGATTTTTTAGAACCAAAAAGAATGAAACTAACAATAACAAACAAGTCGTATCTTAACTAGCTAGTGGTAATAAAAGATGATATATATGAACTACCTAATAAACTGTTAATTGCTTCTAAATCACTAAAAAACATTAATTCCGTAACTCTATTTTTTGGAGTTACGTTGAGCCACAACGAAAGTACGGAAAATGAGTAACCTTAAGAAAAAACAGCATCAAATAAACCTGTTATATACTCTCGTTTAGCTTTTCTTTTTACAATGCCGACGAAGTATGCAATAGGTTTCTTTAATTTGCGACGTTTTGCTTTCATTTCTTTAAATGCATCTATTCCAATCTGTATTTTTGTATCTAAATCCAGGTCCATTTTGTATGTAATAGCGTGGATTGCTCTCCAATATTCCTCAATTGTTTTTATGTTATCGAAATGTGCTTTTAAGAGGTTGAAAAATTGTTCTGGAATCCAAGACGGACGGTTTACCGTACGTTTATTATTAATAATGTTTTTATATAAGACTAAAGAAGTTTTAGTTTCGTTTTCAGAAATCTGGCTTTCATCCTTTGTGGGACAAGGTGTTTCAGCTTTATGGCGCCCCTTTATTTCCGCCCCTTCACCTAATTTTTGGAACACATATACATTAGCGCCATCACCGCCGGATTTTGGTCTGGTTGTTTCTTTAACAGCAATCACACCAAGCTTTTTAAACAAACGTATAGCACGCTCTACCGTGGATCTAGAAACCTCTGCATCTTTAGCGATTGTATCTATTTGTACCCAGCAAACACCAGGAATCTCTAATGAACGTTGCGACAGAACATTCCACACCTTCAGGATCCCTTTTGATAATTTATCTTTGATTGTATAGAATAACTGGCTGCGGTATTGATCGAACTCCTTAACACTTTTAAATTGTTGTAAATTGCGATATTGCTCCATATAAATACTACTCATTGTCTATGTCTCCTTTTTCTCCGGAAACGAAAAGAACGCTTGCTGTCGTTGATTAGGTACGACAAACAAGCGCTCTACATAACTAGACAAAGTTTACCTCTTGAAATTACTATTCATTTACCTTAAACTATGGGTATATAAATAGTAAGTAACAAGGGCTTTGAGCAGGTGTTTGTCGTGGTGTGTTCACGACTGACGGTATAAGGATGTTGGCGCATCACTTATACACGCTTAAAGCTCTTTTCTATTTTCCGTTCTATTAAATTACTTTTAGTATAATACTTGTTTATTTGAAAATACAATAACAAAATTCCAAATAAACGTTATCACGACAAACATGTTTAGTTTTATAAACTAGTTTACAGCTAAACTACTATATAGTAGTTGCTTTTAATCCGTGCTTCTACAAGTGATTATAAGCGAATTATCTTTCGATAGGCGGTCGACAAGTCCGGTTCAATTGGTTTAAATCAAGTACAGAAGCATGGTATTTTATTTAAGAGGGAAAAACGGGCAAAACGACGAATATAAAACGGATGGGCAATGGACGGACAACGAAGGACGGTGAAAACGGTGGAACTTTTAAGAAAAAAAGATCTCCATCCTGCAGTCGGAGTGGCTAAAAGTACGGTGGCCGATTGGATCGAGGACTTTAATGTCTATATTCCTAAGACGAAGCATGGAAACATTACATATTACAAGCCGGAAGCTATAGAAGTATTGGCGTTTATCAAACAATGCCGGGATCAGAACTATCAAAAACATCAGATCATGGAAATGTTGGCCGAAAAAGGCTTCCCGATTACGGTAAATGAAGCTGTAGAGGACGTAAAAAAGGCTTTGGAAGTCGATTCTCCTAGAGATACTTTATTGGCGGTTATGCAAACAATGGGGAAATCCGTCGCCAAGATAGCCGAACAAGACGAACGGATTTTAGAACATGAAAAAACTTTAAAAATGGTTCAAGAAAAGCATGATGGACAAGAAAAACGTATGATCGAATTGGAAAGACGGACGGATGAAATCGAACTATTAAAAAGAGAATTAGAAGCAATTAAAATGGAATTGACCGCAGCCAAGGAAAAGAAGGGATTCTTTGCTAGGCTGTTTGGCCGTTGATACTTCATTATATAAAAATATGGTAACTAATATATTGCGCTTATTAGTAACTTTCACGGCCTTTTTCTTTGGTTCGTCCGTTCCGGCCGTTCAGAAACTGTTCAATCACCGGATACATCTTTTTATTGATCTCCCGGTATGAATGTTAGGTAACACTTAAAACCTAAATGTTCTAAGTTTTTAATACTCGCTCGAAGGGATATCATTTCCAAAAGTGACAATAAAGAACTGTTTTTTTTCGCTTTTTTAATATTTGTTTCGTTATCAATTATCGCTAACACAACTTCTTTTTTCTGATTTTCATATTTTAACTTTGGAAGATTAAATAATGTGCTTTTGCTATTAAAAGCTTGAATTTTACTATTAATGTGATCAATAACAGACGAAGTATCATTTATAAAAGCGTATGCTGAGACTAAAGCTTGAGTTAAAAGATGACTGGTACCTGAAGCTCCTCCTGAGTGCCTTTTGACATGTACAAATTGTAGTGTATGTTTGTCAAAATAAATTGCATCGCAAAGTTCAATAGAGCTTTGACTTTTAATACCATATTTTCTCATTGTTTCTTTATCAACTCTATAATCTTCACGATCTAGCATTAAAATGCCATTTTTCAAGGCTAAATCTTCGTTATATTTTCCTTCACTTAATTGTTTACCCTTTTTAGTATTTCTATAATGAACTTTGCTATCAAAGGGTATAAAACAGATATTTTTTGTGTCTGGTGTTTGAATCCCATCAATGTCTTTTTGAAGTTTACTGTAGAATTCTCGGTCTATTTCATACCATGTGCCGGATATTAATACATATCTTTTTCCGGATAGACTTATTTCAAAATTAATGGATTTATAGATAGTGCAAATTGGTTCCAGTTCAGCACTATCGAAGCTTTTTTTATAAATAATATCAGTTTTGATCTTTTTTATAATATCTGTTGAATTTCTTTGTCCGGGTTTCAATTGTTTTTTTAACCGTTCAAAAAAATGTAGTGATTCAATAAAAAAATCAGAAGATACTTGAGATTTCTTATAACCTAATCCGGATATGAAAAAACCATTAAAGTCTGCTAAATCAAATGGTTCATTTGGTACAATTTTTATTGATGAAGTCTGTCTACCGGTAATTGGATCTGAGTTTATTATATTTAAAATTTTTTCACCAAGTTTATTGTCTAATATTTGTCGATCTGCCTTACTTACAATTGTTAAATCATCATATATTCCTAAATTATTTTTTCCCGTGGTATATAAAATAACAAATTGATTTAACCAATTCGCTAAATCGCTCAAAAGGTCAATATCCCCTTTAAAATTAATACTGTCCTTTCCACCTATGGAAAATTTCCCATTTAATTCAAATACCCCATGGACATTTTTTAATACGTTTTGTGTCCCATATTCTAATAGCTTCTCTGGCATTAAAAATTCTATTGATTGTTTTTTAGTATTAAATATTTTTCTATCAATAGATGTACTATCTATCGATATTATTTCTTCGATATTTAACAGGCTTTTTGAGACTTTTAATCCAAAATCAGAAACGATATATTCCCTGTCTAATAATGTAGAACCATTTCCAAAAGTAATTGCAAAGGTATTCTTAGTACTTCCTTTAATCGTTAAAAATAATATAGCCTTACTAATTTGGTTATTTGCCACTTTAATTGTTTTTTTCTCCGAAAGGGTGTTTAAATAACTAACCCATTCAGGGGATGGGAGAGATTCTTCATATATGTAAATGAGCCCTTTCTCTATATTTCCAGATATATCGTGTTTACGTATATAATGTTTTTTTACTTTTTTTCTATATTTGTCTTTCATATACGTTTTAAAATTACGCAAATTATTTTTCAATAAATAGATAGTTAAATTTTTATTCTTTGCTATTTTTGTTCACCTCTTTATTGCCTATAATCCTTATAAATCAATGAATTTTTAAGTTTTTATTTTATTTTTTTATTTTTTTTAAAAATAAATTGCCTTAACCCCTATATAATAAAGATTTTACCCTGATTATAGGTGATTATGGAATCGGTATATATATATATATATATACCGATTCCATAATCGCCACTCTTTTTGAATGTATTTTTTATTTTAAAATCATACGTTCATTTACTTGTTTTTATTGA